>Ga0208916_10000880_pt1 | contig 13408 bp, 19 predicted proteins | sample DEB19_08_DNA_5_FD_184523 | JGI IMG/M metagenome (GOLD analysis project Ga0208916, IMG submission 184523) | Aqueous microbial communities from the Delaware River and Bay under freshwater to marine salinity gradient to study organic matter... | ecosystem: Environmental > Aquatic > Marine >... | reverse complement strand
ATGACGGCATATCCCTTGATTAGTTCAAGCTCATCGAAACTATATGTAAATGTCATGTTATCCCCCTTAGTCATTCTCAGCCGTTCTGTCCCAGTCATACCGCGCGCTATGTTGGCGCTCGGCCTCATTATCGTACTCTTCTTGCATAGTGTGCAGCGCGTCTATTAAATGCCAAGGCAGAGGCTCGGGTTGAGCGTTTAAGATTTTAATAAGCGCCTCGACCGCTTCATGGTCTAGTGTTAGTTCAATCATTTTAGCATGCCTTTCAATTCGGCCTTTACACGTCGCGCGGTATCGCCGCGCCATGTGGTGGCGTTACATAGAAAATACCGAACAATAGATTCGCCGCTATCATAGCCATAGGGTTGATTGATATCGGTTAGTGTTGACATGGCTTGCAGGTATGGTACCGCGCCGAAGTATGGCTTGCGCCAATCTTGCGATATCTCGCGCGCTATTGTTGATAGTGTTCTCATAATATAACCCCCTCTCTTAAAGCTTGCGCCATGTCATCTTGTGCAGTGTAAGTAACGCGTCCCCTATGATCTTTTATTGGGGTTGTTTTATATCGCGTCCCAAACAATCGCCCGCGCTCATAGGCCCATTGGTCGTTGAGCGTTTTTCCCGCGTCATAATTAAATGGTTTACCTTCTCGCGCCTCTTTAACGCCGCGATTGAATAGAGCGCTCCTCATTATGATTTTTAGCGATACAGTCTTAGTAGTAACTTGCATAATAGCCATTATGCGGCCCTCCCTACTCGGAAACCGTGTAAATTGATCACGATATCTTTAGATGATTTGCTGCTATTGCCGGCGCATAGGCCGCATTTATCGCAGCTAGCGCGCGCGCCGTTTTCTTTAGCGGCAGGGCACCCAATTTCATTAGATGATTTAACGTCTTTAGATTTTTTCGCTCTAAATGTACGCCACCCGCAAGCGCTTGCTAATAAATGGTCGCTCTCGCTCTCACAGCTAGCCATGCATAGCAGCGAGAAAGCCTGAAAACGGGGATCGCGCCATTGGTGGCTATAGCCTGTGATCTTGGCAGCTCTTAACGTCGCGGCGCGCCATATCTGAAAAGGTATCGCGGCAGGGTCGCCATATGTGCCGAGCCTGAACGCTAGCCCCTCGAATAGCTCAGGCAATATAGCAGGATCATAGTCTATACCAGGGCGCGCATAGCGCTTGCGCTCATACGCGCCGTAAACGCTCACTACTGATTTAGCCACGTCTACGTAGCATTTACCGCCCTTAAAGGGTCGCTGGGGACAATCGCCGCATATGCTATGATCGCGTCCATCTTTGATAGCGGTAAAAGGATTAACATCGGCGCGAATAATGAAGGTTTGAACCATTGCGCCGGTCTTGGCATTGGCGCTATTCGCGATAATGCGATTAGCTATCGCCACGATAGGCGCGCCATCGATGGCGCTTGGCCCTTCGTATAATATCAAGCCAGTAAATTGATTGCGCTTTATCGCTAGGCGCAAGGCGGTTGCATTATCGATCATTAGACTAACCTCATATTGAGACAAAAAGACAGTGGGACGCTAGCACAAAATCTTTATTAGTCAATAGCGACCATTATGATCATAGTTACGAATTTTTGATCTTTTTTCGCGCGCGACGCGTTCGCGGAATTTTGGCTTGCTGTTTGTTTTATGAATATAAGTCTGAATAAACAGCGACGCGTCGCAGTCTTCTTCGAGATAAAGATCGTCGCCTCGGCGATAGCTATATGAGCTAAAGTCCGCCGGCGTTAATCCTAGCGCGAACAAGTCGCGAGTATTAACTTTAAGCCAGCCATGACCAGGGTCGCTGATGAAATCAAAAGTAGTGCGCATGATATTTAGTCCTTTTTAGTTAGAGGTTAGTGCGGCGCTTATGCGCGCCGCCTTCTTTTCTTTGGCGCGACGTGTTGCGCCGCTTGCTGCTCATAGTGCTCGACATGTCTTTGCAATTGCTCGACCGTCGTGAAGAAAGCGCAAAAAGTCATTATGTCTTGATTGATATTTGCCGGATGATTTTGCGCCGATGTTAAACGCGCCATCAGTTCGGGGTTGCTTTTCCATATGGTCATTATCTTGTCTCCTCTTTTCAATATGATCATACTAACACAGTTTTTTTGTTTGTAAAGAGCTTTTTTTGCTATTGATACACTTTTTTTGTTTAATCTGGTCATGTTTGGTCTTGCATGGTCATTTTTAAAGGATAAAATGACCATGAATAATATATTGATATTGCGGGCTAATGTGACGTTATGGTCATTATGGTCATTTTATATTTATCTATTTAAAAAATATATATGTATGTATACAAGTATGTATAGGCCTATTACAGCTCCGGCGTGTTGCGAAAAGATGACCATGATGACCAAGAGCCAGAAAGCTCTATCTTTTCAGCGTTTTATTATGGTCATTAACATGACCCAAACATGACCATGCAAATGACCATATGTTGACAATCATATACCAGTGTGACCCTCAACATAAAATCACATGACCATAACGACCATGACCTTTATCGACATTTGAATGACAACTTAGTTTATGTAAACATAGTTGACAATCATTTGACTAAGCGACCATGCGCGCCAATTCGACGGCATGCGACGCGACGGGGGGACTGGGCCTTGCGTGGTCTGGGAATATCTACGCAGGGGTTACACAAACTTTTTTTTATTTTTAAAATATGGTAATAAAGATTCTATGTTTGAAAGCTTGCCATATGAGCCTCGAAAAATAGAGGCCACAGAAAAGAATCTCGAACTGATCTACGAGGCCGCGCGCAAAGGACTTAAAGGTGACGCGTTGGCGCTAGCTGCCGGCATGATGCCTGTAGAGTATCGCCGGCTTGTGCAGTTCGATCCTATCGCTGAGTATGCGGAAACCAAAGGCCGCGCAGATGGCGAAGCTGAGATGGCGAACGTGCTCCGCACAGCCGCGTTGAACGGCGACACTAAAGCGGCGCTTGAGATGCTGAAGCACGCGCACGGCTGGGTCGCCAAGCAGGCCGTCAGCGTCGAAGTGAACCAGACCATATCTATTACGGCGGCGCTGCAAGAAGCGCAGCAAAGAGTCATCGAAGGGCAAATCATAGATGCAAACGACGGTATATTCGCCGGAGGAAGAACAGCGCTTAATGGCGACGCTGTGGAACCCCGCGCTGAAGAACGACCCGCTGGCCTTCGTGAGACTAGCCTTCCCGTGGGGAAAGCCGAATACGCCACTTGAACACTTCGAAGGCCCGCGCCGATGGCAGCGCGAGGTGTTGGTTGAACTGCGCGATCACATCCACGCGAACAACGGACGCATAGACTTTGAGACGCTGCGGCTGGCGGTCAGTTCAGGGCGCGGTATCGGTAAGTCCGCGCTAGTCAGTTGGCTCACTATCTGGATGCTGACCACGCGGATCGGATCGACGACCATCGTGTCGGCTAACTCGGAAGCGCAGCTCCGCTCAGTCACCTGGGCTGAGATAACGAAGTGGTTGAGCATGGCGATTCACAGCCACTGGTTTGAGGTGTCCGCAACGCGAGTGCTACCGGCTAAGTGGATCGCGGAGTTGGTCGAACGTGATCTAAAGATGGGAACGCGCTATTGGGGCGTAGAAGGGCGGTTGTGGAGTGCGGAGAATCCTGACGCATATGCGGGCGTGCACAACTTCGCGGGTGTCATGCTGGTATTCGATGAGGCGAGCGGAATTGATGATTCTATCTGGTCAGTGGCAGCGGGCTTTTTTACGGAAAATACCCCTAATCGCTTTTGGTTGTGCTTCAGCAACCCCCGTCGTAACTCTGGTTACTTTTATGAGTGTTTTAACTCCAAGCGCGACTTCTGGCGAAATAAGATTGTCGATGCCAGATCTGTCGAAGGGACGGATAAAGCCGTCTACCAACAGATCATTGACGAGTATGGGCCAGACTCCAGCGCGGCGCACGTCGAGGTCTATGGTCAGTTCCCCAACGCATCAGACGACCAGTTCATCGGAAACTCGCTGGTTGACGAGGCAATGGAGCGTCCCGCTGTCGCCGACCAGTCCGCCCCCATCGTGGTCGGAGTGGATCCAGCACGCTTTGGGGCCGACGCCACCGTTATAGCGATACGACAGGGCCGAGACATCCTGGCGATCAAGCGCTACAGAGGCGACGACACGATGGAGGTTGTCGGTCGTGTCATCGACGTGATCGAAGAGTTCAAACCTGCGCTAGTCGTCATCGACGAAGGCGGCTTGGGCGCTGGCGTGGTGGATAGGCTCAAGGAGCAGCGCTACAAGGTGCGCGGGGTGAACTTCGGCAATAAGAGCACAAAGCCCATGATGTATGGGAACAAGCGCGCGGAGATGTGGGGCGCGATGAAGGACTGGCTGAAGGACGCGAGCATACCGAAAGATCGCTACTTAAAGTCTGACCTTATCGGGCCGATGATGAAGCCGGATAGCAAAGGCACGATCTTTCTGGAAAGCAAGAAGGACATGAAGAGCAGAGGCCTGGCGTCTCCAGATGCGGCGGACGCTATCGCGATAACCTTCGCATTTCCCGTAGCTAGACGCGAGGCGCGGGTAGACAACACACGCCGCGTCAGTTATGGTCAAGGCTCTGCATCGTCTGGTTGGATGTCGCACTAAATGGCTAAAAAGTCTGTGTCACTGTCTGTAGGTCGTGGCGAGAAGCTATCGACGAAAGCGGGCGCTGGTCTAACGGCTAAAGGCCGTGCTAAATATAATGCTGCGACGGGCAGCAAGTTAAAAGCACCTGCGCCGCATCCAAAGACTGAAGCTGACAAGGGCCGTAAGGCTAGTTTTTGCGCGCGCATGGGCGGCGTAGTCGCTAAATCAAAGAACGCCGAGCGCGCTAAAGCATCAATGAAAAGGTGGAACTGTGGCAAGTAAGCCAGGGCTATACGCCAACATACACGCTAAACGCGCGCGCATCGCAGCCGGATCGGGCGAGAAGATGCGTAAGGTCGGCGCTAAAGGCGCACCGACAGCAAAAGCGTTTAAGGAATCCGCTAAGACGAGGAAGAAATAATGCCTCTAGTTAAGTCCACATCTAAGAACGCCTTTCGTAAGAACATTAGCGCTGAAGTTAAAGCGGGCAAGCCTATGAAACAGAGCGTTGCAATCGCCTATGCTACTAAGCGGAGCGCAGCGGCCAAAAAAGGCGGCATGAGCAAAGGCGGCAAAAGTGGCTGCAAGTGATGTAGAAGGCGCAGGCCAGGTATCAGACAACCCAGACGGCGACCGTCTGGCGACGATGCGTCACCGCTTTACGGTGGCGAGCGCAGCCTATTCAGATTCAAGAGAAGACGAGCTGGACGACTTGCGATTTATGGCAGGTTCTCCAGATAATGCTTGGCAATGGCCTGCCGACGTCTTGGCGACCAGGGGCGCGGTGCAGGGCCAGACGATCAACGCGCGGCCATGCCTGACGATTAACAAGCTGCCACAGCATGTTAGGCTGGTAACAAATGAACAACGACAGAACCGCCCCTCCGGCAAAGTCATCCCAGCGGACGATAAAGCCGACGTCGCGGTCGCAGAAGTCTTTCAAGGTATTGTCAGACACATCGAATATTTGTCGGACGCGGACGTTGCTTATGATACCGCCTGCGACAATCAAGTTACCTACGGCGAAGGTTATATCCGAATCCTTACGGAATATTGCCGCGAAGACTCGTTCGACCAAGACCTGAAGATCGGGCGCGTTCGCAACAGCTTCAGCGTCTATATGGATCCGATGATCCATGATCCATGCGGATCAGACGCGGAATGGTGCTTCATAACGGAAGACATTCCGAAAGAAGAATACGAGCGCCTGTATCCTGACGCGCTGCCGATCTCTGTGATGATGTCGCAAGGCGTTGGCGATCAGTCACTCAGCATGTGGATGAGCCAGGAAACCGTCCGCATAGCTGAGTATTTTTATATTGAACATCAAAAACGCAAGCTGAACCTGTATCCAGACAACATGACGGCGTTTGATGGCACGCCGATGGATAAGCAGCTCAAGGCGATGTTTGGCAAGCCGCTGAAATCTCGCACAAGCGAGCACAGACAAGTCAAGTGGATGAAGACCAACGGCTTCGAGGTGTTAGAGGAACGCGACTGGGCGGGTAAATGGATTCCTGTCATCCGCGTGGTTGGTAATGAGTTTGAGGTAGACGGACAGCTATACATCAGCGGTTTGGTGAGAAACGCCAAAGACGCGCAGCGCATGTATAACTACTGGGTCAGCCAGGAAGCAGAAATGCTGGCGCTGGCACCAAAAGCACCGTTTATCGGATATGGGGGTCAGTTTGAAGGATACGAAACAAACTGGAAAACGGCCAATACGAACAACTGGCCCTACCTCGAAGTCAACCCCGACGTCACCGATGGCGCTGGAAATCCTCTTCCATTACCTGAACGCGCGCAGCCGCCTATGGCGCAAACCGGCCTTATCCAGGCCAAAATGGGCGCTGGGGAAGATATCAAATCGACCACGGGTCAATACGACAGCTCCATTGGTGCGACCAGTAACGAAAGGACGGGTCGTGCGATTCTGGCTCGGCAAAACCAAGGCGATACATCCACATACCACTATGTGGACAATCTCGCCCGTGCGGTCAGATATACGACAAGACAACTGGTAGATCTGATCCCTAAAATCTATGACACGGAACGTGTTGCGAGAATCGTAGGATTAGATGGCGAAGTGGGTATGGTGAAGATCAACCCAAATCAGCCGGAACCAGTGCGCGTCATCAAGGATCCGATTACGGGTCTAGATATCGAAAAGATCTACAACCCATCAGTCGGCACATACGACGTCGTAGTCACGACCGGCCCAAGCTACGCGACCAAGCGCCAAGAGGCGATGGAAGCGATGCAGATGATCTTGCAGACCAACCCGCAGCTCTGGGGCGTGGCAGGCGATCTGTTTATTAAGAACATGGATTGGCCTGGAGCGCAGGAGATGGCGGCTCGGTTTGCCAAGACGCTCGATCCGAAGGTTCTGGATAATACGGATGAGTCGCCAGAAGCGCAGATGATGCGCGCTCAGATGAACGACATGGCGAACCAGATGGAACAGACTGCGGCGCTGGTTCAGCAACTGCAACAGTCATATGACATGCAGAAACTGGCGATTGACGAGCAAAATACGCAGATCAAGGCGTATGACGCAGAGACTAAACGTCTTCAGGCTATGCAAAGCGGGTTGTCGCCTGAACAAATCCAAGACATCGTAATGGGAACAGTCGCAGCGGCGATGGACACGGGCGATATTGTCCCGCGTAACACGCCGATGCAACCACAACTGCCAGGATTAGAATAATGAGCTGCGGGGATCTGATAGGCCACCTCTTCTTAGCCCGCGATGTGACTCACAGCGTGCATCTAAACACCCGATCTTATGCAAAACATAAGGCTTTGGGCGGTTTTTATGAGAATGTGATCGAGTTAGCGGACGATTTGGCCGAAGCCTATCAAGGCAGACACGGTCTAATTGGGCCAATTACGCTCCATTCAGCTAAGAAAACGGGCAATGTTGTCGAGTTTCTTGAAGATTCACTGAAAGATGTTGAAGATCTTCGCTATAAAGTCTGTGAAAAGGACGATACGGCGATTCAAAACATTATCGACGAGATAGTTGGTCTTTATCTCAAAACCCTGTATAAATTGAAATTCCTAGCGTGAGGAAATCATGGCTTATGCTTTAAATCTTACCGCCACTTCGCAAGTTAAAGTAGGACTTGCCAAGGTAAAAGGCGTTTTCGTCTCCAGTGGCACGACCCCGACCATCGCTGTGTATGACTCGGCTACGGCTTCGACCTCAGATCCTGTTGTTGTATCGACTTTTACGGGCGCAGTCCCAGGCAATTACTCATTTCCGCCTGAAGGTGTCACGTTAAGCAAGGGTCTTTATGTCGTTCTCGGTGGAACCAATCCAAACGTGACGATCTTCTACGAGTGACCTAAATGGCCTTTATTTATAATCTTACTGACACTTGGAATGACGTTACAACTACATGGAACGGCATTAAATTAGCCGTTACCGACACTGGTTCGTCAGCGACATCCAAGCTCTTAAATTTAACGATTTCGGGGTCTTCTACAGGGTCATTTACCGTCGATAAAAGCGGTAATTTGCTCCTAAGTGGCTCGGTCAATAAGATTACAATGACGGCTCCCGCCACGGGCGCGACGCTCACGCTGGCTGATGGTTCTACCTTTGCGACATCTGGCGCTCACAGCGCTACTTTTACGTTCTCCGGCTCAACATCGCTGACGTTTCCAACAAGCGGCACGGTCACGGCGCTCGGTAACACGACAACTGGCTCTGGCAGCATCGTCCTAGCGACGTCTCCGACGCTTGTGACGCCTGCACTCGGCACACCTAGCAGCGGCAATCTAGCAAACTGCACCGCCTATCCAATTTCAGCCCTGTCAGGCGCTGGCACGGGTGTTTTGACGGCTCTGGCTGTCAATGTCGGCTCTGCGGGGTCGTTTGTTACGTTTAATGGCGCACTTGGCACGCCTAGCAGCGGTAATCTGACTAATTGCACGGGCTATCCAGTTTCAGGTCTTGGTGGTCTTGGAACGGGCGTCGCGGCTGCATTAGCGGTAAATGTCGGCTCTGCGGGCGCTTTCGTTGTTAATGGTGGCGCATTAGGCACGCCATCGTCAGGAACTCTGACAAATGCGACGGGATTACCTATTAGCACAGGCGTTAGCGGCCTTGGTTCAGGTGTTGCGACGTTCTTGGCGACGCCATCATCGGCGAATCTCGCATCGGCTGTCACGGATGAAACAGGATCTGGGCCTCTAGTATTTGCGACTAGCCCAAGATTTACGTCTCAAGTCACACTCGGCACAGCCAGTTCGACACGCGGCACGTTGATTCTATCCAACACAAGCGCCAATACTGTCACGCTGCAATCATCTAATTCTACGGCTGCAAATTATACGCTTACCTTTCCTGCGGCTGCACCTGTCAACGGCTACTATCTCCAGACTGACGTCAACGGCGTCCTGTCTTGGGCGGCAGGCGGTGGTGGTGGTGGTGGGTCGCCTGGCGGCTCTAACACGCAAGTTCAGTTCAATAACGCAGGCGCTTTTGGTGGTGATGCGGCCTTTACTTTCGTAAATGGCACAGGCACAGCCACGATGGCTCTGGGCGTTGCGTCAACAACGTCCGGCGTTGCAAAGCTGTATAATTCAGCAAGCGCTAATTCAGTATCTATTGCTTCAGGTAACAATTCGTCTGCTTGGACGCTGACCCTGCCGACATCTGGCGGCACAAATAATTACGCTCTGTTGACGGACGGATTGGGTAACACTTCTTGGGGGGCCGTTGCTACAGGCACAATCAACACTGGCACAGTCGGTCAAATCACCTACTACAGCGGCACAAATACGCTCTCTGGCACAACGACCGGCACAGGTGTCCTCACCGCTCTTGGCGTCAACACAGGAACTGCAGGCGCGTTTGTCGTCAACGGTGGCGCTCTTGGCACACCTTCGTCAGGTACACTCACCAACTGCACGGGCATACCTGCCGCCGGTATCACAGGCACGCTTGGCGTAGCCAACGGCGGTACTGGCCTCACTTCGCTGACGGCTGGATATATACCGTATGGGAATGGCACAAGCGCGTTTAGCTCAAACGCTGGACTTACGTTTAACGGCACAAACTTTATTGCACCAAACTTTGCAGTGGCATCAGGGTTGTCTGCCGCTGCGCCCGACTATACTTTTTCTGCTGATACATCAATGGGCATGTTTCGATTGCCAGGCGTTCTTGGGTTTTCCACGTCTGGCACCGAGCGTATGCGTATTTCTTCTACAGGCTCGGTAGGCATTGGAACAACTACCCCTACGGTAAAATTGCAAGTTCAAATGCCTTCTGATGGAACTAACGGGGTTGTGTTCAGGTATATTGGAGGCACTAATAATCCTGGGTTTGCTTTCTCTGTAGATGAAAGCACATCTGTCAGTGCGATAAATGCGACTGCTTCGACAAGTGGATTATTTGCATTTCAAGTAAATGGCACAGAGCGTATGCGCCTGGATGCGAGTGGGCGTTTGGGGATAGGAAATACAAGCCCTACAGCCACTTTGGTTGTCGGAGCGACAGCCTTTGTTACAACCGACACTTCTTCGTTAGCGCAATTTAATTCAGCTAATATTGGCGCTACAGCAGGTGGTGCGAATGTATCCATCGGTTCAACAAGCACCGGAGCTGCCGATACGGGAGGTTCTCTTGCATTTACAACAAACACCGGGCAGGCCACAGCAGTATATACGATGGCTAAAGTCTGCGGCAGACTAGAAAGCACATCAAATTATGGCGGTTATTTACAGTTTATAACAACAGGCTCTGGTGGGGCATATGCAGAACGCGCCCGCATCGACAGTTCCGGCAATGTCCTTGTTGGCGGCACAGCGGCGCGCGGAACAACCGCCGGAACAGCTCATCTCGACCTCTTCAACGGCACCGCACCGGCTGGAACGCTAACAAACGGCATTTCTCTTTATTCATCTTCCGGCGATTTCAACTTTATGGATGCGTCTGGAAATGGCTATAAAGTTGGTTTCCGTAACATCCCGCAAGTCACAAAGACTGGCGCTTATACGCCAACAGATACAAGCGACGTCGGCAAGCATATCAGCATCACAACTGGCGGCGTGACTGTTAATGCGTCAATCTACAGCGCTGGCGATGTGTTCACGATTTACAACAATTCAGGATCTAACCAAACAATAACGGCTGGAACTAACGTAACATTCCGTCTTGCTGGAACGGCAACAACTGGCAATAGAACGCTTGCTCAATACGGAACGGCTACGCTTCTTTGCGTTACTGGCGGCGCTACGCCGACATTCGTCGTATCTGGTGCCGGAGTAACCTAATGTCTGGCATACAGAATATGTTGTTTGCTGTTGCGGCTGGAGCGCCCGCTTCAGTAAATTATCTTGTTGTTGCAGGCGGTGGTGGTGGTGGCGGCATTAACAGCGGGACTTATGCAGACGGTGGTGGTGGCGGAGCCGGTGGTTATCGAACAGGCTCCCTTTCTGTAACCGCAGGGACTTCCTATACAGTAACTGTTGGTGCTGGCGGCCCTGGCGGAAATAATAACGCAGCGTCTGCATTAAATGGCGCTAATTCAGTTTTTTCTTCTGTAACGTCAACAGGCGGCGGCGGCGCAGGTTTCCGCGATAACACAAACAATAATGGCGCGACCGGCGGATCCGGCGGCGGTGCAGCAATTAACGCAGGCGGTGGCGCGTCGGGAACCGTTGGTTCGGGAACTTCTGGACAAGGAAACGCTGGCGGACTAGCCGGAGCTGCCGCATCTGGATACGGTGGTGGTGGCGGCGGCGGCGCAGGTGCGGTTGGTAGCGCGGGGACAGGAAGTTCAGGCGGCAACGGCGGTATTGGATCTAACTCATTTAATAGTACTTATTATGCTGGCGGCGGCGGCGGAGCAACGCGTAGCGGCACCGCTGGTTCTGGCGGCAGCGGCGGCGGCGGCAATGGTGGTCTTATGACTACAGGTTCAGCCGGATCACCTAATACCGGCGGCGGTGGTGGTGGGTCTACAAGTTCTGGTACTGGAACTGGAGGTGCTGGTGGTTCTGGCGTTGTAATTATAAGTTACCCAAGTTCAAATACGGATTTAATATCTATTGGTGCTGGTTTAACTTATTCAAAAACAACGTCTGGCGGCAATACGATCTATACTTTTACCGCAGGGACGGGGAGCATAAACTGGTAATGGCTTATTATGCTTTTCTTAACGAAAATAATTTAGTTACCGAAGTCATACCCGGTAAAGATGAAACTGACACGTCTGAAAATTGGGAACAATTTTACGGCGCTATCCGAAATCAAGTTTGTAAACGGACAAGTTATAACACACGCGGCGGCGTTCATTATGATTCGAATAATCAACCCGACGGCGGTATCGCATACCGTAAGAATTATGCCGGAGTTGGGTTCACATACGACTTGGTGTTAGACGCTTTTATACCGCCAAAACCATATTCTTCTTGGTTGTTAGATACGCAAACTTGTCTGTGGGATCCTCCTATACCCTATCCTACCGACGGAAAAATTTATACTTGGGATGAAACAACACAAACTTGGGATTTAGCAGAATAATGTTTACGAATGAAGAATTGAACACTTTAATTCAGCTTCTGGATATTGCTACTAAAGCAGGTGGATTGGGCGTAGCCCAACAAGCGCTTCCATTAGCAGTAAAGATTCAACAACAGTTACAACCTGTTGACGTTCCGTCAACGGAAGAGTAAATTAAATTAACCGACTAGCCGGATAGCTAGGTCAGAAAGGAAGTTGCCTTGAGCGACGAAGAACAGGCTGTAGCGGAGATCAGCCCCGCGCCGGAACAGGAAGCCACGGCGGCACCTGAATCTGTTGAGACGACGCCGGAGGAACAACAGTCTACGAAATCGTTCTCTCAAGAAGAGTTGGACGCGATTGTAGGCAAACGCCTCGCAAGAGAACAGCGCAAATGGGAAAGAGATCAAGCCCAACGGCTTGCGGAGCAACAGGCTAGACAGCCGGTCGCACCTCCCCCAGCGCCAGATGATTTTGAGAACGCCCAAGCCTATGCGGAAGCACTGGCTGAGCAAAAAGCTCAAGAGATGCTGGCACGACGAGAGGCCGCAAAACAACAGGCAGCTCTGCTTGACTCGTATAAGGATCGTGAAGAGGAAGCCCGCGATAGATACGATGACTTTGAACAAGTCGCGTATAATCCGAACCTCCCCGTAACGGACTATATGGCCCAAGCTATCCAGGCTTCAGACATTGGCCCCGAAGTGATCTATCACTTAGGCTCCAATCCAAAAGAGGCCCAACGGATCGCCAATTTGCCGCCGATTTTGCAGGCAAAGGAGATCGGTAGACTTGAGGCCAAACTGGTCGCAGATCCGCCGACAAAACGCACTTCAACTGCGCCAGCTCCTCTTGCTCCTGTCTCAACTACTCGGTCAAGCTCCGGCCCAAGATATGATACGACAGATCCTAGATCTATCAAGGATATGACGACATCTCAATGGATCGAAAACGAACGGTTGCGACAGATCAAGAAATGGGAAGCGCAAAACCGTAGGTAATTAAATCATGTCTAACTCGATTTTAACAATCGACATGATTACTCGCAAGGCTCTTGAGATCCTTGAGAATAGTCTTGTCCTCACCCGCACTGTAAACCGTCAGTATGACGACTCTTTCGCTGTAGAAGGCGCTAAGATCGGCTCGACCCTCCGCATCCGTCTTCCTGACCGCGCTTTGGTCACGGACGGCGCTGCCCTTCAGGTTCAGGACGACAACGAGCAATACACCACGCTTACTGTCTCCAGCCAGAAGCACATCGGCGTAAACTTCACGACCGCCGA
>Ga0208916_10000878_pt1 | contig 13418 bp, 14 predicted proteins | sample DEB19_08_DNA_5_FD_184523 | JGI IMG/M metagenome (GOLD analysis project Ga0208916, IMG submission 184523) | Aqueous microbial communities from the Delaware River and Bay under freshwater to marine salinity gradient to study organic matter... | ecosystem: Environmental > Aquatic > Marine >... | reverse complement strand
TCCACGGTGAGCGGCCGCTAGTCATCGGAATGTGCGTGATCGAGACGCATAAGATCATGCCTCCGGGACTGTCGAATCTCGGCGCAACGCTGCAAGCAGAAGCCAACGAGATCGTCAATCAGCGGTTGGACAACGTAAAACTTGTGCTCAACAAGCGATGGCTTGTGAAGCGCGGGCAGAACGTCGACACCGAGTCGCTTATCCGCAACGTGCCGGGCGGCGTGACACTCACGAACGACCCCGCAGGCGACGTGCAAGAAGTGAATTGGCCGGATGTCACGTCGAGCGCCTTTGCCGAACAAGACCGTATCAACGTCGACTATGACGAGCTAATCGGGAACTTCTCGCAAGGCTCCGTCATGACCAATCGCAAGATGGGCGAGACGGTCGGCGGCATGAACATGATTTCGCAGTCGTCGAACATTACGACGGAATACACCATCCGCACGTTCACAGAGACGTGGGTGGAGCCGGTGCTCCGGCAGCTCGCGAAGTTGGAACAGCACTACGAAACGGATTCGGTCGTGCTCACGTTGGCCGGTGAGCGCGCGCAACTGTTCCAGCGGTTCGGTATCGACACCGTAACCGACGAATTGCTCATGCAAGACCTGACGCTTACAGTGAACGTCGGCATGGGTGCGACTGACCCGAACCAGAAGCTGCAACGCTTCATGGGCGCGCTGAACGGGTATGGCTCGATTGCTGCACTCGGCCGCATGGAGATCGACCTGCAAGAAGTCGGAAAGGAAATCTTCGGGCTTGCTGGTTACAAGGACGGCCGTCGATTCTTGAACGAAGAGATCGACCCGCGCGCGATGCAGATGGCGCAGCAGCAGATGCAAGAGCAGATGGCGCAGATGCAGGCGCAAGGCCCGCAGGTTGACCCTGCCGCGCAGGAAATGGAGGCGCAACGCTTCCAGTTCGAGCAGCAGAAAGCGCAAGCGGACATGGCGACGCGCGAATCCGAGGCGAGCCTGAACGCTCAGGTGCAGGTAGAAGTGGCCCGCATCGAAGCGGAGGCGCAGGTGCAGGTGGCTGCGATCGAGCAGCAAGCCGCGCAGACGTTTACGGCGATCCAGGACCAGATTGCGGCCCTTGGCGAGCAGATGGCGCAGATTGCTCAGATGATGGCCGAGAAGGAAACGCAAGCCGGAAGAACTCACGGAACCGCAGGCGATCCCGCTGCGGCCTGTTGATGCCGCTCAGACGGCGCAGGCGCTCGCGGATTTCACTGCACGACAGATGCAACGTGCAGGGCTTGATAAAGCCCGTGTGGCGCGTCCTGCGGCCTTGCAGATGCCTGCGGCGGCTGCCGATGCACAAGGCGCCAACAGTTTGCTACTCGCGGCAATGATCGCGCTACTAGAGGACGAAGATTGACCGACGAACAGACGTTGATTGCGGAGGCGGTGCTAGGGCGTGACGCGCAGGAATTTCTAGCCTCCGAGATCGGGCGCTATCTGTTGGGTCGCGCGCAGATGGACGAGCGCGAGGCGATGGAAGCCCTCGTGTCGGTCAAGTGGTGGCGGCGTCGCAGGATCATCGAATTGCAAAGCCGGATTTACCGCGCTCGCAGTGTGCGTAGTTGGCTCGCCGAGATCATCACCGATGGGCGGCAGGCTGAAAGCGTATTGGAAGAGTTGTAGCAGTAGGACCGTCGAACGACGGACCGTAGTTCAACAAAGGGGGCCACTTCGGTGGCCTCTTTTCTTTTGGAGTTCCACCAGTGACTACCCAAGAATCGGGCGTCGCGGAAGAAGTTGTTTCGCGGCTCACCCCGGAAGTGAATCCGAGAAATGCCGCAATCGACGAGATCGCAGCGCGCGTAGCTGAAAAGCACGTCGCGGATGCCGTCGAGACCGAAGAGCTTTACGGCGACAAGACTGCCGAGAAAGAAACCGCCCAGGAACTTTCTGAAGAAAGCGAGCCGGAAGCGGTCGAGTCCGCGCCGGAGCCTGTCGCGGCACCTGTCGAACCTGATGACCCGATGGTCACGGTCAAGGTCAACGGTGAGCTGCGACAGATTCCGCAATCGGAACTGACCAAGGTCTATCAGACAGAGCGGAGCGCGACCGAGCGATACCAGCAAGCCGCGCGAGAGCGCGAAGAGGCGGCGCGCATGCGTGCAGAGGCGGAAGCCTACGCGCGACAGGTTGCCGCACAGCAAGCCCCTATTTCGTTGGACGACCGTGCAATCGCCGAACGCATTCAGTACGGCAGCACGGACGAAGCAGCCGAAACCCTGACGCGATTCCGTGACCTCACCGTGCAACAGGCACGACAGGAAGCGGAGCGCGTCCTACTCAACCGGGAATTGCAGCAGTACCAGAAAGCCAACTCTGATCTGTTCCAGGACCCGATGCTTTACGGCGCTCTAGTCGCCGTCGAGGAACGTCTAGCCAACGATCCGGAGTGGGCAGCAACGCCCTCCGAACGCTGGCACGAAGCCTCGAAGCGCGTGCGGGAACGCTTTGGCGTGCAGCAGGCGACACCTACCACGGCACAGAAGCCGGTGGCGGCAGTCGCGAGCATCGACCGAGCCGAACGTAAGGCGCAAATCACGAACGTGCCGACCGCCTCCGGGCGCCGTGCGGAACCCCAGACACCACGCCCCCCGACGACCTCTGAAGTGATCGAGGCGGAACGGGCTCGGCGCATGAAAGGACGGAATTACTAAATGGCCGGTCAACTTTGGAGTACCAACAGCCTCGGCGGGTATTTTTACTCGCTGAATCTTTCCAACGAACTGCGCAAGGCCGTGCAGCCGATGACGAAGTTCCGGCAATTTGCCGACGTCAAGGATGCGAGCCAGCAGGGCAAGTCGAAGGGCGAAACGTTTACGTGGGACGTGGTCAAGAACGTTGAACGTCAGGGCCGCACGCTGACGGAAACAAACACGATGGCCGAAAGCAATTTCACCATCACGCAGGGCACGCTGACGATCACGGAAGCGGGTCAGGCGGTGCCGTACTCCGGCAAGCTGGAAGCGCTGTCCAAGTTCGACGTTAAGGCGCCGGTCATGAAGGCGCTGAAGAACGACGCGGCAAAGTGGTTTGATATCGCGGCCCATGCGGAATTCAACAGCACCCCGCTTCGCGTGGTCGGCACGTCGAGTACCGCAATCGCGCTGACGACCAACGGCACGGCGACCGCGACGAACTCGATTGCGTTCAACAACACGCACCACAAAGCCATCATCGACGTGATGAAGGAACGCAACATTCCTGCATACGCCAACGATGACTACATGGCAATCGCTTGGCCGAGCACCCTGCGGACGCTCAAGAACAACCTTGAGAGCATCCACCAGTACACCACCGAAGGCTTCGGCATGATCGCGACGGGCGAAATTGGCCGTTACGAGAACTGCCGATTCGTCGAACAGACGAACGTTCCGAAGGGTGGCGCGGCCGACTCGACCACGTGGGACCCGTACACCAGCACGCCCGATCCGTGGAATAACGCGCTGTCCGACTGGATTTTCTTCTTCGGTGAAGACACGGTGGCGGAAGCGATCGCGGTGCCGGAGGAAATGCGGGCGAAGATCCCCACGGACTACGGACGTTCGAAGGGTGTCGCTTGGTATTATTTGGGAGGCTTCGGTCTCGTCCACGAAACCGATGCGACGCAAGCCAGAGTGGTTAAGTGGGATAGTTCTGTGTGATGCATAAAATTAGGGTGGGAATGGTACAATATCGCCATTCCCATCCCTAGTTGAAGAACTATGGCCCGTTCGCACGAACAGTATCAACGGCAGTTAGAAACATCGAAGGAATGGAAGAAGGCAAACCGCGAGCGCCATGCAGAACTGGCGCGAGCGTATCGCCACAGGAACCCCGAGAAGTTGCAGGCGCAGAATCGTTTGAACTACGCCGTGCGGTCTGGGGTTCTTGAGCGGAAGCCTTGCGAGGAGTGCGGCACTGCGAACCGCGTGCATGCCCATCACCACGATTATTCAAAGCCTCTCGATGTGCGTTGGCTCTGCTATGTGTGCCATAAGAAGGCACATCCGGTGGATGACGAAGATAAGGCAATCAAGTTCAGTGGGGCGAAGAAGGCAAGATTGTTTGGAACTGATAACCCGAACGGTCGTTTAACTCCGCGTGAAATTGACGGCATTAGAAAGATGCTTGATAGTGGTCTTTCTCAAGTGAAAATCGGGAAAGCGTTTGGCGTCTCTCAAGTCACGGTTAGCCGAATCAAGTTAGGCAAACGCCGATAACTGCCACGTTTCACCAACACCCTAGCCCGCTTCGCGCGGGCTTTTCATTTCTGAGCTAATCGGGCCTTCCCCCGCTGCTCGCCAACGACTGTTCCGGGAGGCGGAATGGTTGAGGATTTGCACATATGGCTACGAAATCGATGGCGTACGATCACCCGGAGTATGTCATCCGGCGCAACTTCTCTGGAGTCAACACGGCAGGCGCGAGCGCAAGTAGCGCGTCCTTCGTGGCTTTCCAGAACACGAAGCTCCACGCGGTCTCGTTTAAGGTGCTGACGGCGGGAACGTCTGCGGGCGCGGGTAATGCCGCGATCATCCGCAACGTGAGCGGGACCACGACCACGAACTACACCACGGTTGCGCTCGGCACGAACACCGCCGGCTACACCACGCGTGTAGAACTCCCCTCGACTGCGACGATGCTTCCGTTTGACAACTTCAACTTTGTCAACGGTGCCGATGCTACGGGGCGCTTCTTCTTTGCGCTGGAATACAGCGCGCTCCCCGGCGCTGAGGTTTCGGAATAAGCAATGTCCTACGATAAGCGGGACAGCACGGGCGATTCGTGCGAGAGCTTCGGCGCAGCACCTGACGCAAGCGCACAAGCGAATCAAACGGCTATCCAACAGGCGCTCAATCTTGGGCGGCTTGTAACGCTGACGACGCCCGGAACCTATGCGGTACGCGGGGACTCGTTCACCTACGAATCGAGTTCAAGCATCCTCATAGGCCCGGGCGTTAGTTTTACCATCGAGGGGAGTTCGGTTGTCCTCTATTCGCTAGAACCCATTCGGGTTAGCAATGCGGATATTGTCCAATTCGTGGATATGTCGGCGGGCGGCATGGTGCCGTTGCCTTCCGGGCGCCTGCACATCATCGAGAATTCCCCGCTAGACCTCTCAGGGCTGCGCAACAGTGCGGTGCCTGCTGGCAGTAACGGGCGCATCCGGATTCACAGTACCGATACGACGAAGTTGGCGGAATCCAATACGCCAACGACGGCCGTGAAGATGTTCATTGCCACGTGGGCTCCCGATATCGCGGTATCCCCGTTGCCGGAAGACAAGGCGAGGATTACTCGCGGGGTCGAGTATCTGGCGCGCTGCGGCTTCAACGCGCTGCGGCTGCACGGCGTCGAATACTGGCTCATGGCCGGGACGACCACGGAGCTAGCGTTCCCGATTGGTCGCCTGGATCAGTTTGATTGGCTCTTGGCAGAGTGCAAGCGGGTGGGGCTGTATTGGATCATCAACCCGCGCCAAGAAGAGTTGTATCAGGCAGGCTCTAACCGCTTCAACATGCCTGCGGAAGCGAAGAACTACAAAGAGCGGCTGTTCACTCAGCAAAACGCCCGGGACAACTGGCGCGCGGGGTTCAATCTTCTCTATAACCGCATCAACAAGTACACCGGGATAAACATCCTGCAAGACCCGGCGCTATTCCTCGTCGAGTGCATGAACGAGTGCAGCGCGCAGCAGACCTCACAGGAGGCTTGGCCCGCAATTTGGAGCACGCGGGACAGTGCACAGGGCACGGGCGCGAAGACGTGGACGGAATGGCTTGCCGACTCTACGCAAGCGCACGGTTACGCGAATCTTGCCGCCGTAAATACTTCTTGGGGGACGGCATACGGCAGTTTTGCGGCGATCCCTGAGCCCAGCGGAACGGAACTCCCGAACCTCAACATCACAAGCACGCAGCGCGCAATCGATGTCGTGCTGTACATCAGCTATCTGGACGACCAGCTAGCGACGTATTTTGATGGCGAGATGACGCATTTCGGGTACACGGGTCTTTACTGCTCGATTATCGCCTTCCCGAATGCGGTTGTGATGCGCAACGCGGCGAAGTCGTCGGCCAATAAGGTCGTCAACCTCCACAACTACACTTTCCTTTCGACTACGCCAGCGGTTAGCGCCACGCTCCAGAGAAACGCGACCAATTCCCCGATCTGGAATTATGAGTCGTGGATGTACACAGCAGGCATCTACACCACCAGTAAGCCGAGCTATGCCGGTGAGTATGGCTGGCCCTATTGGGGCGTGTATCGCAATCAATACCCGATGCTTGCGGCCTTCCTGGCGTTGCAGGGCGCATCGTCGGCAAGCCTGTTCTATCAGGGCGACTTCTTCTCTGACACGTACGACGCGAATTCTAGGTTCCGCCTGTCCGCGCTCTACCCGCTCTCAGGGCATGGCGACCCGGTGTGCGAGTTCGTGCACGCAGTCATGTTCTTTGCGCTGATGCGCGGCGACGTGACTGAGGCAACGGTTACCAAGTCGATCACGCTGAACGATCGTTATTACGGGCTCAATCCACGTAGCACAAGCCGTGTGTTCCGATCGTTCTATAACCTGTTCCTGCCGGTGCAACTGTATGGCGGGTTGACGAAGACCCGGATTAACTGGACTTCAAACACTTCTGACGACTCCCTTGCGACGACTGAAAATACAAAGTCATGGGCGACAATCTGCTCCGACCTACTGTCGTCTAACGCAATCACTTCCGATAACGCGGCATATGTCAGTAGTCAGGCGAATAACGGAAGCATCGTTGCGGTAACCACAAGCGGCACGGTCGGCAGTGTTACCGCGTCTCTGATGCAGCCGGTCCTAGAGATTGGAAGCAACACGCTAGCCGATGGCGACGCTATCCATGTGACAAATATCGCGGGATCGCCGGGAACATGGCCGGGGACAAACGGGCGCGGGACACAGGTTCTTGTACGTCAGACGGGCGTCACAAACAAGATTCAGGCGACAGCCGGGCTTGATTTGACGGCGGCGCTTGATGGCGCCAATTTCTCGTCTGGCACGTGGAGCGAGCTTGCCAACGAGATGATGTCGGGGTCGAAAGAGTTGTACGTCTCCCGGCGCAACAAGATCTGCCTAATCAACACGTCAAAGCTCAAGTATTTCGCGGACGGCGGGGCGAGCGGCATCTACCCCTATAGCACGTGGTTCACCAATCTTGTCGTGGAGTCCTGCTCAACAAACGCGGCGCTGTTCATCGCCTCGCTCGATGGGCTCCCGCTGACCACGTCCACCAGCATGCTGATTGGGCTTGTCGGAAATACACTGAACTTCGGCACCACGTTTACCGACGCCACAAAGACCACGCTTGCAACCGTTGGCACGTTCCCGATTGTGCAAGACCCGGCAACGGCGACGATATCCCTGACGCGGACCTCCTACGGGCGTTTTGTCATCAAGGCACTGCGTCGTGACGGCTCTGCGGTCATGCAGGGGCGTCCGGGCATCACGGATAGCAAGTTGCGCATTGCGCTGGATGTAGAGGCCCACAACGCCAATTTTTGGCACTTGGAAAGAACTGAGGTTGTATGAGCGACATGAAGCAGGCGCCGAAGCGTTACGGCATGGGCATGGCGGATAACATGATCGAGCCGCATCCGAGCTGGAACGGCCGCGAGTGCATCCGGCTCGCGCCGGGTGTCATTCGATTCCTCGACGAGCAGTCGCCTAAATATCACCTGATTTCCGAATGGAGGCTTGTCGAGTCTTGAAACTCCCCGGCTTCAATCAACTGGTCACCACCCCGCACGGCGTCTTTCTAACCCACGAGGAAATGACCGCATGAGGTGTCGCATCAACTGCCAAGACTTGGTCGACGAAGAAAACCTTATGAAGGCGGAGTGGCCACCGGATTTTCCGAGGCCGAGGTTTCGGCCATATCAGAGCGCGCCGCGCCCGGAATGGCACGGTCGCGAGTGCATCAGGATAGCGCCGAACGCATTTCGATTCCCGGAAGACTCGCCGTATAAGCATCACCTAATCGCGGAATGGCGACTGACCGAGATCGAATCGACAGACGACGCAACGGAGTCCGCATGACATGGCGCATTGACGGACCCACCGGGGCAGAGTCCGCAAAAATCCGTTGGGAGTTGATCCCTTACACGCGCGGGCGTGGGCTAGACCTCGGGTGCGGTGCGTGGAAACCGTTCGGGCACTTCATCGGACTCGACAGCAACGCAGACGAAAAACTCTTCGGCATGCGCGCAACCGCTGCCGACATGATCGTTCCGACGTGCGAGAAACTAGACCTGTTCGCGGATGCGTCGATGGACTTTGTCTTCTCGTCGCATCTGTTGGAACACATCGTCGACTATCGGGCGGCGCTCGCTGAGTGGTGGCGCGTGGTCAAGGTCGGCGGGCATCTGGTGCTCTATCTGCCGCATCGCGACTATTACCCGAACGTCGGCACCTACGGCGCGAACCCGGACCATAAGCACGACTTCGTGAACGACGACATTCTCGACGCCATGCGAGGTGTCGGCGGATGGGATTTGCTGCGCAACGAAGAGCGCAGCGGCGGGGATGAGTATTCGTTCTTCCAAGTCTTCCGCAAGCGCGACGACGTGAAGCAGATTTACAGCCTGCCGGTGCGGCCGAAGAAGTCGGCGGCAGTCGTGCGATACGGCGGAATCGGCGACATGCTGCAAGCCGCGAGCGTGCTGCCGGGGCTGAAGGCGCAAGGGCATCACGTCACGGTCTACACGACCGAACTCGGGCGCGAAATCCTCAAACACGACCCGCATATCGACGCCTTCTACATTCAGGGCACGGACCAGGTGCCGAATGAAGAGCTCGGGTCGTTTTTCGAACACGAGGCAGCGAAATACGACCGCTGGGTCAACCTCTGCGAGAGCGTCGAGGGCTCGCTGCTCGCGCTGCCCGGTCGTGCGATGTACTCATGGCCTCACGAAGCCCGTCACAAGCTGCTGAACGCGAATTACGCGGCCGTCACGCACGACCTCGCGCAAGTGCCGCACAAGTTCGCTGCGCGCTTCTACGCGAGCCCGGAAGAGCGTGCATGGGCGCAGGCCGAGCGCGCGAAGATCAAGGGCCGCGTGATTTGCTGGTCACTGTCCGGGTCGAGCGTTCACAAGGCATGGCCTTGGACGGACACGATCATCGCGCGGCTGATGGTCAAGCAACCCGATACGCACGTCGTCCTGATGGGCGATGCGCTCTGCCAGATGCTTGAAGAAGGGTGGACGAACGAGCCGCGTGTGCATTGCCGAAGCGGCATGTGGACGGTGCGCCAGTCGCTCGCGTTCGTCGAACAGGCCGACATGGTCATTGGCCCGGAAACCGGCTTGCTGAACGCGGTTGGCATGCTGCCCATGCCGAAGATCGTGATGCTTTCGCACAGCAGTCGCGAGAATCTGACGAAGCATTGGAACAACACCGTCGCGCTTGAACCGCAGGGCGTGTCGTGCTTCCCGTGTCACAAGATGCACTACGGCTGGGCCGGTTGTCAGAAGAACGAAGAGAGCAGCGCGGCGCAGTGCCAACACAACATTTCTGCCGACCAAGTCTGGCAAATCCTGGAACGTAAACTCAAGGTGGCGGCGTGAGCACAAGCGGCAGTGTGAATTTCTCGCAGAATCGCGACCAGATCATCACGCGCGCGCTCAACATTCTCGACATCGTCGGCATCGGGCGCACGCCGTCTGCGACCCAAATCAGTCACGCGGCCGACGTGTTGAACATGCTCATCAAGTCTTGGCAGGGTCAGACGGATTTTGCGCGCGGCCTGAAGGTGTGGGCACGCAAGCGCGGATATCTGTTCCTGCAAACCGGGCAGCACGAATACACGTTGCCGGGTGACCACTGGACGAACTCCTACGTCACCACGACGACCACAGCGGCCGCTATCAGCGGAGCTAGCACTATCGACATCGCATCCTCGTCCGGCATGACTGCTGGCGATTACCTCGGCGTAGAACTCTCTACAGGGGCTTTGCAATGGACAACTATCAGCGGCGCACCATCGACAACGCTAACCCTTGCGGCGTCGCTAACTGCGAATGTGGCGAGTGGGGCGCGTGTGTTTGCGTACACGACGCGCGCGACGCGGCCGCTTACGTTGCTTGCTGCTGTGCGACGGGACGTGCGCGGGACCGATACCCCGATGGAGATGCTGCGAACGGTCACGACGTATGAAGCCATCGCGGACAAAAGCGCATCGGGCACGCCGGGCGTTGTTTTTTACGAACCGACGTTGCCCGCCGGCTGGTTATCGCTGGACACGGAACCAATTGACGCAACCGACGTTCTCCGGCTGACCTACGTCCGACCGCTGGAAGACGTGGACGCTAGTACCGATGACCTCGACTATCCGCAAGAGTGGTTCTCTCCGCTCTCGCTTGGCCTCGCGCGACAGATTGCTTTGGACTACGGCGCGACGTGGGGGCAGCAGCACGAGATGTTGTACAAAGAGGCGTTGCTAGTCGCGCAGCAGGCGAATCCCGAAGTGTCCGACGCCTACTTCGAACCGGGTCGCGAGTAATGCTGATTCCGCTGTTCGGCAAGTCGATCCTCTCGAAGTCTGCGAACGTCACGGCGCAATCTCGCGTCAATCTGTACGTCGAGATTCCGGCCGACCAAGACCGATCCCCGATCATTCTCTACCCGACGCCGGGCCTCACGCTCTTCGCCGACCTCACCGGCAATCCGATCCGGGGCATGTACTCGCGCGGAACGTCGTTGTTCGTGGTGCAGCAGGCGGCATTGTTCGAAATATCGACCTCGGGCGTCGCAACCAATCGCGGCACGATCGGCAGCAACACGGGCCGTGTGTGCATGACGGACAACGGCACGCAACTGTTCTTCGTCGATGGTCAGAAGGCGTACATCTACACCTACGCAACGACGACGCTAGCGGAAGTGACGGATGCTGACTTCCCGGACGGTGCGACGACCTGCACGGATCTTGATGGGTACTTCATCGTCGAAGAAAACGGCACGCAGCGTTTCTATATCTCGGCGGTCGATGACGGCACGTCATGGGATGCGCTCGAATTCGACACGGCGGACCAGAACCCGGACGACATCGTCCGCGTCTTTGGTGACCATGGCGAACTCCTCGTGTTCGGTGATGCGTCAACGGAGTTTTGGGCGAGCAGCGGCGCGACGGATTTCCCTTTCTCGCGGCTGACCTCGATCGAAACGGGCCTCGCTGCAAAGTGGTCCGTGGCGAAGTTTGAAACGTCGGTGATGTTCCTCGCGAAGAACCGGCTCGGGAACGTCCAGGTGGTACTACTTAATGGTTACACGCCGATGGCCGTGAGCACTCCGGACCTCGATACGCTGCTGAACCAGTACGAAACGACAAACGACGCGGTTGCGTTCAGCTATCGCGAGAACGGACACACGTTCTACCAACTGACCTTTCCGGCAGAGGAAAAGTCGTGGCTTTACGACGGCACGTCCGGTACGTGGAGCGAATTGCAGTCGGACGGCACGCGGCACATTGCCGACATTGGCGAACATTTCAACGGCAAGACGTATGTGTCGGATCACGAGTCCGCGCGCGTCTACCTGCTGGACCCGAACACGTACACCGAGAACGGCACCGGCATCATGCGGCAATTCGTCGGGCGGCACGTCTTCAAGGAAGACCGGCAGAGCATCAGTTCTTTCTGGCTGGACATGGAGACGGGCGTCGGTCTCGCGACCGGGCAGGGCAGCGATCCGCAGGCCGTGCTTCGCTACTCTACCGACGGCGGGCATTCGTGGAGCAACGAGCTTCTAGCGCCTATCGGCGCAGTCGGCGAATACGACACGCGCGTCATCTGGCACCGGCTCGGCCGTGCGCGAGATTTCACGTTCGAAGTCACCGTCACCGATCCCGTGAAGACCGTGTTCGTGAACGGCTTTATCAAAACTTCCTGATGTCTCTTTTCGAGCTGCCCGCCTCCGGTGCTGTGAGCGCGGAGGACGGGCCGACTCGTCCGTGGTTTCCGTGGTTCCGCAAAGTGACCGACACATGCAACAGCGTGCGGCAGAGCGGCACCACGGCGCAGCGGCCGACGAAAGGGCTATGGACCGGCCGCCCCTACTTCGATACGACGCTTGGCAAGCCCATCTGGTACGAGGGTCCGGGCTGGGTGGACGCGACGGGCGGTGCGGTCTGACGCGCTGCGCCTCGTCTATGAGGCGTGCAAAGAACGGTGCCCGATGTCGTTCGATCGCTTCGCTGCTGCCTTCGATGGCTGGCGCGTGATTCCGGTCGAACGTGACGGCGAGATTGTCGCAACGATCATGACGCGCGGGGATGAGATCCACTGCGCGACCAAGACGCCCGGCAAGTGGATCACGCGAAAGCTTATCCGCGAAGTACTCGGCGAAATTCTCGATACGCACGGCATCTGCACGACGCTTGTCATGGCTGACAACGCGGCGGGGCATGCCTTTGTGCAACGGCTCGGATTCACGCGAACCCGTGGCGGTGAAATGGTGCGGTACGAACTAAGGAAACCCCGGCATGTTTGAAAAACACTACATGAGCCGCGCAGAAACGCGCGCAATGGCGTCCGATCACCCGATCGGAGACCCGACCGGGGGCGCGTCTTACGGCGAACGTAATGACCCGGTGACGGCTACGGTTGCGGCCGTGGGTAGTTCGCTTGGCGGCGCCATCCTCGGATCGCGTGCAGCAAAGCAGGCGGCGCAGATTCAAGCGAATTCCGCCGACCGCGCGACACAAATGCAGTACGACATGAACGACCGTGCGCGCGCTGACTCGATGCCGTGGCTCGAAGCCGGTCGCGAAAGTCTCGGCACGCTGCGCAGCATGACGCAACCGGGCGGCGAGTTTTCGCGCGCCTTGAGTGTCGGCGACGTGCAGAACGAACCCGGCTATCAATTCGGAATGCAGCAGGGCCTCACCGGCACCGCGCGCCAGCTTGCAAAAATGCAGGGCCGCAACGGTGGCGCGACGCTCAAGGCATTGACGCGCTTCGGCACGGACTACGGCGCGACGAAATATAACGACGCGTGGAACCGTGCGAATGCCGATCGAGGATTCCGCTACAACGCGCTCGCGAATCTTTCCGGCACTGGACAGCAGGCCGTGAACCAGATCACGAGTACGGGCATGAACGCAGCCAACAACGCCGGGAACCTGACGACCTCGGGCGGCGCGGCGCGTGCTGCTGGGCTTGTGGGGAGCGCGAACGCGATCGGGAACGGCATCACGGGCGCGGGGAATTCGCTGCTGCAATATCAGATGTTCAACAAGCTATTCCCAAATGACGGCACCGCAGGAAACATCGCGAAGGGTAACGCCCTGATGGCCGGCTACGGTGGCGGTCAAGACATTTACTCTTTCTAAGGCGCACACGATGCCGCTCGATCCGAACATCGCGCTACAGGTAGGCCAGCCCGTT
>Ga0208916_10000877_pt1 | contig 13419 bp, 11 predicted proteins | sample DEB19_08_DNA_5_FD_184523 | JGI IMG/M metagenome (GOLD analysis project Ga0208916, IMG submission 184523) | Aqueous microbial communities from the Delaware River and Bay under freshwater to marine salinity gradient to study organic matter... | ecosystem: Environmental > Aquatic > Marine >... | reverse complement strand
TGGTAAGTCTGCCAGAAGTCGCGGTAACGGTGGTCTTGTTCGACATTGACGACGTCGTAATCGAGTTCTTCTTTCAGGCGCAGTCCGAACTTGGCAATGCGCTGTGCAATCACCGCTGGCCGGCCAATCAGGGTGGGTCGGGCCAAGCCCTCGTCGACGACGATCTGGCAAGCCCGCAGCACGCGCTCTTCTTCGCCTTCTGCATAGGCCACGCGTTTGCGGTTGCCTGCTTTGGCGGCGGCGTAAATCGGTTTCATCACCGTGCCCGAGGCATAGACAAAGCTTTGCAGCTTTTCGCGGTAGGCGTCCATGTCTTCAATCGGACGCAGCGCGACACCACTGTCGGCTGCTGCTTGGGCAACGGCCGGCGCGATCTTGATCATCAGACGAGGATCAAACGGCTTGGGGATCAGGTAGTCTGGGCCAAAAGAGAGCTGTTCGCCGACGTAAACGGCAGCCACCACCTCGCTTTGCTCTGCCTGAGCCAGTTCGGCAATGGCGTGCACAGCCGCAATTTCCATTTCGACGGTGATGGTCGATGCGCCGGCATCCAAAGCGCCGCGGAAAATATACGGGAAGCACAGGACGTTGTTGACCTGATTCGGGTAATCCGAGCGACCTGTCGCCATGATGGCGTCATCACGCACGGTTTTGACGTCTTCTGGCGTGATCTCTGGGTTCGGATTGGCCAGCGCAAAGATAATCGGGTTAGTCGCCATCTTTGCAACCATGTCCTTCTTCAGGACACCGCCTGCGGACAGTCCGAGAAAAATGTCAGCGCCTTCGATGATGTCGCCCAGCGTGCGGGCTGCGGTTTTTTGCGAGAACTGGATCTTATCTTCGTCCATCAGCTCGGTACGGCCTTCATAAACCACGCCGGCCAAGTCGGTCACAAAGATGTTTTCGCGTGGAATACCCAGTTTCACCAAGAGCTTCAGGCAGGCCAAAGCCGCAGCGCCGGCGCCTGATGTGACCAATTTGACCTTTTTAGGGTCTTTGTTGGCGACTTTGAGGGCGTTCAAAATAGCGGCGCCAACCGTGATCGCGGTGCCGTGCTGGTCATCATGAAAAACCGGAATCTTCATGCGCTTGCGCAGTTCGCGCTCGACGAAGAAGCAGTCGGGTGCGCGGATGTCTTCCAGGTTGATGGCGCCGAAGGTCGGCTCCAGCGAGGCGATGATGTCGACCAGCTTGGCAGGGTCGAGTTCGTCGATCTCGATGTCAAAAACATCCACACCAGCGAACTTCTTGAACAGGACGGCCTTGCCTTCCATCACGGGCTTGGAAGCCAGTGGGCCGATGTTGCCCAGTCCGAGCACCGCCGTGCCGTTGGTGATCACCGCCACCAAGTTGCCGCGGCTGGTGTACTTGTAGGCCGCGTTGGGGTCTTTGACGATTTCTTCGCAGGGTGCTGCAACGCCTGGCGTGTACGCCAAGGCCAAGTCGCGCTGGTTAATCAGTTGCTTGGTGGCGGTGATGGCCACTTTGCCGGCGGTTGGGAATTCGTGGTATTCGAGAGCAGCGCGACGCAGTTCGTCGCGTTTTTCTTGTTCGTGGTCTACCGGCGTATTTGACATGTATGGCGTCTCCTGCGGCGACGGCCATGTGGCCGTCAATTGCGTGTAAGGAATGCGATTGTAGGCTGGGTGTCAGAGCGCCCTTTCAGTGAACCCGTGCAATTGAGTTCGGTGACTTTTGACTTTTTGGGCGGAACGCTTTTCCGCAGGTGAACATCGCTAAAGCATGGCAGCGCCCGTCATAGCAGATATGTCCCGCTTCGCCTAGACCGAAGGCTGGGATGCTTTTAAAGTAAGCAGGCTATCGGATAACTCGATCAGCGCCTCCATCAACCTGGCATCTAGGGACCGTCTCGTGACAAAAATCAAACTGCTGATCGCGGCAGCGCTGCTGGCTAGCCTCGGGTGGGCCGCGCCCTGTGTGGCGGCATTTCCAGACAAGCCGGTGCGCATGATCGTGCCGTTCCCTGCCGGGGGCGCTGCCGACGTGATGGCGCGTGGCATGGCGCAGCGATTGGGTGTCGAGTTGGGTCAGCCGATCATCGTTGACAACCGCGGCGGTGCCGGTGGTGCGCCGGCCGCAGAGGCGGTGGCGCGGGCGGCGCCAGATGGTTACACGGTGCTGTTCGGCACCATGGGCACGCAGGCCATCAACCCGGCGCTCTACCCCAAATTACGCTACGACGTGCTGAAGGACTTCGCGCCCATCAGCCTGACCCACATCACCCCGCGGGTGCTGGTGGTCAGGGCCTCTTTGCCCGTTAAAAACATCCCTGAGCTGATGGCGCTGGCTAAAAAGCAGCCAGGTGTGTTGACGTATGGGTCGGCGGGCAGCGGAAGTTCCAGCCATTTGTCTGGCGCACTGTTTGAGTCCTTGGCGGGGGTCGACCTGCTGCATGTGCCGTATCGAGGCAGTGCGCCGGTCTTGATGGACATGCTGGCGGGACGCATCGACATGACCTTCGACTCCTACACGGTGTACGAGGAGCACATCAAAAGCGGCAAGGTCCGCGTCTTGGGCGTCACGTCCAAAACGCGCATGGCTATCTTGCCGCAGACGCCGCCCATTTCAGAGGCCGGTCTGGTCGGCTACGACGTTTCCAACTGGCTGGGTCTGCTGGCGCCTGCGGGCACACCCAAAGACGTGCTGAGCACATTGCACGCGGCATTGGGTCGCGCCATGGCGACGCCGGCGCTCAAACAGCAGCTCACGGCGCTCGGTATTGAGCCGACCTTTGGCAGCCCGGAGGAGTTCGCCGCCTTGATTCGGGCCGAGTTGCCCAAGTGGGCAGCGCTCGTGAAGCGATCTGGCGCCACCGCGGATTGATGCCGTGACAAGGGAGCTGCTGCCACGAGACGATGCACTGATCGACGTCTTGATCGATGACAAAGGGCACAGTCGGGAGACGATTGTTTTGCTGCCGTCGTCGCAGCGCGATTCGCTGGATTTCACCGACGTCGCGCAAGGCTTGGCCGATCAGGGGTTTCGCGTGTTGCGCCCTCAGCCACGCGGCATGGGCCGCAGCAGCGCACCGCTGGTCGGCTTGACGCTGCACACCTTGGCGGCAGATGTGGCGCATGTCATCAACCACTTAGGCGGCGGCCGAGCGATCGTCGCTGGCCATGCTTTTGGTCACTACGTGGCGCGCGTGACCGACCTCCATCACCCTGAAAGTGTGCGCGGCGTGGTGTTGCTCGCGGCCGCGGCAAGGGAGTTTCCGGCGGGACTCAGCGCCTCGTTGGACATCGCCGCCGACAACACGCGCCCAGAGGCTGAACGGCTGAAGCACCTGCGGCAGGCTTTTTTTGCCTCTGGCAACGATGCCTCGGTCTGGCTGGAGGGCTGGCATCCGCAGTGGCGCGCGCTGTATCGTTTGGCGACTGCGAGCCCGCCCAAGGCGCGTTGGTGGCCGACGACCCACGCACCGATTCTGGAAGTGCAGGGCGCGCAAGACCCTTGGCGGCCGCCTGAGAGCCGGGCAGAATTGCAAGACCAACTGGGCGACCAAGTCAGCCTGTGCGTGATCGACGATGCCAGTCACGCCTTGATCCCGGAACAACCCGATGCCGTCACAGCGGCCATCGTTGCATGGGCGCGCGGACTGAGTCCTTGACGCCGAATAGCCAACACTTTCAAATCAAAACGCCCCTTCCTTTTGGAGAATGTATGCAGAACTTCCAGCAACTCACGGTTGAAATTGCCGACCACATCGCCACGCTGACACTCAACAGCCCGCCGGTGAACGCGTTGACGCGGGTCTTGAACGATGAGCTGACCCGTGCGCTTGATTGCATTTCTGAAATGGACGAAGTCCGTGTCGTCGTCCTGACCGGCGCAGGCAAAGTCTTTTGCGCTGGGGCGGACCTCAAAGGACGCGCGGAGAACATCAAAGGGCCGGGCGATTTGCCGGCACATTCGCGTCGCACCCGCGAGTGTTTTCATGCGATTCGGGAATGTGCCAAGCCGGTGATCGCCGCCATCAACGGCGCAGCGCTGGGCTCGGGCTTGGCCATGGCGGCTTCCGCTGACATCTTGGTGGTGTCGGAAAAAGCCTCGCTCGGCCTGCCGGAGGTGGACGTCGGTTTGCTCGGGGGCTGCAGCCATGCGATGCGACTGTTCGGCCATTCCCGCCTGCGACGCATGGCGCTGACGGGTTACCGCGTGCCGGGCGCAGAACTCTATCGGCTAGGCATTGCCGAGTTCTGCACGACGCCCGAGGAATTGATGCCCACCGCGATGGAATTGGCCCGGACGATTGCGTCCAAGAGCCCGGTGTCGACCCGCATGGGCAAGCACACCATGAACGTGATCGAGGACCTGAGCCTGCGTGACGGTTATCGTTACGAGCAAGACATGACGGCGACCATCGGCAAGACCGAAGACGCCCGCGAGGCGCAACTGGCCTTCAAAGAGAAACGCCTGCCGGTGTTTGTCGGTCGCTAAAACGCGGGGGCAACCTTCTCATGGCCATCACTGCAGACCTCATCAAGACTGTCACGGCGCAGCTCTACAACCGCTCGCTGCGGCGTATTCCTGACGACACCAAGGCCGCGCTGGCAATGGCGGGCAGCGTTGAGCGCAACGAGACCGCTCGCCATACGCTGCGCATCATGATCGCCAGCGCCGAAGCCGCAGAACGCAGCGATCACTTTGTGTGTGGGCACGCAAGCCCGGTTCAGTGGCAATGTGCGTCAAGCCATCACCGACGGCTTTGCAGAGCTGGTCGCCAGCATCCAGCCACCGCTGTTGCCGCATGTCACCAACCCGCTGACATTGGAGCGCGGTCACCACGGCAAAGACATGCCGATCGTGACCTTTGACATGGTGGACGACCAGGACTTTGTGGACATCACGTGTTCTCCCAAAGCGCTGGGTTCAGGACGCTGGGCGGCGCTCGAGATTTTCAGTTTTCCGGATCTGCACACGATCGAGGAATTCGTCATGAACACGGTGCTCAAGGCCGGCTCTCAGCCTTGCCCGCCGGTGGTGATTGGTGTCGGCATCGGCGGCACCTTCGACTACGCCGCCAAGATGTCCAAAGAAGCGACGCTGCGGACCATCGGTGAGATCAACCCAGAACCGATCTTGGCTGACATGGAGCGTCGCTTGGCGCGGGCCATCAACAAGACCGGTTTTGGTCCGATGGGCACCGGCGGCGACAGCACGGCGATGGCCGTGCACATCAACTACGCCGCAGGTCACGGCTTCACGCCGGTGGCGGTGTCTTTCAACTGCTGGATCAACCGTCGCACCCGGGCCCGCATTCACAACGACGGCCGCGTCGAGATCGTGGAGTAACCATGACAACGCAAACCCACCGCATGCAGTTCCCGCTCAGCGCAGCAGACGCCCGTACTTTGCGCGCCGGTGATCAGGTCATCATCGACGGTGAGATCATCGTCACCGCAGGCCTGCCAACCCATCAGCGTTTGATGCACTGCCTAGATGGTCAAGAACCGCTGCCCATGGCGATGCAAGGGCAAACGCTGTTTCACATTGGCAGTTACAGCCAAGAAAATGCAGAGCGTTTTGAGGTGCTGTACATCAACCCGACCACCAGCACGCGCTTCAATCCCTACATGCCGCGTCTGATCGAGGGGCTAGAGCTGCACGCGGTTGGCGGCAAGGGTGGACTAGACGCCGCATCCGCCGCGGCGATGCAGCGCACGGCTTGCGTTTACTTGTCGTTCTTGGGCGGTGGTTGCACCCTGTTGTCAGAAGCCGTGCGCGAGGTGTTGGAGGTCGGCTGGAGCGAGATGCTCACGCATTACCGCGTGGTGCGCTTGCGTGTCGAGGGGCTGGGCCCGGCGACGGTGGCGATTGACGCCCATGGCCACAGCTTGTATGCCGATGCCGCAGAACAGGCTCAACGCAGCTTGCCGGCGCTGATGGCGGAGCTCGACGCTGATCGCCTGCGCTGAAACGGCGCTGTCATGCGCCGGAGCGCATGACAGGATTGCCAGTCAAGGGCCTAGCTGGGGAGGCCTTGACGCGATAAATTGCCCCCATGAAAAGCAGTGAAGAAAAATCAACGAAGCCACGCACAGGGCCTAGCTGGGGAGGCCTTGACGCGATAAATTGCCCCCATGAAAAGCAGTGAAGAAAAATCAACGAAGCCACGCACGGGACCGCTGTCGCATGTACGTGTGTTGGACCTCAGCCGAATTTTGGCCGCGCCTTGGGCCGGCCAGATTCTGGCGGATCTGGGCGCCGAAGTCATCAAGGTCGAAAAACCTGGGGCTGGCGATGACACCCGCGCTTGGGGGCCGCCGTTCCTGAAGGATGCTGAAGGGCGTGACACCCGCGAAGCCGGTTATTACCTGGCGGTGAACCGCGGCAAACGCTCCATCACCCTGAGCTTGGACAAGCCGGAAGGCCAGCGCATCGTGCGCGAACTGGCGATGCGCGCGGACATCGTTTTGGAAAACTACAAGGCCGGTACGCTGGCGCGTTACGGCTTGGATGCAGCGTCGCTGCGCAAGATCAACCCGCGCCTGATTTACTGCTCGGTGACGGGCTTCGGGCAGACCGGGCCCCGCCGTGACCAGCCAGCCTATGACTTTCTGATTCAAGCCATGGGCGGGCTGATGAGTGTCACCGGCGAGCGCGACGACCAGCCGGGTGGTGGCCCGCAAAAAGTCGGCGTTCCCATCGTTGATCTGATGACCGGCATGTACGCTGCCGTCTCAGTGCTGGCAGCCTTGGCGCGTCGCAACGAGACCGGTGTGGGCGACAACATCGACATCGGCATGCTCGATGTGCAGGTGGCTTCGCTGGCCAACCAGGCCATGAACTACTTGGTCTCAGACACGCTGCCAAAACGCAATGGCAATGCACACCCGAACATCCAGCCGCAAGATGTCTATGGCTGCAGCAATGGGCAGGTGATTTTGGTGGTCGGCAACGATGGCCAGTTTGCCAAATTGTGCGCGGTGCTGAATAAAACCGAATGGGCGACCGACCCACGCTTCTCGGTGAATGCCCAAAGAGTCCGCAACATCGTTGTCTTGTCGGCCAAGTTGCGCGCTGAATTTAAAACCTGGGAGCGCGACGCCTTGATCGCCGCACTGGACCAAGTGGGCGTGCCCTGCGGCCCGATCAATTCGGTCGCCGATGTTTTCAAAGATCCGCAGGTCATCGCCCGCGGCATGCTCAAGCAGGTGCCGCATCCGAGTGGCGTTGATGTGCCCCAGGTGAGCAGCCCGATGCGCTTCGAGCAGGCTGCCCTGCAAACTTGCGCGGCCCCCCCGCTGTTGGGTCAACACACCAGCGACATCTTGCAAGAACTTGGCTACGGCCCCATCGATATCGCGGCCCTTCAGGCCACAGGAGCGATCTGAACATGCTGCAACTTCATTGGTCTCCCAAGTCGCCTTTTGTGCGCAAGGTGATGGTCTGCATTCACGAACTCGGCTTGGACATCGAGGTTGAAAAAATCCGTTCGGTGGCGGCCATGCTCAAGCCCAACGCCGCCTTGATGCGCGACAACCCGCTGTCCAAAATTCCGACGCTGCTGCTCGACGACGGCAGCACGCTGTTTGATTCGGTGGTGATCTGCGAATACATGAATGATCGCGCCAACGGTCCTTTGTTTCCTGCCAGCGGCGCTGAAAAATGGCAAGCCCTGCGTTGGCATGCCTTGGGCAATGGTTTGCTCGATGCTTTGATTGTGTGGCGCAACGAGCGTGAGCGTGAGCATGCCTTGCAGCCGCTGATGGATGCCTTTGAGCTCAAGACCCAGGCAGTGCTGGCACAACTCGAAGCCGAAGTGAGCGCTTTGACGGCAGCCCCTTTGAGCGTCGGCACCGTGACGCTGGGTTGCGCGCTGGGTTACTTGGATTACCGCTTTGAAGACCTCGGCTGGCGCGATCATGCGCCAGCGCTGGCGGCATGGTTTGCCGAGTTGCGGCAACGCCCTTCCTTTGTGCTCACCGAGCCGGCTGAAGGCTGACGCGGCTATGAACACCATCACCCGAGAGTTGCCATGACATGTTTAACCGGTGTGCGCGTGCTCGATTTGAGTCGCGTTTTTTCGGGACCGTGGGCCGGCCAAATGCTGGCGGACTTTGGTGCCGAGGTGATCAAGGTGGAGCGCCCCGGTCGCGGTGATGATGTTCGCCAACAAGGCTTTCGCGCCAAGGATGCCGCCGGCGTTGAAACCAGTGAGACCACTTCGTTTCTCGCCATGAACCGCGGCAAACGTTCCATCACTGTGGACATGTCGCAAGCCGAAGGCCAAGCCTTGATCCGTCGGTTGGCGGCCGAGAGCGACATCCTGATTGAGAACTTCAAGGCCGGCGATTTGGCGCGTTACGGTCTTGACTATGCGAGCCTGCAAGCGACACATCCGAAGCTGGTGTATTGCTCGATCAGTGGCTTCGGGCAGACCGGCCCGTACAGTCACCAGCCGGGTTACGACCCGATATTTCAAGCCATGAGTGGGCTCATGAGCATCACCGGTCATGCGGACGGCGAGCCTGGCGGCGGGCCGATGCGCACCGGCTTTGCGGTGGGCGACATCACGGCGGGTTTTTACGCTGTGAGCGCGGTGCTGGCGGCACTGCGGCATCGCGACATGGTCTCCGGTCAAGGGCAGCACATTGACTTGGCACTCTTTGATGCGCAGGTGGCGGCCTTGTCGCACTTGGCGATGATTTATCTGGTGACGGGCCAGCAGCCTGCGCGGCTGGGCACGGCCTCGCCGATCACTTGCCCCTACCAAGCGTTTGAATGTGCCGATGCGCCCATCATGATCGCCGTCGGCAACGACTCGCAGTTCGTCAAGCTCTGTGAGTGCCTCGGACTGCCTGAGTTGGCCGCAGACAGCCGCTTCAAGACCAATCCCGATCGCGCCAAGCACCGCCTGACATTGGTGCCCTTGCTGGCCGAGGTCTTGAAGACACGCCGGGTGGCGCAGTGGTATGCCGACTTCGATGCCGCTGGTGTGCCGAGTGGCCCGATCAACAATTTTTCAGAGGTGTTCGCGGACCCGCAGATCGTGCACCGCGAGATGCTGCAACACATGCAGCATCCCACCATCGGCGAGATTCCGCAAGTCGCCAACCCGGTGCGGTTTTCGGCTTCGCCGGTTCACTACCAACGGCCGCCGCCGCTGCTCGGTGAACACACGTCTGAGGTGCTGCGCGACGTGTTGCAGATGGACGAGCAAGGCATCTCCGAACTGCGCCAGCGCAAGGTCATCTGATGACAACTCAGGCCAGCGACATGGACACCGAGTCCATCACTATGTTTCGTGACAGCGCCAGTGCCTTTTTGGATGCGGTCGATCAACGTCAGCGCGTCCGCGCGCTCGAAGCCGGCGGTGGCGGCTTTGACCGTGATGTGTGGCAACAAATAGCCGACATGGGCTGGTTGTCGATCTTGGTTCCAGAGTCGCTCGACGGGCTTGGTCTGGGCTTGGCCGAAGTGGCGGCCATCGCGCAAGAATGTGGCCGCCATTTGTTGCCCGAACCGCTGGTCGATGCCGGTGTGCATCCGTTGGCCTTGCTGTGCGCGCTGCCAGTCAGTTCCGCGCGGGATGAGTTGATCAAAAAACTCTCAGCCGGACATACCGTGGCGGGCGTTGCCTGGCAAGAAAAAGCCGGTGAACTGGAGGCCTCCAACCAGCTCACACGTGCGACCTCGAGCCATGGCCAATGGGTCTTAGAAGGGCAAAAACGTTTTGTCCGCCCGGGCTTGGGCGCTGACGGCTGGATCGTCAGTTGCCATCTAGACGCACAGCCTGCGTTGGTCTGGGTGTCAGCCGACCAAGCCGGGGTGCGGCTGAGCGCAGAGCAAGCGGTGGACGGCAGCTTGTTGTGCAGTGTGAGTTTCACGCAGGTCGAAATCGCCTCTTCGCAGTTGCTGGCTTTGGGGCCGACAGCGCAAGCAGCGCTGAGCCGCGCCAATGAGGTGGCCCGCATCATCCAGTCCGCTGAGTTGGTCGGTATCGCCGAACGGGCGCTGTCCTTGACGCGCGATTACCTCTGTACACGCACGCAGTTTGGCAAGCCCATCGGCAGCTTTCAGGCCTTGCAACACCGCATGGTGGACGGCTTGATTCAGGTCGAGCTGGGCGCTGCCTGCTTGCGTGAAGGTCTTGCGGTGGTGAGTTCGCCGGACGCGGGTGAACAGCTCTGGGCCAGCACGGCGAGCCGACTCAAGTCACGCTGCGCTTTTGCGGCTTGCGAGATGACGCGCATGGCGATTCAGCTGCATGGCGCCATCGGCACGACCAATGAATATGACATCGGACTCTATTTCAAGCGCGCGATGACGCTGTCGAGCCGATGGGGTAATCCTGCCAGCCATCGCCGTCGCTATGCGCACATCGTGGGCGCCAGCCGTGCTGCTGTGCCCGCCACAACCGACCAAGCTGAGTACACCGAGTTTCCGCCCGATGCGCGCTGGGACGACATGCCAGAAGTCGAGTTTCGCCGGATGGTGCGCGCCTTCTTTGCCAAGCATTACCCGGCCGAGCGGCGCTACCGTCCGTATCGCCAAACCTGGGCTGAGTCCAAGGATTGGTACATGACGCTGTCGCGGCTGGGTTGGTTGGCGCCGGCTTGGCCGAAAGAGCACGGTGGCATGGGCCTGCCGGCTGACAAACTGATCGCTTACATCGAAGAAAGCGAAGCTTGGGGCGTGGCGCGTCCGCCCGATCAAGGCTTGGTGATGGTCGGGCCGATCTTGATGCGCTTTGGCACCGACGAGCAGCGCGCCCGGTTTTTGCCCAAAATCTTGGCCGGTGAGCAGGTCTGGACACAAGGCTACTCTGAGCCGAATGCAGGTTCAGACTTGGCCGCCGTGCGCACCGAGGCCGTGATCGACGGAAATGAATTTGTCGTCAACGGCCAAAAAACTTGGACCACCTGGGGCATGGACGGCACCCACATGTTCATGCTGGTGCGCACCGACAAAACCGTCAAGAAGCAGGCCGGCATCAGCTTTTTACTGGTTGATTTGAAGACCCCCGGGGTGACCGTTCGACCGATTCAGAATCTGGCGGCTGAGCGCGAATTTTGCGAGGTCTTTTTCGACAACGTGCGCGTGCCGCTGGCGAATCTCGTGGGTGAGTTGAACCAAGGCTGGACGGTCGCCAAGGCGCTTTTGGGTTTTGAGCGGCTCTTCACCGGCAGCCCGAAACATTCGCAGCACACCTTGCATCAGGTCGAAAAATTAGCCCGTCAGCGTGGCCTTTTGGAAGACCCGGTGTTTTTGGCGCGCTTGACCGAGCTTCAACTCGACACGGCTGATTTGGGTGCGGCTTACAACGGCTTTGCCGCCATCGCTAAACGTGGCGAGAGCATTCCCGCCAGCATCTCGATGCTGAAGATCTGGTCGACAGAAACCTATGAGCGGCTGGCCTTGCTGCTGATGGAGTCGGCCGACGACTACGGCGGCCTGCGCGACCACTGCCTGACCGACGAGATTGACCTGCATGTGGTGGCGCCTTTGTTCAACGCATTGGGCGCCAAAATCTTCGCGGGAAGCAACGAAATACAACGCAATATTCTGGCCAAAGCGGTGCTGGATTTACCGAGCTGAAGCATGCTGATACTTCAAACCCCTGCAGACATGTTGGCGCATGTCGGCCAGAAACTCGGCGTCAGTGACTGGTTCACGGTCGAGCAACACCACATCGACACGTATGCGCAAGTCACCGGCGATGACTTCTGGATTCATGTCGATGTGGCCCGTGCCCAGCGCGACATGCCCGGCGGCAAGACCATCGCCCACGGGCTCTTTGTGTTGTCGCTGGTGCCACGTTTGCAGCGCGACATCTTCCGCATCGAACAGCGCGGTCAGGGCTTGAATTACGGCTCCGACCGCGTCCGCTACACGGCTCAGGTGCCGGTGATGTCGCGGCTGCGTTTGCACCAAACCTTGCTGAAGGCGACGCGCCTAGATGGTGCCACGCGCATCACCACGCAATGCGAGTTCGAGATTGAAGGACAGACGCGGCCAGCGCTGGTCGCCGAGTTCATTTTGTTGCTTCGCGACGCCTGAGACGGCGCGCATTCCTTATCACCCCACAAAACAACCACTGGAGATCACTGTGCTCAAAAGAAACGTCCTGTTGCTCTGCTTGACCGCATTCGTTACCCTGACTGCCAGCGCGCAATCCGCTTGGCCGTCGAAGCCGATTCGCCTCATCGTGCCTTACCCGGCCGGCGGGCCGGTGGATCAGCTGGCACGAACCATTGCCCCCAAACTGAGTGAGGCACTGGGACAGAACATCATCATCGACAACCGCGCCGGTGCCAGCGGCACGATTGGCATGGATGCCGCCATCAAAGCCGAGCCGGATGGCTATACCTTTGGCTTTGGCGTTCCCGGCGGCATCACGGTGCTGCCGCATTTGCAAAAAGTGCCTTACGCGGTCGACAACATCAACTACATCTCGCTGGTCGCCCGTGTGCCGCAGGTCATCACGGTGGGCCCGCAAGTGCCGGTCAAGACGCTGCAGGAACTGATTGCCTTGGCCAAGAAAGAACCTGGCAAGATCAACTATGGTTCAGCCGGCAATGCCACCACACCCCATCTGGGCGCAGAGTTGTTTGCGCAAGAAGCCGGCATCAAGATGACACACATCCCTTACAAAGGCGCCGCGCCAGCCGTCACTGCTTTGTTAGGGGGTGAGATTCAGGTGTTGGCGGCTGACTTGCCCGCGGTGCTGCAGTTCACGTCCCGTGGTGTGAAGATTCTGGCGGTGTCGGGGCCGCGTCGTTCAGAGGCGCTGCCGAACGTGCCAACCACCACCGAACTGGGCCTGCCGGCGGTGTACTCGGAGTCCAACTACGGCATCATCGCGCCGACGGCTTTGCCCGCTGCCATTCAGCAAAAAATGCGTGATGCATTGGTCACGGTGCTGAACACGCCTTCCGTGAAAGCCCAAATTGCCGCCTTGGGTGCCGTCGCCACCAGCACCACGCCCGACGACTACCGCAAGCTCATGCAGCAAGAGTCGATCAAGTGGGCGGCAGTGATCAAGAAGGGCCACATCACGCTGGAATAAACCCCATGCAAAAAAGGATTGCCATTCTGGATGATTACCAAGGCTTAGCTCTTGAACTGGCGGACTGGCGCGTCCTCGGTGACGCGGTGTCTGTGCAGGTTTTCACAGAACCGGCTGGCAGCGAGGCCGCGCTGATCCAGCGCCTGCAGGACTTCGATGTGGTGGTTGCCATGCGGGAAAGAACGGCTTTTCCGGCGGCTGTGATTGAGCGCCTTCCACGCTTGAAATTGCTGGCCAGCACGGGGCTTCGCAATGCGGCGATTGACTTAGAGGCCTGCCGCCGACAAGGCATCACGGTCTGTGGTGCGCGTGGCGCGCGCAACGGTTTGGCGGCGACGGCAGAAACTGCTTGGGCCTTGATCCTTGCACTGCACAAACGTTTG
>Ga0208916_10000876_pt1 | contig 13437 bp, 22 predicted proteins | sample DEB19_08_DNA_5_FD_184523 | JGI IMG/M metagenome (GOLD analysis project Ga0208916, IMG submission 184523) | Aqueous microbial communities from the Delaware River and Bay under freshwater to marine salinity gradient to study organic matter... | ecosystem: Environmental > Aquatic > Marine >... | reverse complement strand
CGAAGTGCAAACTTTCATTGTCGATAAGAAGCTCGGTCGAGCGCACACTGTCGATGAGCTAAGTGAAATGAAGATTGCAATGCCTCAGCGTAAGGCAGCCGGTAAAGAAGTAACCGAGATCTCACAGAAAACTGTTGAGTTCTTCAGCGCGTTCTTCCAGGGTGACAAGCAAAAACTTCAAATCCTTGCAGAAGGAACTGGCGCAGATGGCGGTTTCCTAGTACCTGCAGAGTTCGCCAACATGATTGTTGAAGATGTACGTGACCAAAACGTTATGCGACAACTCGCAAGCGTAATGACCACACAAAGCAACTCAGTACACATTCCAAGCTTAATTAGCCGACCAAAGGCTAACTGGCGCGCTGAAAAGGCTGTTAAATCAACCTCAACAGCAACATTCGCAGAGAACATCCTAACCCCTTACTCACTAGCCTCAATCGTTCCTCTATCGAACGAACTTGTAGCTGATGCTAAGCAAGGTGTTGGTGGTTCTATTGTGAACTACATCGCTGGCTTAATCAGTACTTCGCTTAGCGAAGCTGAAGAGAAAGCTTTCTGGACTGGTTCAGGATCAGGTCAACCTACTGGTGTCGACGGTGGTGGTTATACACTACGAACAGTCGCAGCCGGTGCAGGCGCATCTGACACACAACGAGCTGATGCTCTAATTAGCGCATACCACAATACACCTCAAGGCTATCGCAACAAGGCTGTATGGGTTGCTAACATGGGAACTCTCGGTGAAATCGGTCGCTTGAAAGACGGACAACAGCGTTACCTATTGACTGACTTGGCAGGTTCACCTACCCAGTTGATCAAGGGTCGACCAGTTTACGAGTGTAACTACCTTGCCGGTGGTACAGCACTATTCGGTGACTTTAGCTACTACCAAATCGCTGATCGCGAAGGTATCTCTGTAAGAGTATCTGACGAAGCGACAGTAGCTGGCTCAAGTGCCTTCGAAAAGAACTTAACTTATGTACGTGTTGAAAAGCGAGTAGACGCAGAGCTACTACTTCCAGCAGCTGTTACTAAAGTTACAGGTCTTGGAACTCCGTAGTTTAACTACTACTGACTAATCTAGCCCCTTCGGGGGCTTTTTTAGTTCTTGCCAGAAATGCTATAAATCGGTTATATAAGAGCATGAGAATAAAGATTGTTAAGTCCAGCAGGCAATATAAGGCTGGCGAAACCGTAGAGGTAAGCAAAAACGTAGCATTTGGTTTAATAGACTCAGGCGTTGGCGTAATCTCTAAGGATGTAACACCTGACGATTATAAAGTAACTAAATCTGACGAGGAACAAGCAGATGTTAGACATCAAGTGCCTAAAGTGCGCAAAAACATTTCAAGATTATCCAAGTAATAATCGTAAGTTTTGCTCTAAAAAATGCAAAGCTAATGATCAGGTAATAGATAAAACACTCAGTTGCAATAATTGCAATAAAACTTTTACCTTCCAACGTAACAACAGGAGTTATAACAGGCGTAAATACTGCTCAAGCGGTTGTTTGAAAGAGGCTTTAAGAATAATTAAAACTGGCTGTGTTGTTTGGAATAAGGGCATCAAATACGATGCTATATCTGGCGATAAGCACTGGAACTGGAAGGGCGGTAATCGTAGAGGTAAAAGAGGGTCGGAACAGCGAAGATTTAGAATTGCAGTGCTTAAACGTGATAATTATAGCTGCGTAAAATGTAATGCTACCGATAAAAAGCTTATTGCCGACCACATTAAGCCCTATGCTTACTATCCAGAACTCAGGGAGGTTATAGACAATGGTAGAACGCTTTGTGTAGACTGTAATTATGAAAGCACTTATATTAAGAAAGAGTGGAGTATAACATAATGGCTGCAATATTATCGTATGCTTTAACTTCTTTAGCAGATGTTAAGGAGTCGCTAGGCATAGCCTCAGCCGACACAAGCAAAGACAACCTAATTATTAGGAAGATAAACCAGTCGACTAGGGCAATCGAAGCCTACTGTGGTCGCAGGTTTAAACAAACAACCTATACTGACGAGATATATAACGGAACAAACATAGATCAGATCATACTCAAGCAACGCCCTATATCTGCTGTAACCCTTAAGGCAAGGGACAGTAGCCTGAACGACAATGACTTCGAAACTATAGAGTCGAGCCTATACTTTATCGAAAGCGAAGCTGGCATCCTTGATCTAGTATTTAATGCGGTCGGTCGCTGGGGTGCTTATGCGATTACTTATACTGCTGGCTATGCAACTATCCCGGATGATTTAGCTGAAGCCTGCGTCAGCCTAGCTTGCTTCTATGTAAACAATGCCGATGGCTCAGATATAGGTGTATCTCGCAAACAAGAAGGCTCAAGGTCTATACAATACGCTAATGGGGATCAAAGCTTTAAATCTATAGCTAATCAGCTAGGTATAAATGAAATCATCGACAGCTATGCGAATATGCCGGTGCAAACGGATAGGTAAATGACAGTCTTCTTTAAGAACCACGAAATTACGATCTATCGTAGAAGGCGCAAGGGCAATACTGACCGCTATGGTCTATCTGCCACGTTTACGGCTTACCGGAGCGACATACAGCCTGCCAGTGCCGAGAGAACCGAACTTGTGAGTGGTCGCTTCGGTGCAACGTTCACAGCCTTTGTAGACCCCTCTGTGGCTGTTAAGGAGGGTGATCAGATTAGAATAGTCGGTGGCATCTATGATGGTAAAAAGTTCGGTGTTAAAGGAGTGCAACATTGGGAAGGTGCAGGACTGTTAGATCATAACGAGTTAGTATTGGTAGCTCAAGATGGCTAACGACGTTCAGATTAAGATCACAAACCTTGCTGAAATACGCAGGGCATTTGATAAAGCACCCCTGCTAATGACCAAAGAGTTAAATCTTGCTATTACCAAGACTGTTCTATACATACAAAGCAAGTCTATGATAAACACACCTGTTAGAACATCACGACTGCGCAGCTCCACAAGATCAAGCTTCGGTAATCTAAGGGGTGAAGTCGGAACACACACAGACTATGATATATTCGTGCATAATGGTACTAGGTTTATGACAGCACAACCTTATCTAAAAGATGCTGTGGATGACTCAAGTAGTGTAATAGAACGAAACTTTAAGAGCGCAGCACAAAATGCGCTTGATGCAATAGCGAGGGCAACATGAGCGTATCAACCAACATCAAACAGCACATAATAGCCAACGTGCAGGATTGTGCGAGTGTAGATCAAGTTTATGGACACGAAGAAATCAATCCAAAGGGCTACCCGGCAGTTATGGTTACGGCTGCCGACATGGAGGGCGAGTTTAGTAGCAATGCAGAGAACTCAAGGCTTTATGCTTTCAAATTACTTATATTGTTTCCTATAGGGCAAGACTACCCTGCGCCAGATAATCAGAACCGATTAGAGTATGCCGAGCAGGTAGTTGCGACAGTTATTGACGAAATCATAAATATATCTGACACTGACTTTGAGCTAGATGGCTCTAATCCAACAGTTTTATTTGTAAATGCAGCCGATGTGCGCTGGGCTTACACATCTTACGAAGGAGGAGAAGCCCGATCTGCGGAATTAACACTTAAGGTTTATACAGAAAAAACAGTTGTATAAGGAGTATATACATGACTAAGTTTGTAGGAAGGCGAGGATCACTAGGGATCGCCAAAGAAACAGTAAAAGGTACAGGCGTAGCCCCTAGCTATTGGCTGCCTTATGTAACAATGTCGTTCTTCGATCGCACCGAAACAGCGACCGAGAGTCAAGGCATGGGTAATATTGCAGATCAAGACTCTGTATATGTAACTATGGTTATGGGTGAAGGCGATGTTGAGTCACAGATATATGATCAAGGGCTGGGCTATATCCTAGCTTCACTACTAGGTTCTGTCCCTGTAACAACAGGCGGTAACCCATATACTCACACCTATACGCTTAGCCAAACCAACGTTCCGCAGACACTATCACTTTTCTGGCACGATCCAGATCGTGACTACCTATTCCCTAACGCTGTTGTTGAGTCACTAAAGATTAGCGTTGAGCCATCAGGCATTGTTAGCTATACCATCCACTTTAAGAGCAAGAAAGCTAAGAACTGGGCTACACAAACACCAGTCTTTACTACACTAGGCTCTAAGTTCCTACACCAGCACCTAATATTTAAACTAGCATCTAACGTTGCTGGCTTGGGTGCAGCTAGTGCAATCTCACTAAAGAAGTTGGAGCTAACCATTGATCGCAAGACAATCTTCGATCAGGTGATGGGTACAACCGATCCTGAAGATGTGCTTAGCCAAGAGATTAGCGTAGAGGGTAGCCTTGAGCTGAACTTGGAAGATGACACATATCGTAACTACATGATCGCTGGTACATATCGGGCAGCCGAGATTAAGTTCTTAGCTTCAACAAGCTCTAGCCTTGATCTAGTGTTACCGCGTGTTAACTTCACAGAGTTCGAGCCAGACTTCAAGCTAGAAGAGATCGCTAAGCAGAAAATTAACTTTAAAGGAAGTTACGATTCAGCTAACGGCTTGGATATTATATCCACCGCTGTGCTGATCAATACTAAGACAAGCTACTAATAGGAGGCAAACACTATGGCAATAGTAATTAAGAAGAAGGTATCTTTAGACTTTCTTGGCGAAGAGTACAAAGATGCTTACTTAGAGTTCCAATCTATACCGTTAAAAGACTTTGACGAGATGGGTGATCGGTTACAGAACGCAGAGGCTAATGGCGAGAAGCCTAACGCAATCATCCTTGAGATACTTAAAAAGTATTTTGTTGATGGTAAGTTCCCCGGCATGGATAAGCTTGTAGCCAGCGACCTCGATGGTCTTGATGCTACGACAGCCGTTCAGTGCTTCGCTACATTTACAGGACAAGACCTTGACCCAAAAGTAACAGCCCCAGACGAGAGCGCATCCAGTCTGCCATCTTCAACGGAACAGGCGCAAGAGAGCTAGACCGCTATTTATATCGCAAGATGTTCGGGCTTACTGCTGAAGAATTAGAACGAGAGCCAGCCGACCAGTTCTTTACTAATTTATTTATATACGGTCAAATAGCAGAGAAGCAAAGGATGGAAACAGAACATGGCAATAGGTAGCGATGCAAACATTAGAGCAGTAATCACCGCTAAGGATGATGCTAGCCACGTATTAAAGAAGTTTGGTGATGAAACAGCCAGCACGAGCAATAAACTTGCTGCCGGTCTTAAGATTGCAGCCGTCGGTGCTGCTGCTGCCGGTGCTGCTGCCATAGCCTTCGGTGTTATGTCGGTCAAGGCTTATCAGGAAAGCGAAAACGCCATCGCTCAGACTAACGCTGTATTAAAATCAACAGGCGGTGTTGCTGGCGTATCTGCTCAACAGGTTACTGAACTAGCCACATCACTACAAAAAGTTACTAAGTATAGCGACGAAGATGTGCGCTCAGTCGAGAACCTGTTACTTACATTTACATCTATCGGCAAAGATATATTCCCACAAGCTACATCGACCGTATTAGATATGGCTACGGCTCTAGGTGAAGATACAAAATCTGCATCCATCCAGTTAGGCAAGGCACTGCAAGATCCTATCCTCGGTATAACAGCCTTGAGGCGTGTTGGTGTCAACTTCAGCGATGCTCAAAAGGACGTTATAACTAATTTAGTAGAAACTGGTCATAAGGCTGAAGCGCAGAAGCTTATCTTGAAAGAATTGCAGACAGAGTTTGGTGGATCGGCTGAAGCAGCCGGTAATACATTTGCAGGTAGCCTTGAGAAGTTAAAAAACAAGCTAAACGATGTCGAAGAGATTGTCGGCAAAGTAATCATCGATAGACTGCAGCCATTTGTAGCTGAAGCTGCTAACTTTGTTGCAAGTATCGACTGGGAAGCAACTATAAACAAAACTGTTATTGCCATGCAGAACTTTGGTACACAGGTTGGTGCATTCTTAGATAAAGTTAAAAGCATAGGTATTGAAGTCTTTAACTTCTTAAAGCCATCTTTAGAAGCCCTTGCAGATACGTTCATAAATAAACTGCTACCGGCATTTATGCAACTATGGACTGCTATAGAGCCGGGCTTTACTAACGCACTAAAGGTACTTGGCACAATCCTCGGTGTCGGCTTAGTTGCGGAAGCGTGGCTATTCATCAATGTTCTAAACGTTATATTGTCTACCGTCGGCTTCCTGATACAAGTAACTAAGAACCTAGTAAACACTATGGTAGATGCTTGGAACTGGATTGTCGCAAAGGCTATGTGGGTTAAGGATAACTTCGCATTAGTAGTTGGTTCAATAATAGGGTTCTTTGCAACACTACCAATTCTGATGCCGTTCTATGTTGGAGTTGCCATTAGTAAGATTATAGGGTTCGTGGCTTCAATAAACTGGGGCGGTGTGTTTTCTGGCATCTGGCGAGCTATGCAGGGCGTATGGGACATGGTTGTAAACACAGCTGTAAACGCTTGGCATCGCATTAGAAGCATCGATTGGGGTTCAGTAGCAAGTGGCATTGGTAAGGGCTTTGCTAACGGTATTATCGGTATAATTGAAAGCGCACTAAAAAGTGCTGTTAGGGGGTTGCCCGGTAACATTGAAAGCAAAATCAACCTACCTAGATTTGCCGGTGGTGTTCAGAACTTCTCAGGCGGTCTAGCTGTAGTCGGTGAGCAGGGTGCTGAAATAGTTAACCTGCCTAAAGGCTCTGACGTTATACCTAATCACCAGATTGGCTCAGGCTCGGCTGTCGGTGGTGGCACAGTCAACATTACAATACAGGCTGGGGCATTTATGGGTTCTGATGTTGAAGCGCGTAAGTTCGCACAAACAATACTTGACCACTTAAAGGATGTCGCCAGCTCTAAAAGCACGACTGTCGGGGCAATGATAGGATAATAAGATGGCATATATACTTAACGCTACTACAATAAGACCTCCTAGCCGAGTAGAGGAGTCTAATAATACGCAGGTTGCTCAAATACGGACACTTCAAGGTACGATAGGGCGTGATTACTTCGGTAGTAACAAGCGTGTGTGGAAACTAGACTATAAAAACGTCAACGCTACAGATTATGCGACTATAAAAGCTATCTATGACAGTTATTTAGCAACTGCTACTGCTAAAAGCTGGTCTGTCACAGAAACAAACTATACTGTGTCGGCTACTACAGTTCATATTGACCTGCAACAGCGTAGCTTTTCGATTAAAGGCTCGGATTACCTCTCAGACTTCACGTTAACTTTAACGGAGGCGTAAGGTGCAGAGCGTAAACGCAGCATGGACTGCCGAAGAACGTGACTCAGTCAGAAGCATTGGGCAGAGTAGCCTGATCTCTTGGCACAAACAAAGCACACTAGGCAACAGAACATTCACTATTGGCGTATCTACGATCGGTAGTAATGACTTTATAGGTGTAAACTCCGGGGCAATCGGATCACCCAACAACTATAAATACTTCGACGAAACAAACTATGTAACAAGCTTGTCGTGGGAACGTAGTCTTACAATTCCGCTTGGGGGTTTGACTAAATCTCTAGCTGAAATTAACTTAGACAATACTTCGGGGCGTTTTACACCTCGCTATATGGGTGGTAACTCTGAGCTGTACACATCATCTTACTTGCCAACCAGACCGGCTATCATAAACGCTGGCTTTAAACTTAGTGGAGTTAACGTCACTGTGCCTCAATTTGCAGGGCTAACTTCTAAACAAGCAATCGTTGACTCACGTAATAAAACAGTCAAGCTATCAGCGCAGGACTATGTTAGTTACTTTGAGAATAAGTACACCGACAAGGCTGTAATGTTTACTGCACAAAGAACAGATCAAGTGCTTGCAACCTTATTCACACAAGCTGGAATGAACACTGCTCAATATGATCTTGACTATGGCGTAAATACAATACCCTTCGGTTACTTCCCTGCCGGTAGCAAGTTTGCAGAGGTAATCAAGAAGTTAGCCGAAGCAGAGAATGGTCACATATATCAAGACGAAGCCGGTATATTTAAGTTCGAGAACAGACAACACTGGGACAGCTCACCCTATACAAATGTGCAAAGAATAATAACTACGGCTCAGGTGATAAATGCCGCATCGCCAGACACCTCGCACCTTGTAAACGTAGTCGAAGTTAATGCAAAAATTAGGGGCAAGGAGCAGAACCAACAACTGTTTAGCTTATCTGATGCAACTGAATTACAACCAATGACAGATACGGAACTATTTGTTAGCTTTGACGATCCTATATTGGCTATTGATACACCGACTATATGGCAAGCTAACACGCTTGCTGATGGTTCAGGCACAAATAAAACCTCAAGCGTAATTATAAAAAGTGTTAGTAAGTTTGCTCAAGCTATGAAAATCGTATTTACAAATAACTTTGCGAGTACGGTTTACCTCACATCCCTCGTAGTTACTGGCAGACCGGCTCGCGTAGTTCGTGATTTACACTACAGGGCGCAGGATGACTCATCAGTTACTGCATATCAAGAAGCACCTATTACAATAGACAATGATTATATTCAAAATGACACATGGGCTGCCACGCTAGCGCAAATGGTTCTCAATACATATTCTGACCCAGAGAAACTACAAAAAATAACTATTAGGGCTATCCCTGAGTTGCAACTGGGTGATCTTGTATCTTGGCAGGGTCGTAGCTGGCGCGTTTACGACATCAAGTCAACACTTAACCCTAGTGCCGGTTACACTCAGGAACTGTTGTTGCTTCAACGTGATGTTGTTAATTACTTCCGTATTGGTTTAAGCTATATTGGTAGTACGGATAAAATAGCACCATGACAGACTTTGCACCACAATCTACTGATCGTAAAAGACAAGACACTAATCCTCTTACTCCGAGGGTTATTGCTCAGGGGTCGTCTACGGCTACCCTGACGGCTGCTGCGACTGGCTACACTGCAACAAAGAACTTTTTACTACCTTTAAAGGCATCTATTAGTGTTAATAACGTTGATGCGTGGGTGAAGTTAACCATCTCAGCCGTAGATTATTATTACAAGATTGGTTATGCCGAGGCTAATGTATCCACAGGAGCATTAAAACGCGCATCATCTGCCGTTGTAACTGTCGGCTCAGAGCCAACCTCATACAGTTTAACTTTGCTTATTTATGAGCAAACTCTAGCACCTTCTGCCACTGTTACGTTCTACTATACGGTGTACTCTGACAAGATAACTGGAGGACTCTAGTTATTGCCAACAAAACAATTATGGGGTAAAAAACAACTATGGGATTTAAGACTTACAAAGTAACTTGCGAGAAGTGCGGTGGACACGACGACCTCAAGATCACCGACGACAGGCAGGTTTTTTATACAGAACACGAACCGATCATCTCTGCGCGATTTCGACCAGACATGAATTGGGGCTTTGAGTGTATCTGTGGGCAAGATAGCCGAATAGCACTTGAAGAGAAGGACAGCTTACCTACGATAGTCAGGAATGCTAGTCCTAAAACAATCAATGATTTAGCAAAAAGTTTAATGCCTAAGAGCGAATTAAAGTTTAAAATGAAGGAAATATAATGGCTTACGCAAGCTGGTCAGTAGTATTCGGTGAGCAACCAAGTGCTGCGAAATGGAACATACTTGGTACTAATGACGCATCTTTTAATGATGGCAGTGGTATCTCCGGTCTTACAATGGGCGCAATAACAGCAGTAAAAAACTCTTATAAGTTTAGTGTTTATAGGAATGCGGCTCAGAATACTACAGGTGGCTCTTACGCAGTTGTTCTTTTTGACACAAAAACTTTTGACACAGGGACAAATGTGGATGTAGTCACAAATAAAGGCAGGTTCACTGCTCCAATAGGTGGATTCTACCACTTTGACGCTATGGCTGGTATACCTGCTAGCAGCAGTACAACTATTGTAGGATTGGCGTTATTTAAAAACGGCTCTGCTATCTCTTATGGCTCGCAATCTGGTACAACTGGTGGTACAGGCTCACAACACGCAACAGCCAGTGAACTACTGCAACTTTCAGCAAACGATTACGTAGAAATTTATCTGTTCTGTAATGCAACTACTTCTATAGAGGTAGGAGCTACCACCTGTCACTTTTCGGGGCAATTAGTTAGCACTACATAGGATTAACTATGATATTTGCAGAAGCCTCAACAATTAGCGTAGCAAGAGATGTAGCTGGCTATTTTGCCCTAGTAGTGGGTGCGGTTTTAGTATTAAGGTCAAAGATAAAGACTGACAACCTGAGGGACTTAAAAGAGCGTGTCGAAATCCTAGAGAAAGAACTTGTTTATAGCAAAGAGGCATTGGAAAAAGAAAGAGAACAGGCTAGACAACAGCACGTTACGAACCGAGAAGCTATTGCCAGACTACAGGCTCAGGTAGAGCTGTATAAAGACTTACAGCTAAAAACCATAGCAGACACCGACCAAGAAATACTGAATACGCTGAAAAAGTCGGCTGTTATAGCTAACGACACCGCCCATGATGGTGGTTTATTGGTAAAGACTAAGAAAACTAAGAGGTAATATGGCTTGGCGTAACGCTTACAGCTTAGACACCTTAATCGGTCAGTTAAATGCTAGCTATCCTGGGTGGCTATTTCTAGGGACTAAAGGCGACTCAGCCCACCAAGCAGTAGCTTCAGACCATAACCCCAATAGCGCAGGAGTGGTGACAGCCCTAGACATCGGTCTAGGTGGAGGACTCAAAATACACGAACTAGCCGACAGACTAGCCTCAAGTCCCCAACCAGACCTTAAATACATCATAAGTAACAAACGGATAGCAGAGTGGCAAAACGGATTTAAATGGAGGGCGTATAATGGAAGTGACCCTCACGACACCCATATCCACGTTTCCGTTGGTAGAGGTGCAGACGGTCAATCAGTCCAGCCATACGATGATAAAGTTAATTGGAACATCAAAGGAGAAGATATGAGCGATTTAACAAATGAGGACATGAACAACCTGTTAAAAGATTTTGGCATTACGCCAACCCAAGCAGATTACAATGTAACCAAAGGTAATAATAAAGATCTGTTCTACTACCTACAGAAACGGTTAAAGCATGTTCTGGTAGATGGCGATGTTAATAACCTATTACGTGATGCTGGCGTTGAGCCTGTGGAAGCCGACTATCAAGCTGTTCGTAAAATGAACCCAAAAGATTTTGCTTACTACCTGCAGGGTCGGCTCAAGTCGTCTATGCAGACCGGGTTATATACCCCAGTAACAGAACAACTATATAAAAAGAAATGAGGAAATAATATGTCGATTTCGACACTAGATAAACAACAAGCATTAAAGATCATAAAGACCGCAGCCTATATTGCTGTGTCCGGGGCGATCACAGCCCTCATAACATACGCAACAGATAACAAAGAGGCTTTCGGTGCATACTACGTCGTCGTTAACCTAGCCCTTGTTACTCTAAAGCAATTAGTTACACCAAAAAGCTAAAAGAGTCATTGCCAAGCAGTGTCTTTGGCGTATAAATTATACGGTCAGCCTCTATATAGTTGCCTCCACTTCTAAAACTAGGGGCTGATCAAAAAATAGCCCCATCGCCATAGGTGGGGCTTTATGATAATAAAAAGTCGACAGCCCTCGCAAAGCTGTCGACCGTTCTACCCCTTAAAGGCTCTCAATTACATGGTAATGCACTTATGCTTGTATGTCAAGTATTGTTTGCATTTGAATAAGCTTGTGTTATAAATAAAGTATGTATTGCCTTGATGGTAACATCTAATGAAAAGTCCTAGCGGTGAGGCTAGGACACTGGTCTACGATATTGAAACTGCGCCAATAATAGGTACTGTGTGGGGCAAGTACGAGCAAAACCTAATCTGGTCTATACAAGACTGGTATATACTAGGGTTTTCGTGGCGTTGGCTAGGAGAGCGTAAGAAAACACAGTCCTCATTTATGCACACTTATAAGCTTTATAAAAAAGACCCGACCAGCGATTATGAGATTGTTAAGAAGCTACATGAGCTATTTAACGAAGCCGACATCGTAGTGGCGCACAACGGTAATAGCTTTGACCAGAAGAAGGCACAGGCTCGCATGATAATACATGGCTTTGATCCACCTAGCCCTTATCAACAAGTAGACACTAAGCTAGTTGCAAGGCGTAACTTTAACTTCACCTCTAATAAGCTAGATGACTTAGGCTCATATTTTGGTTATGGCAACAAAATGAAAACCGACAAAGACCTGTGGCGTAAGTGCATGGCTGGCGACCTCAAGGCTTGGGATTATATGCGTAGATATTGCGACAGGGATGTTGAGCTACTAGAGAAGATATACCTAAAGATGAGAGCGTGGGACAAGCAGCACCCTAACATTGCAAACATAGAGAACAGACCAGATGCCTGTCCTAAGTGCGGATCAGATAAGGGCATGATCGGTCAGGGCAATATCTATACTAAGACTGGGGTGTTTCAGAGGGTGCAGTGTAAGTCGTGTGGCAGTTATAGTAGATTAAGGAAAGGAGTTAAGAATGACAAACCAAAGTATGTCTGATGACCAAGAGGCTCATCTAAAGTTTATTAAATATAAGTTTGGTGCTTTGATAGACCCTAAATATCGCAAAGGGCAATCCGAGCATGGCGGTAATCTTTACGATATGACAGACGAGCAGTTACTAGATTGTGCGATTGAGGAAGCTTTAGATCAGGTAGATTACTTATTAACCCTGAAATATAGATCGGAGTTTGCCGGGCTGATAGCCGACGACAACACGATCGCCAGCGACGACGACCGGAACAGTGAACGCTCCAGAAGCTTCGATTGAGTCTTTGTGATTGTTGCCAACTTCAATATCACGCTCTTCGTAATCAACCTCAAAGCGATCAAGATATTTCTTGACCATCGGGCAATAGGCACAGGTTTTAGAGGTATAGACAACCGTTTTTGATTTCATAGAGCCTAATCATAGCATCAAGTCTTAGCATACGATATTGTAATAATTATCTTGACACCAAGGCGTATAATAAAAATCAGGTATCCAAAATGGAATCAATCACCTCATCACCAGAAGAATACAAAGCCGAACTTATTAGAGGCTTAAATTATAACTACGAAAAACTACAACACGCTCGCAAACAGCCTGACAATGACGAACTTATTGCAATCTTTGAGCATAGGATTAATAACCGCTTAGAGAGTATTTTTGAATTGATGGGCGTTGAGTGTGAAGCAACTAATTGAAGCCCGATTAGACAGTGAGCTGATGGCAGAGATGGACTTCAGATACGCTCATATTTGCTTAGACTTAATGACCCAGATGGTGGTTGAAACAACAACCGTATTAGACACTGATTTCGCCCCAGACGAACACTTCGTTTACTTCAAACTACCCATAGGAGTTGATTATGAGTAATGTACAAGCAAAGCTATTTAATGGCTGTTTGGCGTGGACGAACAACAATTTGGAATGGTCGCACCTATAT
>Ga0208916_10000874_pt1 | contig 13448 bp, 13 predicted proteins | sample DEB19_08_DNA_5_FD_184523 | JGI IMG/M metagenome (GOLD analysis project Ga0208916, IMG submission 184523) | Aqueous microbial communities from the Delaware River and Bay under freshwater to marine salinity gradient to study organic matter... | ecosystem: Environmental > Aquatic > Marine >... | reverse complement strand
TTTCGGCCGCGACCCGCAATTCGCCCAGTTTTATCGCAGCTTGGACGCTTACCGTGCCAGCTTCGACAAAAAGAGCGACGTCATGGTGATCGATCCATCGTCAGATTTTTTCAAGGCCATGCGCAGCCCAGGCACTGGGTCTGCACCTAAAAGGTAAGGTTAAAGCGCCGTCCTGCGGGCGGCGCTTTAAGTCCAAATGCCTGCTGCACACTGACTGAATAGCTGCTCGCGCAGCTTTTCCCGCACGCAGATCCCAAACCGGCAAGAAGCACCGGTAAAATCCTGCTTTTACAGCTCATCCTAAATACGCATGCCCGCTTGGTCGTCATCATGGCAATTGCCGGATCAAATTGCCGACGTCCTCCCCTCAGAGGCACGTCACATTGAAGAACTCCGCCGTCTTTTTCTAGACACAGCGCGCTGCTACGGTTACGAGCTGGTCATGCCGCCGCTGCTCGAACACCTCGAGTCTTTGCTCACCGGAACCGGTGAAGCCCTCGATTTACAGACTTTCAAACTGGTCGATCAGCTGTCTGGCCGTACCTTGGGGTTGCGCGCCGACACCACACCACAAGTGGCCCGTATCGACGCACATTTGTTGAATCGCAGCGGCGTGGCGAGACTTTGCTACTGTGGCCCGGTGTTGCACACACGTGCCGAGCGTCCACACGCCACCCGCGAACCCTTGCAGCTGGGCGCCGAAATCTATGGCCACGCCGGCCTAGAAGCCGATCTTGAAATTCAGTTGCTGGCCTTAGAAGGATTGAGTGCTGCTGGCGTCGGCTCGTTGTCGGTTGACATGGCTGACGTCCGTGTTGTCAGCAGCCTGTTGGCGGGCTCCAACATCAGTGCAGCAGTCTTGGCGCAATTGCATGCCGCTTTGGCAGCCAAAGATGCCAGCGAGCTGGCCAGTTTGTTGGCCACTCAGCCGACTATTTCGCAGGCTTCTTCCGAAGGCCTGAAGGCCTTGCTGCAACTCTACGGTGACGACAAAGTCTTGGTCGAAGCTGAAAAAGCCTTCAAGTCGGTTCCCGCAGCATTCGCTGCATTGCAAGACCTGCGTTGGTTGGCCTCGCACGTCGCTAATTTTGGCGGCGCTGTCAAGGTCGGTTTTGACTTGGCTGACTTGCGTGGCTACGCTTATTACAGTGGCACGCGCTTTGCCATCTACGGGCAGGGCGCTGAACTGGCCCGCGGTGGCCGCTATGACGAAGTCGGCGCTATTTTTGGGCGCAGACGTCCGGCAGCCGGCTTCAGTTTGGACTTGAAAGAACTTGTCAGCGTGCTGGCGCCACGACCTTTGCGGGCTGCCGTTTGCGCGCCGTGGGGCGTTGAAGCGACGCTGCGTCAAGCCATTGCCGGTCTGCGTGCACGCGGTGAAACCGTCGTTTGCGTGTTGCCCGGGCATGAACATGAAATCAATGAATTCGATTGCGATCGCGAACTGGCTCAAGTGGCTGGCCAGTGGATCGTGCAGCCGGTGAGCAAGACTCCTCGCTTGAGTCCGCTCGGCCGCTTTTTGCAACCCTTTACCAAGCAAGTACCAAGAATGACAAATAAACAAGCCGCAGTCGCGGGACGCAACGTCGTGGTCGTCGGGACCCAATGGGGCGACGAGGGCAAAGGCAAGCTGGTCGACTGGCTGACCGAAATGTCTCAGGGCGTGGTGCGCTTTCAGGGCGGCCACAACGCGGGCCACACACTGGTCATCAACGGTGTCAAAACCGCCTTGCACCTGATCCCCAGCGGCATCATGCGACCCGGCGTGAAGTGCTACATCGGCAACGGTGTGGTGTTGTCTGCGGCCAAGCTTTTTGAAGAAATCGAAGGCCTTGAAAAGGCCGGCGTTGAAGTGCGCTCTAGGCTGCGCATCAGCGAGGCTTGCCCGCTAATCTTGCCGTTTCACGCAGCGCTCGACATTGCCCGTGAAGCCGCCAAAGAAAAAGCCGGCGTTGCCAAAATTGGCACCACTGGCCGCGGCATCGGACCTGCCTACGAAGACAAAATTGCACGCCGCGCCTTGCGTGTGCAAGACCTGAAATACCCTGAGCGCTTTGCCACCAAACTGCGTGAACTGCTGGACCTGCACAACTTCATCTTGACGGGTTACCTCAACGCCCCGGCGATTGATTTCAACACCGTGTACGACGAAGCCATGCGCCACGCTGAGCTTCTCAAGCCAATGATGGCCGACGTCTCGCGCGAACTGAATGACGCCCACCGCGACGGCGCTAATTTACTGTTCGAAGGCGCGCAAGGCACTTTGCTTGACGTCGATCACGGCACCTATCCCTTCGTCACTTCCAGCAACTGCGTGGCCGGCAACGCCGCTGCCGGCGCCGGCGTTGGCCCGGGCATGTTGCATTACATCCTTGGCATCACCAAGGCCTACTGCACACGTGTTGGCGGTGGTCCGTTCCCGACAGAACTCGACTGGGAAGTTCCAGGCACGGTGGGTTACCACCTCAGCACGGTTGGTGCTGAAAAAGGCGTCACCACCGGCCGCAGCCGCCGTTGCGGCTGGTTTGACGCAGCGCTGCTCAAGCGCTCGGCGCAGGTCAATGGTTTGTCGGGTCTTTGTATCACCAAGCTCGATGTGCTCGACGGCATTGAAACGCTGAAGCTCTGCACTGGCTACGAACTCGACGGCGCCATCACCGATATTTTGCCGATGGGTGCTGAGGACATTGCACGCTGCAAACCTATTTACGAAGACCTGCCAGGCTGGACCCAAAGTACGGTCGGCGTGACGAATTACGACGCCTTGCCGCCTGCTGCACAACGTTATTTGCAGCGCATTGAAGAAGTCACCGGGGTGCCGATTCACATGGTCTCGACCAGCCCGGACCGCGACCACACGATCTTGCTGCGCAACCCCTACGCTGCTTGATCTCGGCTTGAATTCAGCGTTACGCATTCCTTCGGTTATCTTGAAACTGCTCTTTTGATTGGAAGTCCCTCATGTTGACTGAAGACGGCAAACACCTGTACGTGAGTTACGACGAGTACCACAATTTGATCGAAAAACTGGCGATCAAGATTCACCAATCGGATTGGCAGTTCGACACCATCTTGTGTCTGGCACGCGGCGGCATGCGCCCGGGTGACATTTTGTCGCGCATTTTTGACAAGCCCTTGGCCATCATGTCGACCAGCTCTTACCGCGCTGATTCCGGCACGGTGCAGGGCAATCTGGACATCGCGCGTTTCATCACCACGCCCAAGGGCGAGATCGCCGGCAAGGTTTTGCTGGTCGATGACTTGGCAGACACCGGGCACACGCTGAACGCAGTGATTCACCAGCTGCGCAACAACTACAAGCCCATCACTGAGCTGCGCAGCGCGGTGATCTGGACCAAAGGCGTGTCGACCTTTCAGCCCGATTATTCGGTTGAGGCCCTACCGACCAACCCTTGGATTCATCAGCCCTTTGAAGGCTACGATGCCTTGCGCCCGGCGCAGCTGATGGCGAAGTGGAAACTCTGAGAGTCTGAGGCAGCGCCAAGTGCGCCAAGGTCTGTAACATGCATGCATGCAAGACCTTTCCACTCAGCTGATTCACCATCCCTATCAGGCGCCGGCAGGCTTTGCCAGCGTCAACGTGCCGGTGCACCGCGCCTCCACCGTGATTTTTTCCAGCGTTGCTGCGCTGCGTCAGCGCGATTGGAAACACAAAAATGGCTACACCTACGGGCTGCACGGAACTCCCACCACCTTCACCCTTGAAGAACGCATCGCCACCTTAGAAGGCGGGCGTTTTTGCACCTTGGTGCCCAGCGGCCTGGCTGCCGTGGCACTGGTCAACATGGCCTTTTTGCAAGCCGGTGACGAACTGCTAATCCCCGACAACGCCTACGGTCCGAACAAAACGCTGGCCGAGCACGAGATGCAGGCTTGGGGTATCAGTCACCGCTACTACGACCCGATGGACCTAGCCGACCTGCGCCAAAAAATCAGTGCTAAAACGCGTTTAGTCTGGCTCGAAGCACCGGGCTCCATCACGCTTGAATTCCCCGACTTGCCGGCGCTGATCGCTGTCATCAAGGGCCATGCTTTGGCGCAACCAAAAGGTATCGTCAGCGTTCTCGACAACACTTGGGGCGCGGGCTTGGCTTTCAATGCTTTTGCACTGGGCGTAGATGTCTCGGTGCAAGCCTTAACCAAATACCCCAGCGGCGGTGCCGATGTGTTGATGGGATCGGTTGTCACGCAAGACGAGCCCCTGCATCAGCAAGTTCACTTCTGCAATATGCGCGTCGGCTACGGTGTGGCTGGTAACGACGTCGAAGCGGTGTTGCGAGGACTCGCCAGCATGACGCTGCGCTACCGTGCGCAAGACGCCTCTACGCGCGCTTTGTCTGAGTGGATGCAAGGGCAAGCGGTCATCGCCGAAGTACGTCACCCGGCCTTACCCGGCTCACCCGGCCACACCGAATGGCTACGCGACTGCACGGGCGCTGCCTGCCTGTTCAGCGTGATCTTCAAGCCCGAGATCACGCAAGCGCAAATTGACCTGTTTTGCGACAGTCTGCAACTGTTTAAGTTGGGCTACAGCTGGGCCGGTCCGATGAGTCTGTGTGTGCCTTACGACATTCAAAGCATGCGTACGCAAGCGTGGCCGTACCAAGGTGGATTGGTACGTTTTTCAGTCGGGCTGGAGTCCGTTGCGGACCTGCAGGCCGACCTGACACAAGCGCTGGCAAAGATCGCTGCGTGATGCAGTACAGTACAGGGTATTCATCATGAAAGCAGTCTGTGGCAACACCTAATTATTCCTACGAAAAGCGCCAGAAAGAACTCGCTAAAAAACGCAAAAAAGAAGACAAACTGAAGCGCAAAGCCGAAGGCAAGCCTGAAGACGGCGACGAGGATGGAACCGAAGGCGGTGCTGACGGTCAAGAAGGCGGTGGCGATGGCAACGTTGAAGGTGCAGCAGAAACAGCACCGACAGGCACGCAGAGCTGAGCCCAACGCAAAGCTGAGATTGACGCAGCTTTCATTTACGTCAGTAATTCAAAAAAAACTGCAGGGCTTTATGGCCTCTGCAGTTTTTTTTCGTCCTTCCGTCCGGGTCTTCGCCAGCTAAGCGCGTTTTAATTTCAAGCCGCCAGCAAGGTGCTGGCCAAGGCCTGCATGGCTTGCATGCTGTGGTCATTTGGAGTGAGTTGTTTGGCTGAGCTGTATTGCTCAAAGTTGCGCTGCATGGACTGCAGATAAACCGGATCATAGTGCTTGGTCAACAGCTCTCGTACCACGTCAGCCACGTCACCACTGCGGGCGCGGTCCTGCCAGTCAGCCACCACGGCTTTGCCGCGTGCTTCGGTCAGGGCACCTAAGCGGTCGCAGAAAAATTCAATGTCGCGCACAAAGAAATCGTAGTCTTGCAGCAGCAACTTAACGCGCTCTTCTTCGTTCAAATAAAGATGCAAACAAGGGCTACGACGCATGACGGCAATCAGGCTCTCTGGCACCACCACGTTGCCGACTTTCTTGCTCTCGCTTTCGATGTACACCGGTTTGGCCGGATCAAACGCTTGCAGCGCTGTCCAGATGCGGGTGTCAAACGCTTTTTGCGTTGGTTGCGCCTGACCGGGGATCAGCCCCAGCACTGAGCTGCGGTGATTGGCCAGCGCCTCGAGGTCAAGCACTTGAGCACCTTGTTCGGCCAGCGCTTGCAAAAATCGGGTCTTGCCCGACCCCGTGGTGCCACACACCACCTCATAGTGAAAGCGCGCCGATAGTTGCGGCAGGTCAGCCACCAGCGCTGCCCGAAAAGCCTTGTAGCCGCCTTCGACCAAGCTGACCTTGAAGCCGATCTGGTCGAGGATCAGCGCCAGCGAACCGCTGCGTTTGCCGCCGCGCCAGCAATACACCAGTGGTTGCCATTCTTTCGGTTTGTCCAGCAGTTCGCGTTCAATGTGGCCGGCGACATTGCGCGCCACCATGGCCGCGCCTTGCTTCTTCGCCTCGAAGGCATTGATTTGCTTGTACTGCGTGCCAACAATCTTGCGCTCGGCATCATTCAGGCTGGGCCAGTTGACGGCGCCGGGCAGGTGGTCTTCGGCGTACTCGCCTTCGCTGCGGGCATCAATCACGGCGGAAAAGCTGCCAAGCCGAATCAGTGCCTGTTCAGCGGGTATCAGTTGCACGCTCACTTGAGAAGCTTTCTCAGTTCAGGCCAGACGTTGGCCAGCATGATCGGGTGCGCGGTTTCGTTCGGATGAATCCGGTCGCGCTGAAAAAGCGGGGAGGGGTCTGGTATGTCAGCCACATCGGTGAGCAAGAAAGGCACCAGTCCCGCTTTGGTGGTCTTTGCGACTTGCGGGAACAGGCCGGCAAAAGTATCGCTGTAGGCGGCGCCGTAATTAGGCGGCACCTGCATGCCGACCAGCAGTACGCGGGCTTTGGTTTTTTGTGCTGCACGCGTCATGGCCAGCAAGTTCTGTTTGGTGGCGTCCAGCGCCAAGCCGCGCAGTGCGTCGTTGGCACCCAGCTCGATGATCACGATGCTCGGTTTGTGCTGGCTGAGCAGGGCGGGGAAGCGCGCCCGTCCACCGGACGTGGTGTCGCCGCTGATGCTGGCGTTGACGACGGTCACCATTGGCTTTTCAGTCCGTAGCTTGTCCTCCAGCAGGGCGACCCAACCACTGCCGCGCTTGAGTCCGTATTCCGCGCTCAAAGAGTCGCCGACTACCAGCACTGTTTCAGCGCCGCTGCGTGCCGCAGGGCTTGCATTGCCTACTGGCTGCGCCTGACCCAGCATGGGCAAGGCGAGTAAGACCAGTAATCCGAGAGAGAGCAGGGCGCGGCGAGCCGAATTTGCCGATGGCATTCCGCACGGTTGCAAAGGCTTTGCCGCAGCAACCGTGGTCAAAGTGTTGCGCTTGTTAAAGTCACAGCGTGCGCGAAGATTGTTGAGCGTTGTGTTTATTGAAAAGGCTGTCATGTCCGAAACGAATCCTGTTGAGCGCCCCGAGGTCGCACCGGTTGCCATTATCTCCGTCGAGCATGTTTTCAAATCTGTCACCGACTCGACGGGTACTTTGACTATTTTGCGCGATATTGATTTCTCCTTGTCGGCCAAGGAAACTGCCGCCATCGTTGGCGCTTCTGGTTCTGGCAAAAGCACCTTGTTGTCGATCATTGCCGGACTCGATACGCCGACCAAAGGCACAGTACGCCTCGCCGGCCAAGATATTTTTGCCATCAGCGAAGACGACCGTGCTGCTTTGCGCGCGCAAAAAGTCGGCTTTGTGTTTCAGAGCTTTCAGTTAATGGCCAACCTCACGGCCCTCGAAAATGTCATGCTGCCGCTGGAGTTGTCTGGCGTGCGCGGTGCGCGGGCGATGGCCACCGAGATGCTCGGCCGGGTTGGGCTCGGTCAGCGGCTTGGCCACTACCCCAAAGTGCTGTCTGGCGGTGAGCAACAGCGCGTGGCACTGGCTCGTGCTTTTGTGGTTCAACCCGCCGTGCTGTTGGCTGATGAGCCGACCGGTAGCCTTGACTTCGCCACTGGCGAGACCGTCATGAAGCTGATGTTCGAACTCAACCAAGAGCTGGGAACCACGTTGGTGCTGGTGACGCACGACCAATCCATCGCCGCGCAGTGCCAGCGCAAGATCACGATCGAGGCCGGCCAGGTGGTGACGCCGGGCCAGTGAGGCAAGCGTGAAAGTCCCGGTGAAGTTCCGTTGATAATTGAGGCATGTCCTCTCCCCCTAAAGTTCTTTTTGGCTTTCATGCCCTTGGCGTGCGCATCAAAACCGCGCCGCAATCGGTCATTGAAGTTTTTTACGATGTCTCCCGCCGCGATGCGCGCATGCGTCAGTTCACCGACCGTGCCCGCGAAGCCGGTATCCGGCTGATCGAATCCGACGGCGTACGGCTGGCCAAAATGGCCGGCAGCCACGGCCATCAGGGCGTGGTTGGCCGTGTCAATGCCTTGGCTGTGATTACCTCGCTTGACGAATTGCTGGAGCAACTCGAAGCCAGCGGCGTTGCTTCGCCTTTGATTTTGGTGCTCGATGGCGTCACCGACCCACACAACCTCGGTGCCTGTTTGCGGGTGGCCGACGGTGCTGGCGCGCATGCCGTGATTGCCCCGAAAGACCATGCCGCCGGCATCAACGCCACGGTGTCCAAGGTGGCCAGTGGTGCCGCCGAAACCATGCCGTACTTCATGGTGACGAACTTAGCGCGCACTTTAGGCGAACTCAAGGAGCGCAACATCTGGTGCATTGGTACCAGTGACGATGCGCCCAAAACAATTTACGACGTCGACCTCAAAGGTCCGGTGGCGTTGGTGTTGGGTGCTGAAGGTGAAGGCATGCGCCAACTCACCCGCAAGACCTGCGACGAACTCGTCAGCATTCCGATGCACGGCGCGGTTGAAAGCTTGAACGTCTCTGTGGCCAGCGGCGTCTGCCTTTACGAAGCGCTGCGCCAGCGGCGCTGACGCGTCAAATCCAGCCGAACCAGCCCAAGCTCGCGCCGGCTGCCAGCAGCCACAAAATGTGCAGCTTGGTGCGCCAGAAAATAACGGCACTCACCCCGGCCAGCAGCCACAGTGGCCAGTGCTCTAGGGACGTACCGCTGGCGCTGGCCAAAATCAAGCCGGTGGCAATCAGCAGTCCCACCACAATCGGTGCCATGCCTTGTTTGAACGCACGTACGCTGAGCAAGTTGCGGTTGCGGTGGCCCCATTGGGTGGCGTTGTAGGTCAGCACCGAGCTCGGAACCAACATGCCGATCATGGCCAGCGTGATGCCGAGCAAGCCGTACACAACGCCGCCGGCATTCATGCCAACATTCCAGCCCATCAACGCGATGAACAGCACGTTCGGTCCGGGGGCCGCTTGTGCAATTGCCACCGATGCATTGAACTGCGCGCTCGTCAGCCAAAGGTTCTGCTCAACCAAAAAGCGGTGCATGTCCGGAATCATGGCAATCGCGCCGCCAATGGCCATCAGCGACAGCGAGAGATAGTGCAAAAAAAACTGAAACCACTCAGCCACACCCATGTTCAAGCTCAGCGTTTCGGTCATGGCTTCATCCTTCGGTAGGCAATGGTGCAGGCCATACCGCCAAGCCCAAACAAAATGTAAAACAGCGGTAGCCGGATCACGACAATGCCGACCAAGCACGCCAGCCCTAACGCAGCGCACCAGCGCCAGCCCAGCACATTGGTCTGGAGTGCGCTGATCAGCTTGATACCGGTAGCCATGATCAGGCCTGCAGCCACCGCGCCCATACCGCGCAGCGCGCCAGCAACACCTGGGTGGTCTGCAAACTGCGAGTAAACCAGTGCAAGAGCCAGCACTAGCACCAGCGGCACCGCCAACATGCCGGCCAATCCCACCAGCGCGCCTTTGAGGCCGAAATAGCGACCGCCCACGATCAAGGCCAAGTTGATCACGTTGGGGCCAGGCATGATCTGCGCCACCGACCAATCTTCGATGAACTCATCACGCGTCATCCAGCGCTTGTTTTCGACCAACTCTCTTTGCACCACGGCCAGCACGCCGCCAAAACCTTGCAGGGCCAGCAGCGTGAAAGAGACAAAGAGGTCGGTCAAAGACTCGGGGCGGGGACGGTCATCGAGGGGTAAATCGCTCATGCGCGGATTATCGCTTTTAACGACGCCCGTCTTATCAGTTTGTCAGACCGTCATGCCTCCGGACACCTCAATCACCGCGCCATTGATGTAGCTCGCCTCGTCGCTGGCTAAAAACGCATAGACGTTGGCAATTTCTTCGGGCTTGCCCAAGCGCTTTAGCGGCACGCGTGCCTTCATTTCTTGCAGCACGTTCTCGGGGATGGTGTCCAGAATCGGCGTCGAGACAAAGCCCGGTGCCACCGCATTGACCCGTACGCCTTTGGGTCCCAGTTCGCGGCTCCAAGTCTTGGTGAATCCGATCACTCCAAACTTGGTGGCAGCGTAATTGGTCTGGCCAAAGTTGCCGTAAATACCGACCACCGAGCTGGCATTCAGAATCACGCCGCTGCCTTGCGCCACCATGGTGTCAGCCACCGCTTGGGCGCAATGAAACACACCGCGCAGGTTCACATCAATGACTTGATCAAACTGCTCCAGCGTCATTTTGAGCAAGCGCGCATCCTTGGTGATGCCAGCGTTGTTGACCAGCACATCAATGCGGCCGAATTGCGCTTTGACTTGCGCCACCACCGCATCGACCTGCGCGCGATCGGTCACATCCATCAGGCAACCAATGGCTTGTGCGCCCAGCGCTTGGCATTGCTTGACGGCCTCGTCAATGGCGGGTTGGCGTAAGTCGCAAACGATGACGACGGCGCCCTCGGCTGCAAATTTGAGCGCGGTCGCCAAGCCAATGCCTTGGGCCGCGCCGGTGATGATGCTGACTTTGTGCTTGAGTCGGGTCATGTCTGCTTTCGTTGAAAGTGATTCGGGGAAAGGTGATTCAAACATCTTGAACCGGGCCGGTGACGCCAAGCTGACTCGGCATTTTGTAGGTCTGAGCCCACGCAGACGCGCGCCGTGGGCCTGCCATCAGCTTGCCCCTGCAGAGCGATGATGAAAACTGTTGAGGCTCATCACCATCAACCCAATTTCGAACTCCGCATACGCCATTAAAGTAAGGACAACAGAATGCAAATACCGGCGTGCCATGAAGTCAAGACAACTTCCATCTTGCGTGTAGAAACTTCGCTAGCGTGACATGAAACGCCACGGCTGGAATGCCTTGAACCTCAATCCGCACGTCGTCTGGACGGCTGGCACAGACGGTCAGGTGGACTATCTCAGCGAACGCTGGAGCGAGTGGACGGGTAAGCGCGGTTTGGGTGAGTCTTGGGCCGACTCTGTGCATCCGGACGACCTGCCGCAGGTGATGGAGTCTTGGCGTTGTGCTGTTTTGACTGGCGAGCCAAACGATGTCGAGCATCGGCTCTGCATGCGCAGCGGCAGCTACCGTTGGATGAGAACCCGTGCCATGTCGAAGCGGGACAGCACTGGCGCGATCACACGCTGGTACGGCGCGACCGAAGACATAGACGAGCGCAAGCGCGCTGAAGATGCACTTCGCGGCAGCGAAGCCGCCTTGCTGGCCCTGACGCTGTCCTTGAACCAGCAGATCAAATGCCGTACCGACGAGCTCACCGAACTCAACCGGCACTTACAGTCCACACGGGAAGAAGAGCGCAATCGTCTGGCTGGCGCCCTGCATGATGACCTCGGCGCCTTGTTCACCGCCGCCAAGTTTGACGTGGCACGGCTGAAGTCGGCTTTAGCGCCGCTGTCCCCTGAAGTGGCGGCTCGCATTGGGCATTTCTCAGACATGCTGGACAAGAGCATCGACAGCAAACGCCACATGATTGAAGACTTGCGGCCGTCCGCCTTGAGCTCACTTGGGCTGGTTCAAGCCTTGACAATACTGATCAGCGACTTCAACCGCAGCCATGGCATCCCGGTACAGGCCGAGCTTGCAGAGTTGCAACTCAAGCCCGCCCTTCAGCTCACCATTTACAGGCTGGTGCAAGAAGCCCTTGCGAACGTCGCGGCCTACGCCCGCGCCGGCAACGTGTGCGTGCACTTGTCCAGCGAGGGCGATGGTCTCGTGCAGATCAGCGTGACTGACGACGGCGTTGGTTTCGACGCTTCCTCCGGGCGCATTGCCATGTTGGGCTTGCTGGGCATGCATTATCGCGTCGAAGCCGAAGGCGGTAGTTTCGTGGTCAAGTCCAGCCCTCAATGCGGCACCACTTTGAGCGCGTGCTTCCCTGCGGATGAGCTGTCAGCGACGCTGGCCTTGAACTAGGATGAAACACAGGAGATTCACGATGACTCATTTTCAATTTCGCAGCCTTGCGCTAACAGGAGTGGTGTCCGCGCTGCTGGCCGGTTGCGGAGCCATGTTGCCAGCTGATAACAAAAGCCATTTGGTCACGTTCACGACGCAAATGCGCGGCGGCAACGAGGTGCCGCCGGTGGTGACCAGCGCCAACGGACAGGTCGACGCCATGCTCAACACCGAGACCAACGTGCTGCGCTGGCGGCTGAGTTATACCAACTTGAGCGGCCCAGCGAGGGCAGGTCACTTCCATGGCCCAGCTGCCATCGGTGCTAACGCAGGCGTGGTGTTGCCCTTTCCGGGTCTGATGGCCAGCCCGATGGAAGGCTCCGCCACACTCACTGCCGCACAAGTGGCCGACCTGATGGCCGGTCGCTGGTACGCCAACATCCACACGGCAGCCAACCCCAGCGGCGAAATTCGTGGGCAAATGACCTTGCGGCGCTAGTTCCGACTTGGGTTGGTGCCTGTCCGGCCCTTTAAAAGGGCCATTTTTTGGCGTTGGTGTATTTGGGGCAGAAACCCTACAATGCCGGCTTAACCCAAAGCCTCATGAACGCCCCAATCGACGTCTCCTTTTTCGCGCGCGCCGCCAAACCGCTGACCAGTTACCGCAAGTACTGGGCGGCCCGTTTTGGCACGGCCAAGTTTTTGCCAACCAGCCGCGAGGAAATGCAGGCGCTGGGCTGGGACAGTTGCGACATCATCATCGTCACCGGTGACGCTTACGTTGACCACCCGAGTTTTGGTATGGCCGTCATTGGCCGCATGCTCGAAGCCCAAGGCTTTCGGGTCGGCATCATCGCCCAGCCTGACTGGCAAACCGCTGAGCCTTACAAACTGCTGGGCAAGCCGAATCTGTTTTTCGGCGTCACGGCCGGCAACATGGATTCGATGATCAACCGGTACACGGCGGACCGCAAAATCCGCAGTGACGACGCCTATACCCCCGGCGATATTGGCGGCAAGCGGCCCGACCGCGCTGCACTCGTGTATTCGCAGCGCTGCCGCGAAGCTTACAAAGAAGTGCCCATCGTGTTGGGCGGCATCGAAGGCTCGCTCCGTCGTATCGCGCACTACGACTACTGGTCTGACAAAGTGCGGCGCAGCGTGGTCGTCGACGCCAAATGCGACCTGCTGCTGTACGGCAACGCTGAGCGCGCGATTGTCGAAATCGCCCACCGCTTAGCGGCCAAAGAACCCATCGCCAACATCACCGACGTTCGCGGCACCGCTTTCATTCGCCGCCAAGGTGACGAAACCGCGCAAGGTTGGTTCGAAATTGACTCCACGAATGTCGACGCGCCAGGCCGGGTCGAAGCCCACGTCAACCCGTACTTGATGATTTCGGAGCAGGCCAAAGAGCAGGGCGCTACCTGCGCCCGCGAAGACGAAGCCGCCGATGTCGCGGTCAAGGCAGAAGCTGCTGGTTCGCCTGTGCTCAAAGCAAAAACGCAGCCGCAGGCCAACCCCGCCATCAAGCCGCTCACCTTCGTGCAGAACCCGAGCTTGCCTTCTATGCAGGGCAAGATCAAAGTGCCGCCGCGTGACCGCTCGGTCATTCGGCTGCCGTCTTACGAGCAGGTTCGAAGTGACGCCGTGCTCTACGCCCACGCCAAC
>Ga0208916_10000873_pt1 | contig 13459 bp, 18 predicted proteins | sample DEB19_08_DNA_5_FD_184523 | JGI IMG/M metagenome (GOLD analysis project Ga0208916, IMG submission 184523) | Aqueous microbial communities from the Delaware River and Bay under freshwater to marine salinity gradient to study organic matter... | ecosystem: Environmental > Aquatic > Marine >... | reverse complement strand
CCAATTAAAAACAAAAAACCCACAAACTTTGAAGTCTGTGGGTTTCATACTAATTTTTTATATCAATTATGAATACAACAGAACCTCCCTCAAATTACTTGAGCGACTAGACGAACTTGACGATGTACTGATAATTGTTTTCATATTACTATATATTATATTTTATTTCTTTGTTTGTACAAAAGTATAAACTTTTTTTAATTTAACCTAATTATTTTTTAATTTCTTAATACAAATCTACCATCTGTCTCATTTAACAAGAAGTATCTTGTATCTCTTGGCTCTTGAGTATGTAAGGTAGCTGTATTCTTTTGATCTTTTTCATCAAACGTCATAAATCTAAAACTATCTAAATAAGGAAATGGTTTATTAAAATCCACTTTAATCTTAGTAGTTAATTGTTCATTCTGAGAGTTTCTATAATGTGAAAGATTATAATCATTTTCCTCAGCCCATTTTTTAAATAAGTTTTGAATGTGATCATTTGCATAAACACGATCCATGTATTTACCTTTTTCAGTTTCCCAAAGTAAACAACGTCCTACTAATTTATCTTCAGCATTGGTAAGAATTAACATCTTAACATTGTTTTCTGTATTTGTGTACATATCAAAGAAATCTTGACATTTATCTAATCTCATACAAGAATTATTCAATGTGCCACAACCATTTGCATAAGTTGATATGTGATACCATTTTTTGATTTCTTCACCTTCAATAACCTTAAAATAATCAAACGCATTTCTGTTGAATGCATTATGTGCTTTATATAAGTTAACAAAAGTTTCAATGTCTTTTGCATTGAAATTAATATATTTATTATCTTTTTTAAGTTCAGTTAAAACTTTAGTTAAAAATCTACCAAACTTAATTTCAGTTGGTTTTATTGTAATACCTTCAAGTAAACCATCCTCAATAGCAGGTCTTAATGTACTATTATTTTTTGAATCTGCGTGTAATAGTTCAAAAGGTATAGCAGCATCAATAGATGCTAAACGTATAACTTTATATTCTCTATCATAATGTCCACCTGCTTCATACTCTGCAACTATTTTAAACTTAATATGATTAACATCTGTAGAATTTTGATTTTGATTAATCTTACTTTTAACTAATCGATAAGCTTCTAAATCACCACCAACTTCTGCCTTTATTGCTTTTAATGTAGTTTGATAAATCTCGTGATCTAAACCAACAATTGTTGGATTAGGAAGTGTATAAACTACATCATTTTTAGATACTTTATTATTAAAAAATCTAACTGTATCATCATTCTCACCTTTATCAACAAATACAAAATCTGTTATTTTACGAGAATCCCTCATAAAATGGCTTAATACATCCATTTGTTCAACAGTTGTACATTGATTTTGAATTGTTCTAATAATATTGTGAAGTTGTTCTGATATTAACATATTTTTTGTTTTTTATTACACGACAAAAGTAGTAATAAGTTATGAATTATACAAATAAATTTTCCATTTTTTCGACAATTGCCATCTTTAAATCTAAGGTCATATTAAAATTCGAGGTGTCGATTCCAATATTGTGTGCTATTTTTTTAAGATTTAATAAACCTTCTTCATTTGAATTTGCACGTTTTATCTTAGATAAGTAATCTTCCTCAAATAAATAAAGAACTCCTTTCTCACCACTTGATTTAGACATTTTTTTACTTGGATCTACTAAAGACATTATTTTATCAACATCACCAAACTCATAATTAAAGTATTTATCCACGCCAACTCTCTTTGAAATATCATTACATAAATCTAAATGAGGTACCTGATCCTTACCAATTATAACTACATCAGGATCATTTATTATAATATCCGCAGTCATTAATACTGGATATAATAAAATACCCATATCAAACTCTACTAATTCTTTCTTATCTTTATATTGTGGCATCTTTTGTAAAGTGCCTAGATTCATTTTACAACATAACTTGAAAAATAATTCAGTATATTCTGGAGTTTGTCTTTTAATATTTTTGCATCCAAGTCTAATTAATTCCTTCTCTGTATCATCGGTATAATTATCAGTCGTTAAAGAGTGATAATTTGCAATTAAAAAAGTAACATCATGACCCTGTTCTTGGTATTCAAGACCTTTCTTTAAACATCCTAAGTAATTACCAATGTGTAATTTACCGGTCGGTTGTATTCCTATTAAGTATTTCATTTCTTTATATTTTTATATTAGTAAATTACGGTAGAAGGGTGGGACTCGAACCCACAACCACGGCTTTAACAGAGCGAAGTAACTTATTTCATTACTACTAATTTCTTAGAGAAAGACTGAGTAAGTATGATTACGTGCTCTACCAATTGAGCTACCTTCTACATTTGTGGAGACTCCAGTTATCGAATCTGGGTCCAAGGGTCCTTCCACCCTTTGCTCTACCATTCTGAGCTAAATCTCCATTTTTGTGCGGACTATCGGAATCGAACCGACCTCTTATGGGCTTCAACCATACGCTAAACCGTCTCAGCTAAATCCGCTTATTTTGTGGGCCGACGGGTTACGATCCCGTTCCTCTGGATTTTCAGTCCAGCGCAATGACCACATCTGCCACAGCCCCATTCTATTTTACTCAGCTAACTCGTGAAAAATGGCACACGATGCTCAAAATATAAGTTCAAGACCCTAGGTTGACAGACGGGACTTGAACCCGCAATCCCTTGGTTCACAACCAAGTGCTTTAACCATTAAGCTACCATCAAAGTGACCCCGGTGGGGGACGATCCCACAACCCCCAGATTAAAAGTCTGGTGCTCTACCAATTGAGCTACGAAGTCAAATTTTGTTCTCCCGGTAGGACTCGAACCTACGATCCACGCATTAAGAGTGCGTTGCTTTACCAACTCAGCTACAAGAGAATATCTTGTTCCCCCTACAGGATTCGAACCTGTGACCTACCGATTAAAAGTCGGTGGCTCTAAGCTTAACGCAAACCAACTGAGCTAAGAGGGAATATGTTAATTCATTTTTAGAAGAATTAAAAAATCATTTACACTATTATAATCAAATGTATTTTTCATATAGTTATAACCTAAACACACAATTTTAATATTATCTTTCGTGTAACCTTTAGATGAATCTATTCGATCTATGGATGGTTGTCTTATATTTTTTTCTTCTGTAAATATAAAATCAATATTGGTAGATTCACACTTAAAATTAATTTCTTCATATTTTTTTATTAGAAAATCAAAATCTAAATCAAACTCAATTTTCTTAACTAATGATCTTTTTTTACTATTTTTAATTTGTTGTTTAATAAATGTAATGATTGGATTTTTCTTTTTACAATCTTTACAGAAAAAATCAACTTTATCTATAATATCATTTCTATGTCTTGCTATACTTTTATTACACATTGAGCAATTGGTCTTAAAAACTCTATTAGCTTTAATATTGAATCCTTCTAAATAAACAACATCACCATATTTTTCAAATAATTCAAATGTCTTTTTTTCTTTCCATTTCTTACTTTGTTCAGAAACTTTATCACTATTATTAATTTGCCATAATTTAACTTGTTCAATTACTTTATCTTTGTTTTTTTGATAATGTTCTTTCCTATAAATTGAATGACATAATTTACAAATAACTTTTAATCCATCCTTTTTTTTAGAATCTTTACTAAATTCATTTAGATTTTTATTCTCTAAACATTTACTACATTTTTTCATTTTATTTAATACTTTTTTATTATATATAAAAAAGTTAGTCTCCAAAAATGAAAATTATAAATAATTGTTATAGTTTTTGTAGCACACCACCCAGGACTCGAACCAGGAACTTTGAGGTTGGAACTCAAAATGATACCATTTCACCAATGATGTATATATTGTGCGGACTGACGGAATCGAACCGACCTCTTATGGGCTTCAACCATACGCTAAACCGTCTCAGCTAAATCCGCATTTAATTTGTAGTCTGAATAGGAATTGAACCTATGATGTGCCAAAGATACCCCAGATAACTGGATCAATGACCGAGTGTTACCACTACACTATCAGACTTTTTTGGGTGAAAGACGGATCCCGAGACCGCACCACCTCCTTCACAGGGAGGTATCCTAACCTTTAGAAGACAATCACCATATTTTCGTGGAAAGGGTGGGAATCGAACCCACGACACACGGATTTTCAGTCCGTTGCTCTACCAACTGAGCTACCTCTCCTTTTTGCGCAAATGGTAGGAGTCGAACCCACTCGGAAACTTTCGTTTATACATAAGATTTGGAGTCTTACCGGCTACCTCAGCCTCACTTGCAATTATTAGTATTTCATAATTTCTCTTATAAATTCATCAATTGTATTGAATTTATTTTGTTTATATAATTTTAATATTTTTATTTTAGATATATTACCATTTTTACTTTTTCTTCTATTGATAGAATGTTTTAAATTTTCTTGTTGTGTTAGACATTCTAAATTATTAACATTATTATTTTGTCGGTCACCATCTATATGATTAACTTGTAAATCTTCACTATAATTATCAATAAATGTCATTGCTACGATTCTGTGTATAAGAAGCGTCTTTGACTTTTTATTATTTGTTAGACTCACATCCATATATCCTCTATTATTTAATCTTACTCTCATTATTCTATTTGTCTTTGTATTTATTATGACACCATCTTCATTTATAGAATAATTTTCAAATCCTTTAATTTTTTTAAACATAACAATTTATTTTTATTGTATATATAAAAAAACCCGAACGCTTTTTGTTCGGGTTATATGTTATGCTTTTAATTTCTCTTTACATCATAGGTTATCCAATTACGGTATCCTGTTTTGAGAACGACATACTCATACATCCGAACATGTGGCTAAACCACTTGAAGGACTTACTAAAGCTTGTATGTTTAAAATTTGTTCTCATTGTTATATATATTAAAAGTTTATTCTCTCTTTTTGTTATTTTGTTATTTTTATAGTACAAAAGTAATAAAAGTTTACTTATCTACCAAATTATTTTAATCTTTTTTTTAATTTTTATCCAATTTCTACTTCTGAGTGTTGTCCAAGTCTTTTATTTGAACCAATCTTAACTAATAGTTCTTTTAAAAACTCTTGTGCTTCGTGAGTTTTTGGATGTAAAATTATTCCAAATGGATCACTTCTTGTATCACATACCGTATTACCATACGATACCATTTCTAAATCACTACTGATTGAATTTCAAATTCATCATCATCTTTAATAGGTAATAACGTATTGATTTGTTCTAAATCTAAAAAATACTCAGCTATTAAACTATACATAGTAGTTGCTACTACTAAATCACCATCCATAAGTGAATAGTTATCATTACCGTCTGTTATTAGTTTCATTATCTTTCTAACTCAAAGTTATTTGCCAATAATATAAGTTCTATATCATTCACACTTAAATCAGTTGATAATCCTAAAAATCCATTATCATCCATCATAACTTCTCCTAGATTTAATCTATTGAATATAGGAAAACTAGATAATATATCTTGATCGTACATGTCTCCATTCGGAAGAGTAAATGTAATACCTACATTGACATCTTCATCTTGATATAACTCACTCTGCCAATCAATGTTGGACTTTGAAAAATCTTCAACTTTTAATTTCATAATTTAACTTTTAGACTGCAAATATACAACTATATTTTTACAAACCAAGAATTTGTTCAAGTTTTTTATCTCTATATTCTTCTAAGGTTAGAAAATCCCTAGCATAATACTGTCCAAGTTTGTTTTTCTTCTCGTCAAATACATCATATATAGGACAAATACCATGATCACCTAGAAGTTTGACTTCTTCATATACACCATAATAAGTTTCATTTACAACTAATTTCTTATTTCTTGTATAGGAAATGTCTGGTTCTTCTATACATATTATTTTTAAAACCATATTAAAGTCTTTTAATCTCAGGTAAAGTTTCGCTTGAGTTTAACATGTTACGAATAACTGCTTTTTTTAACGAAGTTAGTTTTTTGTTTTTTAAAGTTTCTTCTACAATTGTATGATAAGTTAATACCGATATATTGTGATTTTTGAAGTTAGTTGACTCATTTTTAATGAGTTCATCATAGTCTGCACTTGGCATAGATTCCTTAAATAATTGTCGATATATATCAAGAATTATCTTTTCCTCTTTACTAATTTTGGTCATTTCCATAATTGTATTTTGTGTTTGAGTACTTATATATTAAATATGTATATAAGTTTTTAATATATAGTTTATGAGTACATTCAAAAAAATTGATAAATATTGTGAAGTATGTAGTAAAAAACTTATACTAAATAATAATAGAGACATAGAACGAAAGAAATTTTGTAGTAGAAGATGTTTAGGTTTGAAAACTGGGGAAAAATTAAAAGAAATACCTAATTTTTTTATTGATCTAGCTAAACTTAGTAATACCGAAGAGGTCAATAAAAAGAAAGGACATCCAGGTAGTTTACATCATAATTGGTTGAAGGATAGAAGTAAAGTTAAAGCAAAGCGTCTTTATAGTGAGGAAAAGAAATTCATGTGTGAAATAATAAAAGAAAGAAACTATACATGTGAAGTAACAGGAGAATTAGGAGGAAAATTGTCAGTACATCATCTAAATGGTGTTAGTACTAACAAAGATAGGATATTTGATAGAACTAATGTTATTGTTGTTAAAAAAGATATACATTTAAGATTTCATAAATTATATGGAACAAGATATGTGACAGAGGAAATGTGGTATGATTTTATAGAAAAAAAAGAGTATTTATAATGGTAAAATCCAAACAGCAATTAAAGTATATTTGGGCTATGCGTCGTAAATATAAAAACAAAAAAAGTGCTCCTAAGCATATGAAGTGGGTATTTAACAAAGATTGGACCCACGATGTCAAAGCAAGTGGGTTACCAACCAAGGTTAAAAATTTTCAAAGTTATGTGGCTGAGAATTACGATGCTACTACTAAAAAGTAGTTTTTCTTCCCTCTCTGAACTATAATAAACTTATCATTTATTAAGTCACCATCAGTAACAATGTAGTTATCTTCTCTTTTTATTTTATTTACTGCAACAGAGTTTTCTTTTAAAGCTCTCCTAGATTCACTAATAGATTTTAAGAAACCTGTTTTAAATAGAATGTCGGTCATTGTAATACCATTCACAATTTCTTCCATTGGTACATTTGCCATTGGTAATCCACTAAATATATCTAAAATAGTTTCATTATCAAGTGAATGTAAGTTACCATTATTGAATAGAATGTTTGAAGCTTCTACTGCTTTATTAAACTCTTCTTCACCATGTACCATTATAGTCAATTCTTTAGCTAATGTTTTTTGTAATAAAAACAAATGTCTAGCTTTATTGTGTTCTTCTATTAAATCATCAATAGTTTCTTTATCTAAAAATGTAAAGATTTTAATAAATCTTTCTGCATCTGCATCATCTGTGTTTAACCAAAATTGGAAAAACTTGTAAACAGATGTTTTATCTTTATCTAACCATATATTCCCACCTTCTGATTTACCAAACTTTGTACCATCAGCTTTTGTTAAAAGTGGACAAGTCATAGCAAATGCTTCTCTACCAGGAAAAATCTTGTGTATCAATTCTGTACCGGTTGTTATATTACCCCATTGGTCAGAACCACCCATTTGTAATAAACAGTTGTGTTCTTTATTAAGGTGTAAGAAGTCGTATCCTTGAATTAACTGGTAAGTAAATTCGGTGAAAGACATACCTTCACCTTCGATACGGTTTTTTACAGATTGTTTTGATAACATGTAATTTACGGTAATTCTTTTACCGATGTCTCTTACAAAGTCTATGAAACTAAACTTTGACATCCAATCGTAGTTGTTTAGAACTGGTGTATCACCTAAAAATCTTGTTAGGGTATTCTTGATACCTTCAACATTTTTATTAAGTGTTTCTTCATCTAAAAGATTTCTTTCAGATGATTTTCCAGAAGGGTCACCGATCATACCAGTAGCACCACCGACAACTGCGATTGGATTGTGTCCAAAGTTCTTCATATGTTTTAAAAGAATGATTGGAACTAAACTACCAATATGTAGAGAATCTGACGTTGGGTCAAATCCAATATAAGCGGTGGTGGCTTCTTTTAAAAGTTGAGCCTCCGTTCCGGGTATAATATCATGTACTAACCCACGCCATTTTAATTCTTCTACTATATTTTTCATTATGCTAATACTTCTTTAATAACTTCTGATACAACTTTTCTGTCCACTTGTGCAGTAGCAAACTCTTTCATAATTCCACCAACATTGGTAATCCCTGATGCTACAAGTGCACTAACTTTTACAACAACATCTTCTCTTGTCATAGCTACTGGAAGTAAAGCTTCAACCATTTCTAATTGAGTTACAGACTCAGCATCACCAGAAGTTGCGATAACTTCTTTAAGAGATTTCGCAGTTTTATTAAGAATTTTAATTACTTCTGCATCAGAAAGACAATCTACTCCTGTATTTTTTTCAATAGTTTGGATCTCTCCTTTCACTACAGAAAGTAAGTTTTTTGCTACGACATTTTTCTCTTTGAAAGCTGTCATGTAGTCTTTGCTAATTTGTTCTTTTAAATTCATAATATTTAATTTTTAATAATTTCTAAAAAAAATACCTTTTTCATCTATTTTCCATATCTAATATCAAGGTAGTTCACTGTTTTTCATAAAAGGTATTGAAAATTCATTTACCAGCTACTTACTACCATAAACACTAACTAAAACTATTTTGACCTAACTTCTTATTCTAACACGGTCGAGTTATAGTAGCTCATTATTTATTACTGCAAATATACTATAAAGTTTCAAATTAAAAAAATAAATTTAATATATAGTTGTATGAAATACTTAAAATTATTTGAAGGCTTTGAATCTAATAGGGTTAGTGCGATACTTTCTTTTTTACATAAAAAGTTAAATAATAAATCTAATGCAGATAAATTCTTAGCAGACCTAAACAGATTGGCAAAAAAATACGATTTCCCGTTAAGTACTTTAAGTGATAAAGAAATTGATTACTTACCGGTAAATAAAGCTTTACTTATTGGTAAAGGTGAAGAAGCAATGAATCCTAGTGATATCTATGCAATTAAATATTGGTTCTCTATTGAGAAAGGTTACTTATGTCAAACTGGAGTTGGTAATAAAGAAGTAAAATTTAATAATTATGAAAAATTTCTTTCAAGTGGTGAATCAGAACTAAATTCAAATCATTTAGATTATTTAACACGTGAGTATAATTTAACAGGATTGATTGTACCTTGTGATCTTGGTGGATTACAAAGTGGTGATAAGGTAGTAATGGTTTGTAATGATGATTTTAGTGGGGATGAATCGGAATTAACTTATGGTGAGATATATATTGATAATAATGATGGAGAATATTACTTTTTTCAAAACTCATGTAATGGTACATCACCTGATGATGGACATACAATACCTGGATATAGATATGCTTGGGTTTTAGGTACTCCCCGTAATGAAAATGTTGATCACACTATGATTCATAAAATTATTGTAGATAATAAACCATTGAGGTTTAATAATGACGATATTAAAGAAGAACCTTCAGAATCTGTTTGGGACTTTAATCTACCATTGAAAAATAATCCACCAGTTAAATTAGAAACATGGAAATCTAAATATAATGAAACTTTAAAACTTGCAAAAGAAGCTAACTTTGCAATTGTTCTTTATTTAGATGATGTTTTAGTAAAAGACATAAGTAAAGAAGAAATTTCTAAAGAAAGAGTAGATATGAGAAAAGATGCCTTAGCTTTAATGAGTAATGAAGATGTTAGAAAGGCAAATGTTAAAAGATATTTAGAAAAGTTATTTTATACGTTAGGTATTGAAAAAGATAAACAAGAATTAAAAAATCTTAATGGTGTAGTTAAATCAACTATTTTAGGAGAATACTTTTTAATGTTAAATTATGATTCTTCTTTCATTAGTAGATTGACTGATTTTATAAGAGCATTATACAAACTTATGTCAAAAGAGGACGAAGAATACTACTTTAGTAGTTTAGTTGATATGTTTAAAAAAATTAAGAAAAGACGTTTAGATCAATCTACATTATATACTAGAAATATAAAATATATTAAATCTTTAAAAGTGGATAATAGCGATAAGGTGGATGAAGTGCTTAAAAGAGTTCTTAAAATAGGTAAATCAGTTTCAGATTATTTTAATGATAAAGAGGTTAGCACCATTGAGGATCTTAAATCAGTTCAATTACAATTAAGAATGATTTTAGACTTATCACAGGATGATATTTTCTTTTTATCAGGATTTATGTCAAATCTATTAGCAGTATTGGACGAAAATACTTCTGATATAGAAAGACGTATAATAAGAAATTACTCTGATGTAGATTATGAAAAAGATCTTAAAAAACTAGAGAAGTTAGAAACAATAATAATGAGAGACTTTCTAAAAAAGTAAGTACAAGTCATTTTGTCTAGCTTCTAATTCGGTTAAAAGAAAAACACATTCTCTTCTTAAATCCTTTAGTTTTAAAAAATCTGCAGTATTACTTACTTTAGATAATTGATCGTTAAGATTTTCAATCTCAATTTTTATCATATCCATCATCAAAGTCATTTCTTTGATTATATCACCTTTTAAATCAAGTACTAAAGATTTAAAATAAGGGTTTATCATAATAATCGCTTTATAATCAGTAGAAGCAAAGTTCTTCATGATTCTTTTAAGGGTTTCTATGACTTCATCCTCAGTACTTGAAAGGTGTAGTTTATCCAGATATTCTAATAAGCTTAACTTCATATCATATTTTTACATTTATATATAAGACTACTACTAAATCCCTTTTTTAATATATCCTTGATTGAGTAACCATCCTTTAATAGACTTTTTACTACTTCTTTTTTATCAGATTTTAATAACTTATCTTCTATTCTATCCCACTTTCTAGACATTATTGGTAGATTTAAACGAATACATTGTTCTTTAATACTTTTAAGTATATTATACTTTGATATAAAGATAATTGAACAATTTTTATATATTTTTGCATCTTTATTTTCTTTAGTTAAATTAGTATAAAAATATTCTAATATAGAAGACCAAGATTCATGACATTTAATTATCAATCTACCTTTTTTATTGATAGAACCATCACCGTCAATAAAGCCAATTATTAAACTAAATAATTGCACATCATTTAACCAATTAGGTAATATAGGTGGTGTTTTAGTTTTATTGGATTTCCAATTAAAATCTCTAATAATTTTATCTATGGTTATTTTATCAGATAAAACTACACTAATTCTACTTTCATTTTCATATACTTTTACATCACCTAAATGTTCTATTATTTTTAATATATGTAATCTATCCTTAGTTGATATATTTATTTGTATTCTTTTATCTTTTGTAATATGTCCATCTGCTAACATAAAACCTAACCAATAACAAGAAATATTATCATATTCTATTAATTTAGAATATTTAAAACTATTATTATTTTCATTAAAATTTCTTTTTATTTTAAAAAGATGTGCTTTCTTTTGTATATAATTCCAAGATAATCCCAAATCTGTAATAATAGTTTCTTTACTTGAAGATGGATAATTTTCTTTTAAATAGTTCTCTAATTTTGTTTTATTGTGTCTCATATTACATATAGTTTTTTACTATATATTAATATTTAGATTTCTCTTTAGATCTAATTTAATGTCTCTTGCTTTAATATCTTCTTTTTTATCCCAAGTTTTCTTACCTTTAGCAACCGCTATTTTTATTTTTATTCTATTGTGTTTAATAAACATTCCAAGTGGAATTGCGGTTGTACCTTTGTCTTCCAGCTTTCTTTTAATTCGAGTAATCTCTTTTTTATTTAAAAGAAGTTTCTTATCACGATTTTCTTCGTGTTTATCTAAACTATGTGCTGACTTATAAGCAGCCACTTTTAGATTTTTTATCCAAACTTCATTATCTTTTATATAAATGAAAGCATCCACCATAGTAACATTCCCCATTCTAACGGACTTTACCTCACTTCCAACCAATACAATACCTGCTTCATATTCCTCTATGAGTGTATATAAATAATTTACCTTCCTGTTTACTACTAATGATTTCATATAATTATATTTAATATATAGTATATGAATATAAATAAAAAAGTTATAGATATTTTTAAAAATATACATAAAGATACTTATGACTACTCATTGGTAGATTATATAAATAATACAACAAAGGTTAAAATTATTTGTAAGGAACACGGAGTATTTGAACAAACACCACAACATCATAAAAGAGGTAGTGGTTGTCCAAAGTGTGGTCTTCGTAAAATAGGAGTCAATAGAAAATTATCAAATCAACAATTTATTGATAATGCAAATAATACTCATAATAATAAATATGACTACTCTTTAACCAATTATATAGATAATAGGAAACCGATTAAAATTATTTGTAAGGAACACGGTGTATTTGAACAAATTGCTGCTTCTCATTTAAACGGTAGAGGATGTCCAAAATGTGGTCTTAGATATTTATCTAAAGAAGAATTACTTAGAAGATTTAATGATATGCATAAAAATAAATATAAGTATAGACTAGATAAAGATAAATATAACACTACTGATTATATAAAAATAGATTGTAAAAAACATGGTACTTTTGAACAAAAAATAAGAGATCATTTAAGTGGTTCTGGATGTCAAAAATGTGGTGGTAGTATATTTACTTTTAGTGATTTTGAAAATAGATCTAATGATATACATAAAGGAAAATATGATTATTCATTAGTAGATTATAAAAAGTTTAATATTCCCGTCAAAATTATATGTAAAAAACATGGTGTTTTTGAACAAAAACCTATGAACCATTTTGGTGGTTCTGGTTGTCCTATATGTAATGAGAGTAGAGGGGAAATTATAGTAAGAGATTTTTTAAATAAAAATAATATAGATTTTATTCCACAGAAAAGATTTAAAGACTGTTTTTATAAAAGAAGTTTACCATTTGATTTTTATTTACCTAAATATAATATATGTATTGAGTTTAATGGTATACAACATTATCAACCAGTTGATGCGTTCGGTGGAAATGATGGATTTTTGGATGTTAAAAAAAGAGATAATATAAAATATAATTTTTGTAAATCAAATGCTATTAAACTAATTATTATTTCATATAGAGAGATTGGTGATATTGATTATATTTTAACAGAAAATCTCTTATAATCTATTTAATGCTATCATATTTTTATAATTTTATCGGAATCTCCCTCCCTGTTTTTAATAATTTTTATTATTTTGTTATCATCTTTTTGAGTTATCATCAAACCTAGGTCTGTACAAAATAAAGGTGACGAACCACCCATAAATGAATCAAGTATTCTACCAGAAGTTATATTTGTATTTAAAGGACAAGTAATTATTAGTTTAATATCACTTATTTCTTT
>Ga0208916_10000870_pt1 | contig 13532 bp, 20 predicted proteins | sample DEB19_08_DNA_5_FD_184523 | JGI IMG/M metagenome (GOLD analysis project Ga0208916, IMG submission 184523) | Aqueous microbial communities from the Delaware River and Bay under freshwater to marine salinity gradient to study organic matter... | ecosystem: Environmental > Aquatic > Marine >... | reverse complement strand
GCACCAGTGGCATAGTGGGTTGTCTTGTAGTAGTTCTGCTCTTCTCTTGAGGAACTCTGGACTGCTTCTTCTCTTGCTCATGGTTGCCCCCTGCTAGCGCGACCCCCCGAGGGGTCTTGCTCTCTTTCGTTGTGTTCGGTTCGGTGGTTTGCTCGCCCCCCGCATTTCGAGTAAGTATCTCTGGCTGCCGGATGTTTGACATGTGGACGGTCACCATTCTCATTTGTGACGTTTGGACGCTGCACAGTCGCACGGAGGCAGACTGCTCTACCCTCGTCCCCGAGTGTTACACCTACCATCTGCAACTGATGATGAGGCCATGCGTCTCTAGATTGTGTTGGCATGTTAGTCCTTGCGGAACCCCTGAAGGATTGCTATGCCGATACTTAACACAAGGATGTACCAGGCGACGACAATCATCCGATAGTTCCTAGTCGTTTAACGGGGGCTTTGAACATCTCACAACCTGATGGTAGAAGCTGCGGGAACTCTGGAAGGTCTGTCAATGGGTAGAGACGGTAGTCCTTGATGGTGAAACAGTCGGGGAATATCTCGTCGTTGTACTCAATGACTTCTCTGCCTGTAATCCAGCCCTCGATGAGGACGCGGTTCTCTCGGACTTTGCAGAAGATGAAGTTGTGATCGGGGTTGTCGCGCCTGCGGACTTTAATTGTGGTGTCGGGGTTTTCTGTTGATCTGACTTGATAGTTCAGTACGTCAAACCCGCTTGATTCCTTTTGCCATTGCCATTCCACGCCGAGAAGTTTGGCTACTGCGAACTCTCCCAATGCTCCGAAGATGTTTGTCTGGAACCAGTTTTGTTCGTGGTATTTGCGGGTTGGTTGGTTGGGTCGTTGTTTGTTGGCTGTGGCGTCGAGGTTGCGTTCAACTCCTCCGAAGCAGGCGGTGCGCATTTCTTCGTGGTTGAGGATGACACGGACGGGTTGTCTCATTGAATCTTTGCCTTCCTGCCAAGTCGAGCTGCTATTGCGTCTAGGTCTCGTGGTCGCCAGAGGTGATATTCGATTCCTGCGTTGATGAGGCACCGCGCATACTTTTCTTGCTCGGCGCTGAGTTTTCCGTCAGCTGCTTTCAATTCGCAGAAGATGACTCCTCGAGATGGCACAGAGGTTGAGACGAGGACGAGGTCGGGGAATCCGTTGCCGTCTGACCGCCAGACGCCAGGGCGAGGCGATGAGGGCGATGCGTGGAAGACCAGCCATTGTTGCATTCGCGCCAGTTTGATTACTTGGTCTTGGAATATCTTTTCTGAGACGGTCATCGGGACTCTTTTCCCAACATGAACCCGAGCGCAAATACTGATCCGACCATGATGCAAAAGGTGATGAAGTCAATCATTGGGCAAGCCTTTCAAGGCGGGCAAGTTCTGCCTCAAGATGTTTACATTTGTCTTTCATGATGAGTAACTCGGTGTGCATATTGCCCCAACCGTTGTTGCAGTTTGCTATCTGTTGGTCTTTAAGCAATAGTAGTCGTCGAAGCCTTGCGGGGTTCCATCCGCGCCAGTATGACTTGACGATGTTCATCAAAACGCCTCCTCTGGTTCTTGTTCCGGCGCAGGAGGGTTGCTCTTGATTGTGTCGATGTACTGCGACGCTTCCCGCTTTGTCCAGCCCTGTATTCCGCTCGGAACTGTGCGCCCGATGGATTTGCATACGGCGCGGATCATGTTCAACTGCTTTTCAGAGGCAAGGTTTGACGGTTCGGTGATGTGAGTGTCTCCCGACATTCTGGATACTTTCTGCATCTCTTCGCGAGACGGGCGTTTTGTCCAGTCGGTGCTTGAAGCAAAATCGCAGTCAGCGAGGGCGCGTCCGATTGCGGAAGTAGCTGCGTTCTCGATATGGCTTGTCTTATTGACATTGTTCGACCCGCGTATTTCTTCTGCAAAGTCGGTTGCAACTGGACGGTCATCTTCCCTGTCGACATAGATGTCGGCTTGCACAATGACTCGGTCGCCTTCAAATGTTAGAAGTTTTGTGATGACTCGTCCTTCGGGATGTTTCTCCCAGAAACGCGCAAGGCGACTGGCAACGGGCTCGTAATCCTCAATACTCATTTCTGGTCAACAATCCACTCAATGACTGCTTTGAGTTCGTCGTTGTTGTTGCTCATGCTTGGATGCCTTAGGCGTTCTGCCGACTTGCGCATCGTCATGATTAGTGCGACGGCTTGGCTAATGACGGCTGCTTCGTCGAAGCGCATTTCGCCGTCCAGTTTGTGAATGTGATTCATCAATTTGGCAATGATTTCGTCGGTGGTTAATTCCATGATGTTTCCCTCATCTGTTTCTATTTGCTTTTGTGGACTGTAGTGCATCCACGCTTCCATCTTGCGACAAGCGTGTGTCGTGACTGACAAATAAATGCCTGTAAGGATTTCTGCCCTTTGACGCATCCCCATCCCCAAGGCCCGACTCGCCAAACTTTGGTGCCGTCTGGGTTGATGTGGCTTTTGAATGCAATGGCGTCTGCGACTTTGACTTGTTGCGCGGGGGTTTTGCCTTTGGCGCTTGAGGAGTCTGACCAGCGTTGCCAGGTGCCTCGGTAGATGCCAAGTCCTCCGGTATAGGAGCGGGTTGAGTGATTCCAGTTGGATGTCTCACAACGCATCAAGGCGTCGTAATATGCGTCTGGAAGTACGCCGTGATACTTCTGGAAAGGGTCGTGCGGTGCAGTTGCACTCGCGGGCGACGGGACGGATAATGCGGTGATGAGGGCTAATGCCATAATTCTCTTAATCAACCTTTTCAACTTCTGTTGGCGGAGACCAAGTCAGCCAGGGAGCGCGCCGAGTGGCGACTGTGACTCTGAGATGTTCTCCTGTTTCCAGATCCGTGAAGATTTGGACGAGGGTTAGTTTGTCTCTTGACAATAACGGAAGATAGCCCCAGGTGGGGAGCATTACTTCCTCCAGAAGCGGTTGACGACTTTGAAATAAGCCCAGGAGGCGAGCCATCCTGTTGTGAATGTGACGAGGTATTGCTCGTATGTCATTGCGTTTCCCTTCGCTAGACGTGTCTTGATGTTGTAACACAAGTCAGGGTCATAGTGGCGGATTCGACCCCAGAGGCAAGGAGGGAAACACGCTGACCTCTGGAGTCTGGCTCGAGGAGAATGACATCCTCGGGCGTTCTATGGCTTCGGAACGCTTCTCCAAATAGCCTCGTATTCGTCGCCTGACATATCGGCATACTTGGGCGTAAGTTCGCAATGGATCCAGGAGGCTTTTTGAGAACCACCGTTATCGTTTGCCGACCAATCCTTCCAGCCCCTGCCAATACGCCATCCACGACCCCATGTCTCGCAACCTTTTTTGGTGAGTCCTGAGTAATCATGAACTTCTTCTAACCCGAGAGCAGCTGCGTGTTCAACAAACCACAGAATTGCTTCTTTGCCTGATGTTTTATCTGTTCCGAAAGAGGTGTCGAGTGCCCTTGCGGTTCCGTGCACAGAAGGAACGCCAGGCTTCCCCACGATGTCACGAACGACCCAAGTCCCAAGATTTTTGAAGCCCCATCTTTTATTGCAAAGAACAACAAAACGTTCTGTCCCTGGGCGTTTTGCTTTTGCTACGCCGTCAGAAGTTCCGGTGTAACTACTCATCTGTTTTTTTCTTTTCTTCGGGATGTCCTTTAAGGCCGTTTGCAGCTAGCAATCCGCCAAGCGCCCCACCAAGAGTCAATGTCAATGGGCTAAGGATTTTCCATGCTTCGGTGTCGTTTGGAGATACCTCAAGAGGCTGTGTCACGAATAGCAAGCCGTAAAGAAGAACAAAGATTGTTCCTGCAAAACTGAGTGAGAGTGTGATGCCTACCATCAAGATGAGTCGGGCTTTGATTTGGTCGCCTGTAAGTCTTGGTCGCATTTTCATCCGCATCTTCCCGTGCCTGGCGTTGTCATTGAGGCAGTTGCTGTTGCTGCTTTATTTTTTGTCCTTAGGCAGTTGACGCGTTCACGGTCTGCACAAGCGGTTAAAGATGTTAAAAACACCAATAGAATTAGGCTATTTTTCATGCTTGGCGGTATCCATAGACGGTGATAGTGCCTTGCATTGTGCCGGAACTTGTAAAGACGGTAAGTCCGTCTGCTTGGTAATTTTGATAATGCATAAGCCCACCAGTTGAGCCAGCCCATGCTGTGTGTGCCGGGGCATCACCCGATGCTGTCAGCGTTGCCATAGTTGAGTTGTTCTTTTGTGGCCCAGCGACTTCAATGGTTGCCATGGATGGAATTGTGGTGTTCGTATATACCAACGTCCATGAGGTATCTGACGATGCAGCGTTGACGGACTGTGTACCACTAGCAAGCATGTTGTTTGTTGACCAGTAATAGTTTGCTGAGATGTTGTCACCACCACCTGAACGCCACCTGAGAGCCACAACGCTGTTGGCTGACACGCTGTCAATTTGCACAAGAACGCGATAGTTCGTGTAGGTAGTTGTGAAACAAGAGTTTATCGATTTAGTCCCTGCACCAGAAAAGGTAGCCGATGTTATGTAGGTCAGTCCGCTGTTAGCCATATTGTTGGCATCGGTCGCTGTGAGGACTTGCCCACTGACGAAAGTAGATGAAACGGTCATAATTAGTATCCTAGTTTGTTGTAGTTGAGCCTGCCCTGAACTGCGTTGTCAAGAATCAGGTAAGAGTTGAGGTCTGCGCCAGACAGATAGAACGTGTAGCGCGACGAAGATGGTGAAGCCGTCAATGATGCGCCTTCAATGATGGCGTAATAGGTGGTGCCACGAAAAGTCACCGTAATTGCGTAGCCGATGCAATCCCAAAAGCCCGTGCCAATTGCGTCCAGTTTCATTGAGTTTTGTGCTTCGGCAATGCAGGAAACGGAAGCCAAAGCAAAAGAGGTGCTGCCGTATTGAGTCAGAAGATAATTGGCAAAGTCGAGTGCCTGGGCAGTTCCGCTGTTGAAAGTACTTAGGTTGAGGTTTCGGTACGGCGCTGATCCGGTTGAAGAAACTTGAGCTGTATAACTTTCGGGCGAGACCGTTATCTGTGTGAAGTAGTTCTGACCAAGACTTTGGAAGTCAATAGCGTCATAGACCTGATTGGTTGCATTGTTGGTTGTGTCGGAAAAGTTGATTGTTGAGTTGAAACTTGAATATTTGGAGAGTGCCACAACGGAATTGCTTCCCTGGCGGATGCGTCCATTGAGTGTGGTTGTGAATTTATTGAACCAGTCCGCCCATGAGTTTGTGACGGTTGTGGCTGAGAGTGTTGGGTTGTCGTAGGTGGCGTAGTTACTTGTGACGGTCAGACCAGTTTGAGTTGCAGCTGCTGCAAGTTGTGCTGAGGCTGTGCCTGCGCCCATCGAGTAGCCGTTGCCCCTGGCGCGTCCCCATTGGGCGAGTGCGCCTTCTGCGCGAATTGTAAGGCGGTCAGAGTTGCCGACGTGGGTTCCTGAGTCGTAGACGATGCCATATTTGACTGAGGTATCTGTTATGCGTCCGTACCAGATAATTTTGCTTGTCGTTGTATTGGTGACTTTTATGAATGTTCCGGTGACCATTGCTGTAATTGGCGAGTAATAACCAGTTGGATACCAGATGTCAATTGAGCAGGTGTCGGCTGAGTAATTGTCTACAAGGGCGCGTCGACCTATCCCTATTTGAAATCCTTGAACATTTGACAGATTTGTGAAGGTAATATTATCTGTCGAGAAGGCAACGGTATAGTTCTGAGGCATCAGTAAATGTTTGCTGTCGTGATTGGGATGGAGCCGTTGTTGCGCATGAAGTCACGCAGGGCGTCAACTGTTGCGTTTGGATCTCCGCCCATGACATTGATTGTGATGTTCGAAAAGTCAAGGCTTGGAAGACCAGCCATAAGAACTCCACCTGAGGTATCCCCTTCTGATTTGTATGGCGTCATTGGTGGTTCTGTTGCCTTTTTAGATGGTGAAGCAGGAATGGATGCAGGAGTTCCCCCTGCTGTGCTTGATGCGCCTGGCACGTTAAATAATCCTTCTGCCTGTTGAGAAGACACGGGACGATTTGACGTCGGATTTTGAGCCATCAGATCAGCAAACGAAGGGAGTTTTTTAATGGTGTAATTGCCGAAATCACCTGTGCGAAGGAAATGAATTGCAGCCATTGGAATAGCGAGCGCTGCTTGCACACCGTTGACGAATCCAACAATTGCGTCATAGATCGAGGCAAAGGTATTGCGCATTCCGCCAGCGTCGGTACCCAGACCGACAATCTCCGCTCTAAGTTGTTTAATTCCGCCAGCCCATCCGTCGGTTCCAAATGCTTCTCCGACGCGAACTGCTGAATCGCCTAATTCGGTCATGATTGGAAGCACCTTGTAGCCGATTGATTCTTGAAGTTCTCCGAGTGTGATTTTCAAGCGGGCGACAACGCCTTCATAAGTTTTTGCTTTTTCAGCTGCTGCCCCGCCGAAACGCTCCTCGAGCATCCCCTGAACTTTTTCAAATCCTGCTGCCTTTAATGTTGCAGCGTCGTACCCGACACCAAGTTTCGCCAAAGCACCGTAGGAGCCTTCCTGAGCCTTGGCAACGGCGTTTGCCACCGTCTCGACCGATTTGCCTGTTGAGGCGCTTAGGTCGAGGCTGAGGTTAAGGAGGTCTTGAGCCGCGCTGACGTCGCCAGTGGCACGAACGAGGCGACCGAGTGCCGGACGAAGTTCGTCGTCTGCAACGCCGACTGCTCGTTGGGTTTTGTCAATGTAATCCTCAACGCCTTTAATTTGAAGATCTGACGCGGTCGTTGATGCCTTGATGGCATTGGCGAGTTGAACTTGTGCGGCTTGGTCTTCGGCTGCTGCTTGTGCCGCTTTATACAGGACTGCTCCTGCAGCTGCTGCGCCCGCTGCTAAGGCTGCAAATGCAACAACAGCAACCTTGGCTGCTTGCTCTGCTGCGAAGCCAACTTTTTCGGTTCCTGTTTCTAAGTTTTTGAATTCGTTGAGGGCAGATTTGATTCCTTTGCCGTCGAATTCTGTGATGATGGGGATTGCTAGAGCCATTAGTCGAGTTCTTTCTGAACGAGTTTGATTGCGTCCATTGACGCTTTCAGCATCTCACGCTCAATCTCTCCGCGCTTGCGAAAGACGGCAGGCCCGAGAACTCGAGTAGTGCCTGGGCGAAGTTGCCCGAGTGAATCACCAAGGCGGTTTTGATTGGTGCGTCCCGCTGCTTCAAAAACTGCAGCTGCCACGTTTGTCTGGGTTATGTAGATCAGGGACACGGCTTCTCGAGATGCGTCGACTTTCAACTTGACGCCAGAAATTGCGCGAGCGACAGAGAACGGGAATATCTTTTTGTTATCTTGCTGCCATTTGCGAGCCATGCCAGATAGCGGAACTTGTGTATAGCCCGCCTGGGCTTCTTTGATGGCGGGTTGAGCAATGCGGGAGGCATCTTGTACAAACTGTTTGCGAAGCCCTGGCTCGACTTTATTGAGTGACCGAATTGCTTCCTTGAGTCCTGTGATCTCGATGGTTGTGTTCGTTGTCATCGCCTACGCCGTGACTCTTTCTGTTGTTCTTTCATGACGTCGAAGACTGTGAATAGATCCTCGGTGTCGAATTCTATATTTGGTGTCCAATACCCTGTCGCGACAAGTACCTCGGCTAGAGAGCGTCGGTAACTGCCGCGTCGGTAGGGTTTGGCTCTTCTGAGTTGACCACCTCGACTGATTGAATGCGTCGAATGTAATCGTCGAAGATTGCCGGAACGACAACCCCTGACTGTTTGGCTGATTCGTATGCAAAAAACGCAAGGTCTTCTGCTCCGATGCCGTTGGCGAGCGACGAGGCTTGACGTTTTGTTTTGCGTTCCCATGCGACAACAACAAAGAGATTCGTTGTGACTTCATAGGCTTCGCCTTCGTTCGGTGTGACTTTGAGTGTGATTTTCATGTTTCCCTCTGTTTTATATTTACGGTGTGATGTCTCGTACCCATGTGCCACCCGTCCATTGCGCCGTTACGGTCGCGAGGGAGCCCACAGTTGAGTTGATTGGTGTGAAGGAGGCCAGCATGCAATTACTGAAAACATATTCTGGGTTACTGGCCGTCTCTGATGTGCCAGAGGGCGAGATGGTCAATGTTGTTGTGCCGGTGCCCAGGCATGAAGCAAGGATGGTTTCAACTTCTGCTACGCCATAGGAAAGAAAAAAGTCAATTGAGATGTCAACTGTTTGTAGGCCTTGAGTGAAGCGGTGACCTGTGTCGCCGAATGCGGTCGACTCGAGAGGATCGTAGCCGACTGTGATTGTGCAGGCGTTGCCCTGATCCGACAAGTCGGTTGTAGTTGCGCCTTGCGTGATGTTGATGGTGGCATTCGAAAGGAATGTTGTTGTTGCCATTGTGGCTCCTTAGTTTCTACGCACGGCGATAGCCACCGTGAGATCGTATGTGGGTATATCTTGCCCGCCGTAGACCGCGTTGCCTGGTCGGGCGTCAGTTACTGCAATGGGCGAGTTCATGATGGTGTCGACTGTTGTCATGAGATAGTCGCCTGAGTCCTGGTTGCCTGGAGGAGCTGCCAAGACTCGGACGGGTATCCGAAAGTCGCCGACGTTGTATGTGAATGAAGTCATGACGGGGAGTTCGATCATGACGGACATTGGGCGCGCGTTTCGGGGATCCGTGACGGGTTTAAGACCGAGAGCTGTTAGTTGTGTTTTGATTGCGTTGACTGCGTCGACGAGGATTCCTGTGGCAGCCATTATGCGACCTGTGGTCTTCCGCAGCCGATGAGAGCCATGATGCGTCCCATAGTTGAGGGAATGGGAATAGATGACATGGAATCAAAACTGGCGAAGGAATCTGCCGATCCTCTTTCGCGATAGAGGGTTGAGGCGTAAAGAATTGTTCCGAGTTTTACTGAAGCGTCTGGAACTGTTGACTGACTGTCGGTGTAGCCAGCTTGGCGACGCTTTCTAAATATGTAACTGTTTGCAGCTGCTACGCAAGTAGTGATGAAGGCCGTGTCGTTGGCGGTTGCGACGTCAATGCCCAAGAATTCGAGAACCATTGCATTTGTGCACCAAGAGATGCTTGGAGTGAAGGTGACTGTTCCGGTGGCAGTGTCTCGAGGGAAGTCCGTCCCTGCGTTGACATAAAGGAACTGATAAAGACGAATTTCATCGGAGTCAAAGAGAAGGTCGCCCTCATCTGAGACACCAATGAATTCGAAGTCTTGTGTTGAAACGATGGTTGCCGTTCCAGAGAATCCATGACTTGCGCCTGCAATAGTCACGGAATCTCCGACTTGGATACCAGTTTCAACAAAAGTCTGGAGAACGGCGTACCCATCGAGGCGCGTATGGAACGCGAGATCGTAAGTAGCCATTGTTCTGCCAGTCTTTTTCTAGTTGCGGATCAGGTGAGGTTGAAACGACGGAGACCGCCAGCGATTGTAACAATCGGGCAGAAGTAGCCGTAAATCATTGCTTCAATTTCGCCTGATATCGGCACATTTACTGAAAGTTGAAGTTGTGAAGATTCAAAAATTTCAATGGCTGAAGGCACGATGAGGAACGCTGATTCGTCGATGGTCGTTGAGACCATGTTTGAAGAGACGTACAAAGGAACGCCGAGAACATTGCCGAAAAGCGTTGTTGCTTCTGCTGATCCTGCGGAGTTTTGTGGCTGTCCTGCGTTGAACAATGGACGGTTGCTACCGTCAACTGCGTTCTGCATGAGCGACCATTGGCTGACACCAGCGGTGTAGGCCGAAACAACGTCACCAGTTGCAAGGTATGCAGCTGCTGATTCTGTTGAAACGAAAGACTGGATACCTGCTGCGGTTGCAGCGGTTGTTGCAGCCTGTGTACCACCAGCGGTGATTGCAGCAATTGTTGCTACTTCTGTGGCCTTGCGGTACGAGCGAGTCATGTTGTCAAGCATGATTTGTGCGAATGATGGGTCTGAACGCTCTTGGAGTTCAACTGACCAGCGCTGAAGACCAGCAAGTTTTACAACTGTTCCGTTGACATACGCAGAAACGATTCCTGTCTCGGATGGTGCTCCACCTTCTGAGGTCGTCGCAACGGTTCCATTGGTTGTGATTTTTGGAATGCTGATTGTCATGCCCGATGCAGGGATTGCACGAGTACCACCACAAGCGTCAATGACTGGTCGCGCTCCGATGTTGACCTGCACCACATTGGATTGGTACTGGACAGGCGAGAAAGCAGGGTTTGTCGTGAACGAGTCGTCCGCTGCCTGAATGAATTTGGCTTTTGCTTCGTCGGCTGCTGCAACATAAAGACGCGAATCGCTGTTCGGGTTCAATGCTGCCTGAACACTGTGATGCAGATAGTCGGCATTGGTTTTGATTGGTGAACGGGGGGCTGAGTAGAAAAGGGCTGTTGGCACTGATGCGGTGGCTTCAACTGTTTCTGGGGTTTGTTCTGACATTGTTTCCTCCTGGAGACTTGTGTCGGGTTGGGGTTCGGTTGCTTCTTCTTCGACCTCTGGGTCGGGTTCTGAAGCAGCGATTGAATCGATTTGTGCGCCCGAGAAAGCCCCGTTTTGCACAACCGAAAGTTCTAATAGATCAGCAGACGAGACGACCATGACGCCGTTCTTGTCGTACTTAAATTTGCGCGGGACTGCGCCAATTGAGACTGAGTCGTATGCGGACATCTGGATTAACTCGACTACGGAATCGGCTTGCTGACTGCGGGCAAATGATGCGGTGAAGCCAAGACCGTTTTCAAGGTCAATTATTTCGTTGACGATACCGATTGGGCGTCCGTCGTGGTTTTCAAGAAGTCGCGCGGGCTTGGCATTCAAATCAAAGGCTCCGCGCTTGAACATGACTTTTTCTCCGCCTGAAACGGTTGCGACTGTGTCCCAAGGGACTGCAATGCCGGTGATTGTGCGGGGAGTTGTTGCATCTCCAGCTGCTGCGTCGAGTGTGATTGGTATGGCGGTGAACTTGATCATGAAGGCATCTCCTGAAGGTCTGGTACTGGTGGTTCAACTAAAGCGTTGTGCATATCGCCAACCGCAAGTAGTTCGCTCGTGTCAAAGCAGACATAACGTCCTCGAGTGACGACGTCGTTCATGCTGAGACGAGAAGTGATTGCCTCTGCGTACATTTGAGCCCCGAAGAGCCACAAATCCTGGCGAGCTTGAGACGCGTTCTGATAAGTCATCGACGCCCCAGGCGTGGGTGCTGAGACGAGGTAAGCGGGTACGGAGCAAATTCTGCTGAGGTCAAGTGCTTGATATTCGCGTTGTGCTGCGTTGACTTCTAACGGGTCGCGGTCAAACTCAACAAAGTTAACAAAGTTGTTCAACGCGCCAATGACGTTTCCTTCGCGACGAGCTTGCGCCCATTGTGCTGCCAAGTCTCCAAGTTCTTCACCGGACATCGTTTCGCCCGCTGAAGTTTGCTGAAGATAACCAGGCACAGTTTCAATTGTCGCTGCACGATCTGCGTACTGATCAAGGTGAGTTGCAATGCTGACTGCGCGACGACCTGAATACATGAGACCAGTTGTCGGTGCAAGAAAAGTAATAACTTCATTCGGGTCAAGATCAACACCGTTGAACTTTATGACCTCCGGCATCGAAAAGAATTGTGGGCCTTCTTGATTCGGTGTTGAAATTTGCGAGGCAGGAATCCATTGGAAACTCATCGGGCGTCCGTCGGTTGCATTACGAGAAGTTATGGCCCAGAAAGCGCGACCCATTATCCAGAGGTCCGTGACCGTATTTGCGAGGATGAATTGGCGCGGAACTTTCGGATCAGGATTTTCCATCCATGACTCATTCGGCACATAAATTTCTTCGTAATCAGTACCGTTCCATTGCTTGACGTACTGGCGGAACTCGAGGCCAGAGATGGTCGAGGCGAGAAGGTCTCTCGCCCGCGACACCGTCGGGAGACTAAGGGCGGCCATCTCAAATGTGTTGCTGAGATATCCATACGTCGGGAAGGCACCGTTTCTGCCAATACCGGCAGCGGCTTTAATGGGCGAAGATGCAAACTCAGCAGTTTTAATTTTTCGGGAGAAGAACGCCACGACTGGAGTCTCCCACAAACTTGTTGCAAATGCAACTACCTTCCGAACGCCATTGCTGCGCGTCCAGTATTTGATGGGCGGGAAACAAGAGCTGCTGCAACAACCAAAAGTCGAGCGGCTTCAATCGGGCCAGGGGAGCGTTGACTGCTGATCACGACTTGACCGTTTGCTCGAGCAAGGACTGCGCGATTGACGTGGGTTGCCAGGAGTTCTTCGCCTCGGTGGTAGATGCGTTTCTCGAGGATGAGCGAGCGGGTAAGTCCGGTGAACTTTAAGACCTCGGCATAGCCGAAGATTTGACGTCGCCGTTCTAACTTCTCTGGGGTATGAAGGTCAAGCGCGGGTGATATTGCCAGACGCAACTTCGGGTCTGCCTCCATTGCCTCGTTAATCTTTATCCACATCTCTTTGAGGGACTCTGTGGAGAACTGGACGGTGGCAATGATGTTGCCTTCTTCGGTAAGCCCGCAACGGATGCCGACGTACTTTTCTCCGCCAGTTGCTGAGTCGACGGCAAGGACGCCCCCAGCGGGACAGTCGGATTCTGTGAATAACTTGTCCCAAACGCCAGGCTGAATCCAAGCGTCCGCCGATGAGACCCACAAGTTGAGATGCGCTCGAAGGAACGCTGCTCGATCAGGAGTTTCGGCTGCTGCCTGCAATGCTTCAAGGGTGATGGTTTGACCGAGCGCAGGGTTCGCATACCCATAGTTGATCTCGTCGTTCGGGTTTGCTCCCGACGGCAAAGACCATTCCGCAAAGTAAAGACGAGTTTGTTTCTGTTGATCTATCGCGCCAATGGCTGCCTCGCGAAGACGCTGCATAGTCTTTGAAGACTCATCACCTGAAGTTGACCAGGAGGAAAGAAGCGGAGACCTGACTGCAATCTGACTTGGTTTGCAGCTATCAAAGTAGACCTCCTCCGACACGTTCCAGATTTCGTCAAGAGCAATTAACGAATACGTTCCGCCGTGCAAATTCGGGGTCGCAGCACGAACTTCCCATGTTGATCCGTTTGGCATGTCAACTTTGTTTCGTCCGTAACTCCATGTGACATGGCCGTCAAATTGCGCCTCAAGTACTGGAGCAAGTTCACGAAAGATTGCAACCGCGCGATCAAGTTTGTTGGCAAGAGAAAGAACGTGGACAGGCTCGCCCCTGATCACAGACCATTCCGTCAAGGCCCAACCAATAAGAGCTGTGAGAGCAATTGACTTTCCGTTCTGTCGCGCAGTCGAGACAAGAGATTCACGAAAGACAAGGTCGCCGTTCTCATCGTGGGTCAGTTGACCGGACAATGCAATCCTCTGCCATTCAAACAGTTTGCGACCAAGGACTCTTTCAGACCAAGCTGCAACTGCGTCGCCGTAAGAACCAGAACCAAGATGCAAAGACTCGAGACGGGGCGAACTCTGCCCAACCCCGAGAACCAAGTCCGAAGACGCAGGACATCGAACTGATTCGGTTTGTTCCATTCCAGATAAGAGAAAGTC
>Ga0208916_10000869_pt1 | contig 13539 bp, 20 predicted proteins | sample DEB19_08_DNA_5_FD_184523 | JGI IMG/M metagenome (GOLD analysis project Ga0208916, IMG submission 184523) | Aqueous microbial communities from the Delaware River and Bay under freshwater to marine salinity gradient to study organic matter... | ecosystem: Environmental > Aquatic > Marine >... | reverse complement strand
AATTACGGCTTGATGGGGAATTACGGCTTGAGATGAAATTACGGCTTGAGATGGAATTACGGCTTGATGGGGAATTACGGCTTGATGGGGAATTACGGCTTGACTATCAATATCTTGCAAACTATCATTATCATTCTCATACAAGGCATTCGCTGGTATTTGCTATTGGAGAAAAATAAATGAATCAGAAAAAACTATAACTTGTGGCAAGAAAGAATGAACAGGAGTAGTTGAATATGGAATACTGGTAGAAACTGGACTACCTGATGAAAAACTAGAAGGAACTATGGTAGTACAAGATATTGAAGAAGATAATACAATTACTGTTCTAGGTAAAAAATATAAACTTACACCTATTGAATAATTAATGAAACCAATCAAAATAAGAATCAAAGAAGATAATTTCCTTGCTTCGTCTATAAAAATAGATGAAGCTATACAAAAAGTATGACTCCCTTCTATTGTCACGATAAAACACGATATGGCAGGGATATCGGAAAAGCAACGAAATTACTATTTTTGAGTAATAGTACCAATTGTTATGGATTATCACGGAATAGAATATGCAGAAGAAGCTCACAAGATGCTAAAAGCTCATTTCCTTATCCAATATGAGGTTTTGTTACAGAATATGATAGAATGTACGGAAGACACTGAAAAAACTCTCCTATTGTCACGATTTATGTCTATTCACGATGATCTGACAATCACAACTTCTGAAAAATGAGAGTTTGAAGAGTATTTGAAGAAAATAAGATTCTATTATTCGAATAAAGGCTGTTTTATACCATTGCCGAATGAATCAGAAAAATGGGAAGGTTGGGAATTACTAAAATAATAACAATGTTTGATCCTGAATTTTATCCTACACCGACAGATCTAGTATTTGATATGATTTCCCCATATTTATCAAATATTTCAAATTATCATAAGCCAATGAATATCCTTGAACCTTCCGCAGGTTCTGGAGCGATTCTTGATGTAATAAAAAATGTAATAAATTCTAATAGAAATATTCACTTATTTGCTATTGAGCAATCACTTGAACTACAGGCGATGCTCAGGGGTAAAAAATATAATCTTATAGATACTGATTTCCTACATTACACAAAAGATATGGAGTTCGATCTAATAGTTATGAATCCACCATTCTCAAATGGAGATGAACACTTTTTGAAAGCTTGGGATATTGCTGAGAATACCGATATTGTATGTCTTTTGAATGCTGAAACTATTCGAAATCCTTATTCAGAAAAACGAAAGCTTGTTGAGCGAATAATAAAAGATAATAATTGATCTGTTATATACCTACAAGATGCTTTCAAGAACTCCGACCGTAAAACGAGTGTAGAGATTGCAATGGTTCGAGTAAGAAAAGTTACTGAAAAAACTCGATTCTCTTTCGATTGAATGAAAACGGAGACAATAGAAATGAATGAGGAAATACTACAGAATGAAGTTGCTACTCGTGATATGATCCAGAATATTATTGACGATTATGCCCGATCCCGTGATATGTTCGCTGAATGAATGAAACTTATCCAACAATCCCAGAATATCGCTAGTTCTATCTCTAATAACTATGAGTTGAAGGCTTTCCAGATTGCGTGAAATGATTGACCAATGAATGACCGATATACTGACTTCATAACAAAATTCAAACAAGGTATATGGAATAAAATAGCAAAAGAACTCAATATTGAAAAGTATATGACTTCTGGACTTCGTGAGGACTTCTCAAAATATATGAAAGATCAGGGAACTCTTGCAATTTCTCACGAAAATATACGAGCTTTCGCTGATATGATCTTTGGAAACCGTTGAAACATAATGGAAAAGGCTATTTACGAGGTCTTCGATGAATTTACGAAGTACCACACGGAAAATCGTGTATATATCGAATGATGGAAAACAAACGATAAATGGAAGGTATCTAAAAAAGTAATCCTCCCACGATATGTCCAATTAAAGTGGAGTGGATGAATGGAAATAGAATACTCAAAAAGATCCAAGTTGGATGACATAGACAAAGCCCTCTGCTACATATCCTGAATCCCTTATGAATCTATTAAAACACTAGAAAAAGCCTTGCAAGAAGATTTCAAGATTGGTAGTAAAAAAACCGAAAGTACATTTTTCGAAATTCGATATTTCCTGAAATGAACAGTACACCTTATTTGGAAAGATAAGAAATTGATGGATGAATTTAATATGCGAGCCTGTGCAGGTAAGAATTGGTTGCCAGAATCCGAAAAGGATAAATGGAAAAAATCAAAACAACAGAAAAGTACTTGAATTATTATAGTCTAGTAAAAATTAAATAAATAAAACTTGCCTTTTCCTTTATTACAGATACAATTACAGAAATAAACTAACATTATGAACTACCCTATTCACTTAAGTAAAATCGAAACAATCAAAAAAGACCTTTGATATTCCAATGATAAGAAATTTGCAAATGATTGCGGAGTATCTTACCCTACTTACCTTGCTATTCGTTCTGAAAATACAAGCGGTATGAAATTCTTGAATGGATTGAATAAATTACTTGTACGAAACAATCTCGAACCACAGAAAATAACTTCGTTTATTAAAGACTAAACTATGGACTGAATCTATAATCCAAAAGATATACACCATAATCCGTACTTCATAATTAAAGACAACGATATTTTCTTGAATAAAGAATGTATACTCTCTGAGAGAGATTACGAACGAATGTGCGATATAAAATGAGTAAATCAAATATATCCAAATTGAGTAGCTACTAAAAAGGAATCATTAAAGGATCTATTAGCAAGGAAACGGAAGGAATTATGACATACACTATAATGTTTAGCAAAAAAGTAACTGACAATCGTGTAAAGAATACTAAAAGGAAAATACTATCTTCTACAAAGGAATTAGTATATGAGCGTGACTGATGATCTTGTGTATTCTGTTGAAGAAGTACACAGGATCATTTTCATCATATCAGGTGGGGATCTGAAAGTAACTACTGACCAGGAAGGAATGAAGCCACGGAATTGGTACTATGCTGTGCAATTTGCCATCACAAATGCCATTTTACAGAAGAAAGTGAAAAATATAGACTAATGGGAAAGGCTTATATATCTACTTTCTATGGTAAATAGTAAAGAAAAGATAAAAAAGATTTGACTTATAATAGAATAAGAATATACTGTGTATGTGCTTGAGAGAAAAACAGATCACACCATACTTCAAAGCAAGTAGTAGGAACGCTCTCAAATACAAGTTTACTTCCACTAATACCAATATATGTCACACATACTATTCGAGTCCCGCCCTGTTCTCCATAGAAAGCCCCTTAGTAATGACGAAATCAGTTCTTGCCTTCAAGAAGCCTGACAAAATTCTACTTTCTCATTTCTATTCTAATATGAAAACAGCTACACGACTCATAAATATTCTCAATCTCGTTCTTGTTATTCTAATTCTAATTTCTATCTTCGGTACTTACCAACAGATAAAGCAAACAAACGAGAATATGAAGTATATGAATTGCGATTCATACGCATACAATCAAGATCAAGCTCCTAGTTACTGTAAATAACCTTTCATCTTATGTTCTTCTATCGCAAAGATCCAAAGCTCTCTGATGCTGACAATATCCTAAAGTATATGAGAAAGAATCCAAATAAAGGATATCTAGTATCTGACTTGCTATTTATAGGGTATAAAGTACCAACTCGTCTCAATGAGTTATGTAAGAAATGACTTGTATACCGATCTGGTACGAAGGTTGGAGAACGAAAACAACAGTTTGCTATTTATTCATTAACAAAATAACTATGAAACAACTAGTAATACATACTGAAACTGAACAAGAATATGATCAGTTAATGGATATAATGGAAGGTAATGATTGGACTTGGGAAAGTTGATATAATCCTAACGAAGAAAAAAATTATTGATATTTTACTTCACTTACTTGTGTTGAATATAAAAATAAATTTGAATACTGTAGTTTAGGATATTATAAAGATAGAACAGATGAATACGAAATAGTAAAATTCAAAGACTGGATAAAAACCCAAACTACAAAACAATCAAAACCAATACTCACATACAAAACAATAAAAGTACGAAGTGACTGAGTGAAGTTTGAAAAAGATACTATCGACTGAGAAACCATTGAATCAATCCAAAAACGAATTGGAGAACACCGATCACAGGTAAACAAACTTCAAGGGTTGCTCACAGCTCATAAAAACCTAAAATTCTAATACAAATATGCTTAAAATACTAATACTCATACTTGCAATCTGGACTATACCAGCTAATGCAACACACTATAAAAATTCTCTAATAGACTCTTGAATCAAAAAAGAACTCGCAATACCAATTGTAGAACAATGTAAAAAGCTCGCAAAAGATCCTATCCATTGTATAAAGAAAATCGCTTCAATATCAATGGCAGAAAGTGGCGGAGGGTGGAAATGTATAGAGCATAATTGCACTTGACTTGGCGGATGAAGATTCCACTATAAAAACTATACCGAATGAGTTATTGACTGGATACACCGCTATAACAAGTACTGGTATAAGACAAAAGCAATGAGTGACTTCTATCCACCTAAGGGAAAGAAATCCAAAACAAGGTACTGTACAAGCGAAGAGTCTAGCAACTCGAATGTAGGATGTCCGAACTGACTCAAACATTCTTCTGAATTTCAGGAGAAACTTAATAAACTTTTTTAATATGAACGAACTATTTAAACTCCCTAGTGTAAAATTATTCCTAATTATGGTTGTACTAATACCTATAAGCTGGGTATGACTAACACAAATTCCTAAAACAGCAAAGCCTACAATTGATGAAAGAATAGGAACACTCAAGCAACTCCGAGATGAGAAGGCTACGCACTTAAAGAATATCGAGAATGAGCAAAAGGCTGTATACCTGATTGACCAGCAAATTATTCCAATCAAATGTGGTGTATTCAACGAAGTACAGGCAAAGCAACAATGGGAAATGGATTGTCAAAATTACTACAATGAGCAACAGTCTAAAATAACTAGTACTGGCGAAATAGACGAATAATAATAACTCCCTGCAAGAGTCTAACTGACAGCGGAAGTCCGACAAGCTATATAAGTGAAATTCTTATATAATCCTCCTAGTGAGGGTGATAGAAAAAGAAGGCTATGATTGTTTAGCAACTGGCAATATAGGGTATGCTTTGCAAAGAGTAATATTGTCTCTATCACTCTCATTATGATATTTAATGTTATATTTTATGAACTTTCACTATAAAAATCTAAAAAAAGTATATGACCGATGCGGTTGAAAATGCTACTATTGCTTTCGCAAGCTCTCTATGATTAGAGATAAGAGAAATGGAATATATTGGGCGACAATAGACCATTTAATCCCGAAGTCTCAATATACCCATACTCAGGATCAAGTAAATCTTGTTCTAGCTTGTAGAGAATGCAATCATAGAAAAGCAAATATTAGTGCGGAGTTATTCTTGCAGTGATACGAATGAATTGCAATAAAGGAATGGGATGTAGATACTCAGATTATTGCAGTGAAGACAAGATGTGCGAGAAGGTGGTATCATAGATTTATTCGGTGGGGAAATTATTAATATATATGGCAATACCACTTACTAGAAATCCAAAGTTTGATTGGACAAAACACGACATACAAGAATTGAAAATAGAATACTATCAGATATGACTCACTGATTTTTGTAAAAAATATCAAACAGGTAGATGATCAGTATTCAACCAACTTGGATATATTCCTGATGATCTAAAAAGAGCTATTACAGCTCGAAAATTTGCATCAAAACCTCGGAGAATAATGAAATCTAAAATTGATAGATTTGAAAATACTACTAAGATAGCAAAAATGTATGAAAAGAAAATGCTAGAGTTACAACCACCAAAGTACACTTGACCTTGGTCTCAATATATGAAATTTTAATATGAAAAGAAAACCAACAAGTAAAAAATACTTAAAATTTGTAGAACTACTTGAACGATTCAGACCTTGAATGGAAGCTGAACGACTTACAATGAGTGAAGTAGACTTTATAACGAAGTATGAAACATCACGAATAACAATGTTAAAACTAATGTGACCTTGCCCACGTAAAGAAAAAATATCAAAACCATTAAGAAAACCATTGCCAGTAGAAGAAATCAATGAACTTCGCCTTACTATGTCAGATGTAGAGATTGCAGAACAATATGGTACATACCAAGATAACATAGTGAAGCAATGCGGGAGTAGGAAGTCACTAGGAATAAAGCAAGTATCATATAGGAAAGATAAATATAAAACAAGATCCGTCATAAAACATAACGAAGAAAGAGAATTAAAAACTGATAGATGGGAATATCCAAAACAAACGGATTATGAGCTTGAATGGCAGAAAGAAGCAATTGATATGAATCGACCACACCAGTCTATATACTCAAAAATATGAGTTGATTTATCTGTAAAAAAGGTATAATAATAGCATAACAATAATAATATGATTTATCTACATCTTCCATTACCGCCTTCTATAAACTCCGCATATGCAGGAAAAGAAATACGATATAAATCCGATAAATACAAACAATGGGAGTCATCGGCAGATAAAGAACTAATGAAACAAGAACAGTTTTCTATCACGGGAGATGAATGGCTTAAAACTGTATATGTACTACATATTGATCTACACTTTAAAAACTGAAACAAACGGATCATTGATGTAGCTAACTACGAGAAGGCAATATCAGACTTCCTAGGTGGATCAGTAGATAAGATAACACGCAAGACATACGGTATTAGGCATAGACACTTATGAATCCAACGCATACCTTGATTCCACGACCATAAGATAATGGAGAACACTCAAAAGAAAGTACAGAAGGAAGAATGAGAGGAAGACTGGATCGAAGTATTTATAACAGAAATAGTAGAATAAAATAAAAGTAAAATAGAGTTGACTTTGAATAGTAAAAATATATAATTAAAACTATGATAATAGACATAATAGCTTTCATATACTGGATACTAAATTTAGTAATCGTATGGAATCAATGATGATTTCTATGGATACTATTTAATTTCTTCTTTCCAGTTGAATGAATCCATATACTTTATGAAATAGCAACTAAATAATATGTCAAGAATATCAGAGCATAAATCAAAACAACTACTACAGAAGTATAAGAAGGAATCGTATCAGCATATAATAAATGAGACGAAAATGATTGCTATTTAGTTGCAATGGATGATGCAACATTATTACTTATAACATTTAGTGTTAATGATTTAGAACTAATTAAATAAATATGGCACGAGGAAAAAGAACACCTGAGGAAACAAAAGCAAAAGTAATATATACTGAACAAGATATGATTAATCACTGTTCATTTATGGCTAAAACCTGTAATGAGATTATAAGAAAAGAAATAAAAAGAATTTATAAGTTAGATGAAATAAGTAATGAAGACTTAAATATTATCAAATATCTAAAGAAATCAGCATTAAATACTTTAGAAGAGCTATGTTGAGAAGAAACAAGGCAAATAAAACCAAGATTGAGATTTAAAATTCTCAAAAGAGATAACTTTACTTGCCAATACTGTTGAAGATCAGCACCAGATGTTATACTTCATATTGATCATATAATACCATACAGCAAATGAGGTCTAACAAAAGAAGATAATTTAAAAACATCTTGCCAAGATTGTAATTTATGAAAATCTAATATTCACTAATATGAAAGGAAAACGAACAGAACTAGAAATACAAGCAGAGATAATTGAACGATTAATTAATTGAGAGTTATGATCAACTATTGCTAAAGAATTATGAGTCCACGAATCAACTGTATCACGCATTAAAGATAATAAGTTGCAAGAAGTTGCAAGTGAAAGCAAGATAGTTGCAAGTTTAATAGATACTAATAATAATCTACAATCTTTAGCAGATACAAGACTTCAGGAAATGTTAGCAGATTGAGAAGAATCTATTAGAATATCTGAACTTGTTCAAGTTAGAGAATCAACATTTAAGCAAAATCAATTATTAACAGGAAAATCTACTGATAACTCTAATATAACTATAGAATGGCAAGTATAATCCTTCCTCATAATTTCACAGCAAGACCATATCAAAAGAAAGCACTTGAATGACTTGATGAATTTAAAAGAGCTATACTAATTTGGCATAGACGAGCTTGAAAAGATAAAACAGCATTCCAAGCACTACAGAAAAAGGCACTACAAAGAGTTGGTGTCTATTATTATATATTTCCTGAGTATGAACAATGAAGAAAAGCTTTTTGGGATAATATAGACAACGATGGAAAGACAATGTTCGATCATATACCAAAGTGATTACTTAAAAAGAAGAACGATCAATCAATGCAGATTGAATATGTTAATGGATCAATGATTCAAGTAATCGGAACAGATAGGAAGATAGATAATATTGTAGGAACTAATCCTGTATGATGTCTTTATTCAGAATTTCCTATTGCAGATCCGAGATGATGGGATTTAATGAGACCTATTCTCAAATTAAATGGATGATTTGCTTGGTTTGTTTTTACTCCTCGTGGTAAGAATCATTGATGGGCTATTCGTGAAGTAGCAAGAAAGAATACTAATGATTGGTACTTGTCAGAACTAACAGCAGAAGACACATACGATAACGATGGTAATAGAATAGTAACTGATAAGATGATAGAAGAAGAGCGAAGGGATTGAATGGATGAAGACCTATTACAGCAAGAATACTTTGTATCTTTTGAGGCATCTATAAAAGGTGCTTACTATGCAGATCAGATACGTGAAGCAAGAAAAGAATGAAGAATATCAAAAGTTCCATACGATCCTGCACTTGATACTTATACTGCTTGGGATCTTTGATTTAATGATACAACTGCTATATGGTTTTTTCAAATACATTGAAAAGAGGTTCGTTGTATAGATCATTATGAGATGAGTTGAGAGTCACTAGAACATTATGTAACAGTTATTAAATCAAAGCCTTATACATATAAAAAACATTACTTGCCACACGATGTAGAAGTTAAAGAATTACAAACAGGTAATAGTAGGAAGCAATACTTACAATCTCTCGGAATGACAAATATTGAAGTAGTGCCAAAACTATCTATTGAAGATGGAATTGATGCAGTTCGTAGAATGTTCAAGAGCCTATGGATTGACGAGGATAAATGTGAAAGAGGTATAAATGCCCTTTCTAGCTATCATAAAGAGTATGATGCAAAGAATCAAACATATAGAAATCAACCAAAACACGATTGGGCTTCTAATTCTGCTGATGCTATGAGATATCTGTGAGTTGTATATGTAAATCTAACAGCACCAAAAAGCAATCTAAGAACTGTAACTCGTTCTATGTGAAGACTCTTATAAATAAATTTGATTTGAGATTAATTCTCATTATAATTAAAGTAACTAATATGATACAATGAAACTATATTGAATGTCAGAGGATTCAATTCTAAAACAGATTGAACAAGAATACCTTGTATGATTTGATGCAGTAGAAAATATACGAACTCAAAAGAGAGAAGATTTAAAGACCTTTTTTGATTCAACACGAGACGAAAACAAAATCCAAGTCAGGACAGTATTTCAGGCTTTCCGTATGAAAATGTCTATTCGATATACTCAACGATCAAAGGCAGAATGGACAAGACGAAGAACAGGAGATACAGAACGAGCTAAGAATGCAAATAGAGTATGGAAGTTCGATAGAAAGGAAATGAATCTTGACAAGACTGATTACCTTACTTATGAGAACATTGATAAAATTGGTGTAGGTATTCAAATGAATTGACCTTTCAATCTCACTACAATTTGTCCTACGATTAAGAACATTGACCCTCTCTCTTGGATTCCTGATCCACAAGGTTGACCAACTATTGAAGATCATAGATGGTGTTGATTTACTGAGGTATATCTTCAGAAGTATCAAATGGAAAAACTCGGATATGATAATATTGAAAGTGCAACTCCAAGAACTGTGACAGTCAATGAAAGTGCAAAAGATGATGCAACTGGAAAGACATCAGCTCTTGAAGATGATACAATAAATCGTGAATACGAGACGTATGTACATATGTTTATACGTGATGGTAAAAAATACATAGCTGTAACTAATGGAGACAGAACAGTATTACACGATCTAAAATATCTAAAACCAGTAACAAAAGAAGAGAAAGCAGATGAATCACTCGTTGTATTCCCTGTAATGTTACAGTATGCTATTTATCTAAGTGGATTTCCTCTTGGTATTTCCCTTGTTGATATTCTAGCAGATACTCAGTCTATTCTCTCTCGAATGTACAACTTGTATCTTGCAATGGCTTATCGTAATACATTTGGTGGAGATCGTCTTGTAAGAGCTTGAGACCTTGAAGATCCTGACTCTCTCAATACTCCTACAATTGAAGGTAAAGATATTCCTGTAAAAGACTCAGCAAAATCTCTCAATGATATTCTATTAGAAATCCCTCGTGAACAAACAAACGGAATACCAAGTGAGATGATTGCTCTACTTAAACGAAATGGAACAGAAGCACTTGGAGCAGAATCTACACAACAAGGTGTACTCTCTGACTCAAATAAGACACTCGGAGAACAAGAGATGGCACAAAAGAATGCAAATATTCAATTCCAACTTGAAGAAAACATTATGCTTTGGGGAGAAGAGTTCAAAATGAAGTATCTTTGGTATCGACCATATCTTGCCAATATGAAGAGTGCAGAAACTAAGGATATAAATATTAGTGAAGGAGTAACAAAAGAGTTCTTCGTATTCAAAAAGGATGAATTTGTAGGTAAAGAAATACTATCACTCGATATTCAATGAGTTGGTGCATTATCTCAGGATAAGAGCAACAAGGCAGAAAAGGCAGTAATTCTACAAGGACTTATTGCAGGTGCAAGAAGTGAAGGAGAGAAACGAAAGTATTACAGAATGTGGGCTGAGCTTGCTGATTTCTCTGATAATCAGATTGCTGAACTTATTAGCAAGACAGGAGACGAAATAGGTGCAGAAATAAAGCTCTCAATGGTAAATGAAGGAATGGAAGAAGGTGCAGTAATTGACTCAATGGATGATGACCACCAAGTATACATAAATTACTTAATAACTGCTGATCCTAGTGATATTAAGGATAAGGCTCTAAAAGCTCGCTATGACGCAATTAGGATAACAGAACAGCAAATGAATTGAGTTACTGGAGAAGTTGGAGCAGAACAATCTGGAGCAAGTGCAAATAGTGCAATGATGACTTCTAAAATGTTACAAGGTGGATCACAAGTACCAACTAACCAATCAATGTAATGAAAACAGAAATAGCAAAAGTTCTCCTTTCAAGTCCTGATTACTTAGAATTTGAAAGGTACATACAAGAAGAAATACTAAAAGCAGAACGAAAAGCAATTGAATCAATACACTCTTGAACAATTGACCACGAATCAGCAAATAGAGCAAAGTTTTATCAGGAAGTAATAAATATGCCTCGTAATAAAATAAAGGCGTGAAAGATGGGAGAAAGCAAAACAAAATTATAGATTCTGATGTGTAGTATAAAAAGACTTGATTTGAGATTGATTCTCATTATACTACATTCAGAGTTTATCAATCTTATCAAAATTGATTTTAAGGTTTAATAATCCTTTCAAATATTATTTTTTAACTTTTTTACTGTTATGTTAGAAACAGAAAACGATGGGGATATTGAGATGGATGTTGCAACTGAAATCGAAGATGTCGAAGAGGACAACACAACCTCTGATGATGAAATTAGTTACGAGCAGGCTATGAAGTGGAAGAAGGATTCTGAATCACTCCAGAAGGCAAACAAAAAGATTGCTTCTATGGAAAAGACAAAGAAAGCTCCTGAAGCTGTTAGTTCTGACTTATCAGAAGATGCACTTGATGCACTTCTTGAAAAGAGAGACTTTTACAAGACTAATAGTCAAGCAAAAGAACTCCGTAACGAAATTGAAGCTATGATTACCGCTTCTAATGGAAAGGTTGATAGACAAAAAGCATTTGATATGCTGTCTGGAGATGCTGAAATAGAAGAAAATAGAAAGGTTTATTCTAAGTCTACTGTTGAGGGAAACAAAACAAGTTCTACTTGATTTGCTCCAATATCAGTATCACAATATGATAACTTATCAGATTCTCAAAGAGATGCGTATGACGCAAAATCAATGAAAGCAAAAGGATTCATAGACCTCAAATAATCATCGAAAATGTGTTAAAATCAATTTAACACTAAACATTTTCACAAATGAACACATTTGCAAAAAGCGATAAGTTTTCGTCAGTATATGGCGGACAACTTCGTCAGGCTTTCGTTGGTAAGTATATTGCCAACACACAATTTGAAGGAGATTTTGACGGAAATAAGATTGTACACGTAAAGCGACTTGCTAAGGTACAGTTTTCAACACTTCCTTCATCTTACGCAGAAATCCCTCTTACAGAACTCGTTGAAACTGATGAAACATTCCAGCTCACAGTTCTTAAAGGATTCGCTGTACCAATTTCTGATGTTGAATACAAGGAACTTAATATCAAGCCAGATTCAGAGATTATGCGAAATGCTGTAGAGCAGGCTGCTAAACTCTATGATACTGAAATTATGAGCCAAGTAGTTAACTACGGACTTATAGTAACTGATGGAGATCTTGAAACTGCTTCAAATGGAGGTGGTGTAAACTCAATCAAGGCTTCTAAGTCTAATATCTATGATATTGTAACAGCAGTAGTTGAAAAACTTGATACTGCTCCAGATTCACTCGGAAACCCTACAGGAGTTCCTGATAACGATCGTTGGATTATGTTCTCTCCAAAAGAGAAGCGTTTTCTTTCAAAAGCTCCTGAACTTCTTCGTTCTACTCCACTTGGAGATAAGGTTGTTACTGGTGGTTATATGTGAGAAATCGACAATGTGAAGATCTACTACTCAAACAATATCCTTGCGTCTGCTACAGTTCGCTCTTGTATGTTTGGTCAAGGTAAGCCTATTCACTTCGGTGCACTTATCAAACCAAAGGTTGAGTTCGTTGGATCTAGTACTCAGGCAACTTCATTTATTAATACAATGAAATGCCAGACTTACTTTGGATCTAAAGTATTCGCAGAAGGTAAAGAAAGACTCGGATTCCTCAAGATTTGGATCAGCTAACATTCGGGGGTGCAATTCCCCCTTTTTATTCTTAATACTTTTCAAGTATGGTAACAGAAACACGACTCTTAACTGGGTTTAATACAGTTGCAGCAGGTGGAACAAACACTGCTCTTGATGTATCAAAGACAGTTCACTTCATTACTGCTGATGCAGGTGGAGATATCTTTACTCTTGCAGCAGGTTCTCCCGGTCAAGAAGTATACATCTTCACTAATGCTGCTACTGGTGTAGCAACAATCACTCCAGCAGGTCTTATCGGTGGTACTTCAATCACTTTTAATGCAGCAGGTGACTCAGTATGTCTTAAGTATCTTCCAATCGCAGC
>Ga0208916_10000868_pt1 | contig 13556 bp, 14 predicted proteins | sample DEB19_08_DNA_5_FD_184523 | JGI IMG/M metagenome (GOLD analysis project Ga0208916, IMG submission 184523) | Aqueous microbial communities from the Delaware River and Bay under freshwater to marine salinity gradient to study organic matter... | ecosystem: Environmental > Aquatic > Marine >... | reverse complement strand
TGACACCAGTTCGCGCTTCAGGCTGGAGGCGTCCACCAGTTGCGGATAGCAAATGGCGGGGCGAAAGTTGGCAAACAAGGCGAGGTGTTTGCGCAGACCCAAAATGGCTTGCTCAGGCCGCAGCGGTCGGTCGAGTGTGTCGTATTTCCAGTCGCCAACAGCGCCAAACAAAATCGCATCAGAGGCCTTGGCCAGAGCCAGCGTGGCCTCCGGCAGCGGGTGTCCGTGGGCGTCGAAAGCGGCACCGCCGACCAGAGCGGTTTCCAGCGTCATGTCGAGGTCCAGAACCTTCAAGACCTTGACGGCCTCGGCGACAATTTCGGTGCCGATGCCGTCGCCCGGGAGTACTGCAATTTTCATCATCTGGCCATTCATGCGTTGCGGAATAAACCGCGAATTAAAAGGATCACGCGAAATCTCGAAGGGCAGCCAACCGTGTTGAGGCTGCCGCAGCTGCTGACAGGTCAGGCCTTCAGCGTGTGGGCCAGCCAAGGCTTGGTGGCCAGTCGTGCCGCTTCAAAAGCCTTGATTTTGTCGGCTTTTTGCAAGGTCAAGCCGATGTCGTCAAGGCCGCCCAAAAGGCAAAACTTGCGGAAAGGCTGAACGTCAAACGGCAGCTCTTCGCCCTGCGGTTTGATCACCACTTGACGTTCGAGGTCAATGGTCAATTGGTAGCCGGGAAACGCCAGCGCATCGGCAAACAACTGGCTCACCTGAGCCTCAGGCAAGACGATCGGCAGCAAGCCGTTCTTGAAGCTGTTGTTGAAAAAGATGTCGGCGTAGCTGGGTGCAATGATGGCCCGAAAACCATATTGGTCGAGGGCCCAAGGCGCATGCTCACGCGAAGAGCCGCAGCCAAAATTTTTGCGCGCCAGCAAGACCGATGCGCCTTTGTAACGAGGCTGGTTCAGTGCGAAGTCCGGATTCGGCTTGCGTGAGGCGGGGTCTTGTCCGGGAAAGCCGGCGTCGAGGTAGCGCCAAGCGTCAAACAGGTTGGGGCCAAAGCCGGTCTTCCTGATGGATTTGAGAAATTGCTTCGGAATGATGGCGTCCGTGTCCACGTTTTCGCGGTCCATGGGGGCCACCAAGCCTTTGTGTACGGTGAATTTTTGCATGGCAGTGTTCTGTTATTTCTTTGCGGCGTTTTCTACTGCAGCACCGGCTCTTTGCACGTCTTGCCCGAGGCCGCGAAAGGTGTTGCAGCCGGTCAGAAGAACAGACAGTGCAATGCAGAAAAGAGCGATAGTTTTGTTGAGCATGGTGGACCTTGGGTTCAAGCGAATTTACGGATGTCAACGAAATGGCCATGGACTGCGGCCGCAGCAGCCATCGCCGGGCTGACCAAGTGGGTTCGTCCACCAGCGCCTTGCCGGCCTTCGAAGTTGCGGTTGCTGGTCGAGGCGCAGCGCTCGCCTGGCTCGAGCCGGTCGGCGTTCATGGCCAGACACATTGAACAACCGGGCTCGCGCCACTCAAAACCGGCAGCGACAAAAATTTTGTCGAGGCCTTCGCGTTCGGCTTGTTCCTTGACCAAGCCGGAACCGGGCACCACCATGGCGAGCTTGACGTTTTTCGCGACTTTTTGGCCGATCTTTTTGACGATGGCGGCGGCTTCGCGAATGTCTTCAATGCGGCTGTTGGTGCAAGAGCCGATGAAGACTTTGTCGATCATGATGTCGTTGATGGCCTTGCCCGGAGTCAGACCCATGTAGGTCAAGGCGCGCTCAATGGCGTCGCGCTTGTTGGCGTCTTTTTCCTTGTCCGGATCGGGCAGGCTGTCTTCGATCGACAGCACCATCTCAGGCGAGGTGCCCCAGGTGACCTGCGGCCGGATGCTGCCAGCGTCGAGTTCGACCACAGCGTCAAATTTGGCGCCGGCGTCCGAGCGCAGCGTGTTCCAGTACTGAACCGCCATGTCCCACTCGGGACCACCGACAAATTGGCCGGTTTTCGGGTCGGTGCCAGGCGCTAGCAAACGGCCTTTGACGTAGTCGATGGTTTTTTGGTCAACAGCCACCAGACCGGCGCGTGCGCCGGCTTCGATCGCCATGTTGCAGACCGTCATGCGGCCTTCCATGCTGAGTGCCCGAATAGCCGCGCCGCCAAATTCGATGGTGTAGCCGGTGCCGCCCGCCGTGCCGATCTTGCCGATGATGGCCAGCACGATGTCTTTGCCGGTCAAGCCCGGGGCCAAGGTGCCTTCGACTTTGATCAGCAGGTTTTTGGCTTTTTTGGCCAGCAGCGTCTGCGTTGCCATGACGTGCTCGACTTCGCTGGTGCCAATGCCGTGCGCCAGCGCGCCAAAAGCACCGTGCGTCGAAGTGTGGGAGTCGCCACAGACGACGGTCATGCCGGGCAGTGTGGCGCCATTCTCAGGCCCCATGACGTGGATGATGCCTTGCCGCTTGGACAGAAACGGGAAATAGGCGGCAGCGCCGAACTCCGCGATGTTGCTGTCCAGGGTGACGATTTGTTCTTTGCTGACGGCGTCGGTCAAGCCGTCGTAGCCCAGCTCCCAGCCGGTGGTCGGCGTGTTGTGGTCGGCCGTGGCCACGATGGAGCTGATACGCCAGACTTTGCGGCCGGCTTCGCGCAGGCCTTCAAAGGCTTGTGGGCTGGTCACTTCATGGACCAGATGGCGGTCAATGTAGAGGATGGCCGTGCCATCTTCTTCCGTGTGGACGACGTGTTCGTCCCAGATCTTGTCGTAGAGTGTGCGCATTTGTTTCCTTCGGGGTTTTTTATTTTAAAGCTATGCAGGAGGCTATGGAAGCGTTGGCGTTGGCCATTGCAACTGACGGCCGCTGCTCAGGCGAAATTTGTCGATGTCTTCGGGGGTGTCCAGGTCGTGCACAAAATGAAGGTTATCGCAGTCGAAGGCGTGAACTTGCTCTGGATGTTGCTGCCGCCATTGTTTGCAGCCGATCTCGGGCGGGCAGTCCAGCATGTCATGTCGCACGACGGTGCTGAAAATCACCGGGTTACCCGGCTGATCTTGCACGCGCGGAAACACCAGGGCCGTGCCTGCCGGTCGTTGTTGGAATGCGCGCATCAGCTGCTTGATGTCTTGCGCATCGATCAAGGGCTGGTCGGCCAGCGCCATCAGCACGGCATCGGTCTGGCCACTCAGGCTTTGCAGACCCAGTCGCTGCGATGAAATCGGGCTGGCTTCAGGCTTGGGGTTGGTGACCCATTTGACGACCAAGTCTTGCAGCAGAGGCGCAATCTGGCTCGCATGGTGGCCCAAGACGACCACCAATTCAGTCACCCCAGCGCCCTGCAAGGCCATGATCTGACGGCGTATCAGCGGCACGCCGTCGAGCTCCAGCAATGATTTGGGCTGATGGCCCATGCGTGTTCCCGCACCGGCGGCCAGCAGCACTGCCGCCACGCTGAAGGGGTGCTGCTGGATGTTGGCGGCAAAGGCTGTCGTCATGCAGGATTCAGTCGATGATGTTTTGAACATCGAGAACCCGCACACGTGGGTCGACGTTGTAGCCACCAAACTCTGTGTAACGCAACAAGTGCCTGTCACAGCGGCTGCAGTGCCAGATGTCGCACTGGTTGTACGGAAAAAAAGCCGGCGCTATGGGTGCGTTCGGTGAGTCGTAGCGCGTGCCTTGCGGGTGGCATTCTTCGAGCGTCGGTTCTTCCGTCGCCGGGTCGCGCAGGGAACCCAGCGCCGTCATGTGCGCCGTTTCCCAGCGGTATTCAGCGAGGCTTTCCCACGCGGTACAAACACCGAGGGCGCAGCGACAAGCCTGCGGCGCTGCGGCGTCGGCCAATGCCAATCGGAGTGCAGCAGAATTGGCGATGTGTTTCACGGTGAGGTGGTCCATCCGGGTTTTGTGAGTGAAAAATGCCGGCCTCTAGATGCAAAAAGCCCGCCGACACGAGGCAGGCAGGCTTTTCAGAACCAGCTTCGTGAGAAGCCGACAGCTTATCAGCGTTGGCCGATAGGCTTGACGTCGCGCGGTGTGGAACCGGAGAACAACTGGCGTGGACGACCAATTTTGTACTCAGGGTCGCCGATCATTTCATTCAACTGCGCGATCCAGCCGACCGTGCGCGCCAAGGCGAAGACGGCGGTGAACAGCGGCACGGGGATGCCGATGGCACGCTGGACGATGCCAGAGTAGAAGTCAACGTTCGGGTAAAGCTTGCGTGAGACAAAGTAGTCGTCTTCAAGGGCAATCTTTTCGAGTGTCATGGCCAACTTGAACAGCGGGTCGTTTTCGAGGCCCATCTCTTGAAGCACTTCTTTGCAGGTTTCCTGCATCAGTTTGGCGCGGGGGTCGTAGTTCTTGTAAACGCGGTGACCAAAACCCATCAGCTTGACGGTGGAGTTCTTGTCTTTGACTTGCTTGATGAACTCGCCGATGTTTTCGACACCGCCATTGTGTTGGATGTCCGTCAACATGTTCAGTGCTGCTTCGTTGGCGCCGCCGTGGGCTGGGCCCCAGAGGCAAGCCACGCCGGCAGCAATGGCCGCAAACGGGTTGGTGCCCGACGAACCGCACAGGCGCACGGTCGAGGTTGAGGCGTTTTGTTCGTGGTCAGCGTGGAAAATGAAAATGCGGTCGAGAGCGCGTTCAAGCACCGGATTGACTTTGTACTCTTCGCACGGTGTGGAGAACATCGTGTGCAGGAAATTGCCGGAGTAGCTCAGGTCATTGCGTGGGTACACGTAGGGTTGGCCGACGGTGTATTTGTAGGCCATGGACACGAGGGTCGGCATCTTGGCAATCAGGCGAATCGCCGCAATTTCGCGGTGCTCTGGATTGTTGATGTCGGTGCTGTCGTGGTAGAAGGCCGAGAGGGCGCCGACCAAGCCGGTCATGATGGCCATCGGGTGTGCGTCACGGCGGAAACCGCGCATGAAATACTGCATCTGCTCGTGAACCATGGTGTGGTTGGTCACGCGGCTGACGAAGTCTTTTTTCTGGGTGGCGTCAGGCAGCTCGCCGTACAGCAGCAGGTGGCAGGTTTCGAGGTAGTCGCAATTGGTGGCGAGTTGCTCAATCGGGTAGCCGCGGTACAGCAGCTCGCCTTTGTCGCCATCGATGTAGGTGATGGCGGATTGCGTTGCTGCCGTCGACATGAAGCCTGGGTCGTAGGTGAACATGCCAGTTTGTGCGTACAACTTGCGGATGTCGACCACATCGGGTCCTACGGTGCCTTGGTAAACGGGCATCTCAATGCTGGGCGTGCCATTGCTGAATGAGAGGGTGGCTTTGTTGTCGGCTAATTTCATTTCTCTGTCCTTTTCATGGGGGCGATGGGCGATGTCTTATGGACAACAGTCCCGTCAGTTTTTTTGTCAGACTGTCACCAGATCAGGCGCCGCCGGAACGATCAACAAGGCCAGCACTTCGCGGGCTTCGTCGGTCGAGGCGCTGACGGCTTCGAGTTCACTCGGTTGCTTTCGCTGCAGAAACAAGTCCAGCAGATCATTGTCTGACAAGTCCATTAAATCATCCAAGCCTTTGGCTTGCCTGACGGTCAAGGTGGTTTCATGTCGGGCAAAAAACCGTTCGATGAACAGGTCGTTTTCAAGCAGGCCACGGCGGCAACCCCAGCGCAGTCGACTGAGCGAGCGCTCGTCCAGCAGCGGTGAAGCGGCAAGCGCAGAAGTTTCAGGCAGGGCAGATGTCACAGTGACGGCCTCAGACTGCGCGCAGAACCATCATTTCTTTGATCTTGCCAATTGCCTTGGTTGGGTTCAGACCCTTGGGGCAGACATCGACGCAATTCATGATGGTGTGGCAGCGGAACAAGCGGTACGGATCTTCGAGGTTGTCGAGGCGTGCAGCGGTGTCTTCGTCACGGCTGTCCGCGATGAAGCGGTAAGCCTGCAACAGGCCGGCTGGGCCGACGAACTTGTCCGGATTCCACCAGAAGCTGGGGCAGCTGGTCGAGCAACTGGCGCACAAGATGCACTCGTACAAACCATTCAGTTCGTCGCGCTCTTCCGGGCTTTGCAGACGCTCTTTTTCAGGCGGCACGTTGTCATTGACCAAGTACGGTTTGATCGAGTTGTATTGCTTGAAGAACTGCGTCATGTCGACGATCAGGTCGCGCACGACTGGCAGACCTGGCAGCGGCTTGAGGACGATGGTGCCCTTCAGCGTGAGCATGTTGGTCAGGCAGGCGAGGCCGTTTTTACCGTTGATGTTCATGGCGTCCGAGCCGCAAACGCCTTCGCGGCACGAGCGGCGAAAGGTGATGGTCGGGTCTTGCGCCTTGAGCTTCATCAGGGCGTCGAGCAGCATGCGTTCGCTGCCATCGAGTTCAACCTCGATGGTCTGCATGTACGGCTTGGCGTCCTGGTCTGGGTCGTAGCGGTAAATCTGAAAAGTGCGTTTGGCCATGGTGTACTCGCAAAAAATGAATCAGTTGGGGACAGAGCTAAAGATCTGTCCCACAAGTTATTAGAAGCTACGAACGGTCAGGGGGATCGAGTCCACCGTCAGCGGTTTCATTTGCACGGGCTTGTAAGACAGGCGGTTGCCTTCGCTGTGCCACAGCGTGTGCTTGTGCCAGTCGGTGTCGTTGCGGCCGTTCGGGTGCTCAGGCGTATCACCGTAGTCATCGACCGAGTGCGCGCCACGGCTTTCGTGGCGGGCAGCAGCCGATACGATGGTGGCTTCAGCTGCTTCGATCAAGTTTTCGACTTCCAGCGCTTCAATGCGGGCCGTGTTGAAAATCTTCGACTTGTCTTTCAAGCCGATGTTCTTCACACGTTCGCGCAAGGCGGCGATTTTGGTGACGCCTTCGTCCATGATGGCTTGCGTGCGGAACACACCGGCATGCTGCTGCATGGCAGCGCGGATGTCGTTGGCGACGTCTTGCGCATATTCGCCTTCGGTGGCGTTGTCGAGGCGCGCAATCCGGGCCAGCGTGGCGTCAGCCGCATCGGCTGGTAGTGCTTTGTGCGTGGTGCTCTTGTTGAATTCGACGATGTGGTTGCCGGCCGCGCGGCCAAACACCAGCAAGTCGAGCAAAGAGTTGGTGCCCAGGCGGTTAGCGCCGTGCACGCTGACGCAGGAGCATTCGCCCACAGCGTAGAGGCCGTTGACGACTTCGCTTTGGTTGTCTGCGTTTTGCGTGACCACTTGACCATGAATGTTGGTTGGAATACCACCCATCTGGTAGTGGATGGTCGGCACCACAGGAATTGGCTCTTTGGTGATGTCGACGTTGGCAAAGTTGTGGCCAATCTCGAACACCGAGGGCAGACGCTTCATGATCGTCTCTGCACCCAAGTGGGTCATGTCGAGGTTGATGTAGTCCTTGTTCGGTCCGCAGCCGCGACCTTCTTTGATTTCTTGGTCCATGCAGCGCGAGACATAGTCCCGTGGGGCCAAATCTTTGTAAGCGGGGGCATAACGCTCCATGAAGCGTTCGCCATTGCTGTTGCGCAAAATGGCACCTTCGCCGCGGCAGCCTTCGGTCAGCAGGACGCCGGCACCGGCCACGCCGGTCGGGTGGAACTGCCAGAACTCCATGTCCTCGAGTGGGATGCCGGCGCGCGCCGCCATGCCCAAACCGTCGCCGGTGTTGATGAAAGCGTTAGTTGAAGCGGCAAAAATACGGCCGGCACCGCCCGTAGCGAGCAGCGTGGTTTTGGCTTCAAAAATATGCACGTCACCGGTTTCCATCTCGATGGCGGTGACGCCAACGACGTCACCAGCTTCGTCGCGGATCAAGTCCATCGCCAGCCATTCCACGAAGAAGCTGGTTTTTTCTTTGACGTTTTGTTGGTACAGCGTGTGCAGCATGGCGTGGCCAGTGCGGTCGGCTGCGGCGCAAGCGCGTTGCACAGCTTTTTCGCCGTAGTTGGCGGTGTGGCCACCAAATGGACGCTGGTAAATCGTGCCGTCTGGGTTGCGGTCGAACGGCATGCCCATGTGCTCCAGGTCGTAGACGACCTTGGGCGCTTCACGGCACATGTATTCAATGGCGTCTTGGTCGCCGAGCCAGTCAGAACCCTTGACGGTGTCATAGAAATGGTAGTGCCAGTTGTCTTCAGACATGTTGCCAAGCGAGGCACCAATGCCGCCTTGCGCCGCTACGGTGTGCGAGCGGGTAGGAAAGACTTTTGACAAGACCGCGACGTTCAGGCCAGCTTTGGCCAATTGCAAGGATGCGCGCATGCCGGAGCCGCCGGCACCGACGATAACGACGTCAAATTTGCGCTTTGGAAGTTTCGAAGTGAGTGTCATGATTTCTTAGAGTCTCCACAAGACTTGAATGGCCCAACCGGAACATGCCACGAGCCAGACGATGGTAAATACTTGAAGCGACAAGCGCAGCGCCACGGGCTTGATGTAGTCCATGTAGATGTCGCGCATGCCGACCCAGACGTGCCACAGCAGGCACAAGATGACCACGAAGGTCAGCATTTTCATGGGTTGCGACGCGAAGATGCCGGCCCATTTGTCGTAGCCGATAGGCCCTTTGCTGAGCAGCACTTGGGCCAACACCACGAGGGTGAAGAGCGCCATGAGCGCGGCGGTCACGCGTTGGCTAAGCCAGTCGCGCAAACCGTAATGGGCACCGACAACGATGCGTTTAGAGCCGTAATTAACAGACATGCTGGTGTTCCTATGACTGGATTAATAAAGGCCGAACAGCTTGGCGCCGAGCACCGCTGTCAGCGTCAGGCTGATGGCCAAGACCGTTTTGGCCGAGCTTTTGCCAAATTGCAACTCGACTGCCTTGTGGCTGACGTCCATCCAGAGGTGGCGCAGCCCTGCCATGAAGTGGTGCAGAAAAGCCCAGATCAAGGCCAAGGCGACCAGCTTCCAGAGGAAACCCGGCAAGCCGAGCATGCCGACGTTGAAGGCGCTGGTGAAGCGCGCAAACGAGATTTCTGAAGAGATGGAGGTGTCAAACATCCAGATGATGAAGGGCATCAGGGCAAACATCATGGCGCCGCTGGCGCGGTGCAAGATGGAGACCCAACCGGCCGCTGGCAGTCGGTAGCTGGGGAGGTCGGTGAATGCGTTGATATTGCGGAACTCGGGCCGCTTCTTCGCTGAGGTTGTCGCTGATTCGGACATGCTGGGCTTTCTATATTTTTTGAGTAACTGGCTGGTAACAAAAGCTGCTCAGCCTCAAATTCTATTGCAATGCAGCATGAATATTGACCTGGGACAGGTTTGGTCGCGGTTTTTCCGGGATTTTTTCAGAAGATTTCAGGGTTTTAGGATAGAGGGGTGTCTTATTTTTACGTTGAAAAGCTACAGATGGTCTAGATTTTTCAGCATCTCTGCGGCGCGCTCGCGGATCGCTTGGCGTTCTTCGGGGGCGATGCGCTGCAAATTTTTAACCATCAAGGCGGTACGCGGGTTGCTGCCAAAAGTGGCTTCGTGGTCGTCTAAAAAGTTCCAGTACAGCGTCGTCATGGGGCAGGCGTCAGCGCCGGTGCGCGTTTCTGGCTGGTAGCGGCAGCCGCTGCAATAGTTACTCATGCGCTTGACGTAAGCGCCGCTGGCAATGTAGGGTTTGGAGGTAAAGCGCCCGCCGTTGGCAAACAGCGCCATGCCCGCGGTGTTCGGCAGCTCGACCCACTCGACGGCGTCGACGTAAACCGCCAAATACCAGTCGCAGAGTTGCTGCGGCGTGATCTGCGCCGTGACGCCGAACATGCCGGTGATCATCAGGCGCTGGATGTGGTGCGAATAGCCATTGGCCAGCGTCTGGCCGATGGACTGGCGCATGCAGTTCATCTGGGTGTCGCCGGTCCAATACCATGCCGGCAGGGAATTTTGATGGCCGAAATGGTTGGCTTCTTTCAGCCCGGGCATGTCCAAAAAGTAGACGCCGCGAATGAATTCGCGCCAGCCCAAAATTTGACGAATAAAGCCTTCAACGCTGGACAAGGGCAAATCGCGCTCGTGGTACGCCCGTTCGGCCGCGTGGATAACTTCCAGGGGATGCAGCAGTTTCAGGTTGAGTGAGCTCGACAACAAGGCGTGCCAGCCGAAATCGAGTCCGGTCCACATGGCATCTTGATGCGCGCCAAAGGCCGGCAGGCGGTTGGCGATGAAGTCTTGCAAGGCCAGCAACGCCTGCTCTCGCGTGACCGGCCAGTTGAACTTAGACAGGCTGCCGGGGTGGTCGGTAAAACGCGTTTCGACGACTTGCAGCACCTGCTGCGTGATGTGGTCTTGCTCAAAGACCAGCGGCTGTGGCACATCTTTGGGGCCCGCTTTGCCAAAGCCTTTGCGGTTTTCCGCGTCTAAATTCCATTGACCGCCGATCGGCTGATCGCCGTCCAGCAACACTTTGTATTGTTGGCGCATCTTTCGGTAAAAAAATTCCATGCGCAAGCTGGTCGATGCGCCGGCCCACTGGCGAAATTGCGGCAAGCTGCACAAAAAGTGTTTGTCTTCGCGCCAATCGAGGGGTGTGGGCTTCGCTTCGGCTGACTTGCAGGCGGCTTCTATCAGTGCGCGCACGCGCCAGTCGCCGGGCTCCACGCCAATCACGCGTTCCGGTTGGAAGGCGTGCAGCGCCGCCTGCAAACCAGTCGCCAGCGTGGCGTCGCCCTCGGCCTCCAGCGCCCGGTAATGAACCTGGTACTGGCGTTGCCGCAGCTGATCCGCAAAATGCCGCATGGCCGACAAAAACAAGGCCGTGCGCGCTTTGTGCGACCAGACGTGGGTCGACTCTTCAACCGCCTCAACCATCAGCACCACGTCCAGCGCTGGATCGATGCCGTCAAAAATGGCTGAATCCGCGTCGAGCTGGTCGCCCAAAATCAGCAACAGGTGGCGGCAGGCTAGCGTCATGTGGGCCAAGTTTCAGCTTAAAGAATTTTGGTAGTGGTGCGTGTCGGTGCGGTACAGACCACGGCGCACTTCTATCGGCAGGTCGTTGTAGGTGTAGGCGATGCGTTCGACACTCAACAGCGGTGCGCCTTCTGGGATGTCCAAGATGTCGGTGGCGGGTGCGGTAGCGGCCAAGGCCCGGATTTTTTCTTCAGCGCGGACCATGCGCACGCCGAACTCGGTTTCAAACAGGGCGTACATCGGCCCGCGATAGGTGTCGAGTCGTTCTGCGGTCAGCCCTTTGAAGGGCGCGGCCGGCAGCCAGAGGTCTTCTAAAATCGTCGGCACGCCCTGAAACGCCAGCACCCGCCGCACCTGCAGCACGGCGTCGCCGCTGCGCAAGCCCAGTGCACGGGCAATGTCGGCCGGGGCGCGTTGTCGTTTGCACTCGATGATGCGGCGCTCTGCCGGGCCTTCAGTGCTGGCATCGCCACTGTCTGGCAGCAGTCGCAAAAAACGGTATTGCACATGCTGCGCGGCGTGGGTCGCTACAAAAGTGCCCTTGCCTTGCCGGCGAACCAACAGATTTTCGGCCGCCAGCTCGTCGATCGCCTTGCGCACGGTACCTTGGCTGACGCGAAAGCGCACAGCCAAGTCCATCTCACTGGGGATGGCTTCGCCGGGCTTCCACTCACCGCCTTGCAGGCTTTGCAAAATGAGCACCTTGATCTGTTGGTACAGCGGGCTGAAAGCGGGTGTTCCCCCAGTGCCTGCGCTGAAATCGGATGTCAGCGGCAGTGTTTCGGCGGGGGCGTTGGAAGTGATAGGCATGGACGTCTTGAAAGGGCAGCAAATGATATCTTATATAAGACATAAGACAAATTGACGAGCGGGGGTTTTCCCGCGTAAACTCCGGGGCTGTGCCAGAGCGTGGCCCTGCCAATACGGCAGCCTTCCAAAATTTGATTCACAACCTTCCTGGAGTTTCGTCATGATCAAAAAACCCGTCCGTGTTGCCGTCACTGGTGCTGCCGGCCAAATCGGTTACGCCTTGTTGTTCCGCATTGCCTCTGGCGAGATGCTGGGCAAAGACCAGCCGATCATTTTGCAATTGCTCGAAGTGCCTTTTGAAGGCCCACAAAAGGCGCTCAAAGGCGTCATGATGGAATTGGAAGACTGCGCTTTCCCGTTGCTGGTTGGCATGGAAGCCCACAGCGACCCGATGACCGCCTTCAAAGACACGGACTACGCCTTGCTGGTCGGTTCGATGCCGCGCAAAGCCGGCATGGAGCGCGCTGAACTGCTGGCCATCAACGGCCAAATTTTCACCGCCCAGGGCAAAGCCCTGAACGCTGTGGCCAGCCGCAATGTCCGCGTGCTGGTGGTCGGCAACCCTGCCAACACCAACGCCTACATCGCCATGAAGAGCGCGCCAGACCTGCCACGCAAAAACTTCACCGCCATGTTGCGCTTGGACCACAACCGTGCGCTCAGCCAGATCGCTGCCAAAACCGGCACCAAAGTGGCTGACATTGAAAAGCTCACCGTCTGGGGCAACCACTCGCCGACCATGTACGCGGACTACCGTTTCGCCACGGTGAACGGCAAAGCGGTCAAAGACCTGATCAACGACCAAGTCTGGAATGCTGAAGTCTTCTTGCCGACCGTTGGCAAGCGCGGCGCGGCCATCATTGATGCGCGTGGCTTGTCGTCTGCCGCTTCGGCTGCCAATGCCGCGATTGACCACATGCGCGATTGGGCGCTGGGCAGCAATGGCAAATGGGTGACCATGGGTATCCCGTCGGATGGCCAGTACGGCATCCCGAAAGACACCATGTTCGGCTTCCCGGTCACCACCGCTGGCGGCGAATACACGCTGGTCGAAGGTCTGGCGATTGACGCTTTCAGCCAAGAGTGCATCAACAAAACACTCAAAGAACTGCAAGACGAACAAGCTGGCGTTGCTCACCTGCTGTGATCCTGCTGGGCGACTCAGCATGCAACATCCGCGCGACGTTCTTTTAGGCGCTCAGGCTGCAGCCGGCACCTTGCCGGTCTGCGATCACTACAGCGGCGTCGAGCCGCGCATGCGCAAAAGCCTGCAATTGCAGGCCGACATGCAAGAGGAGTTTGGCGCTTGCGTTTTTGACGTGACGCTGGACTGTGAAGATGGCGCGCCCGTGGGCGGTGAGGCAGATCACGCCGCGCTGGTAGTGTCCTTGTTGTTAGCGGCTGCACCCGAGGCCCGCGTCGCGGTTCGCGTGCATGCGCTGGACCACCCGGCTTTTGAGTCCGACATCGCCAGCATCGTGGGTCAAGCCGGGCATCGTCTGAGTCATCTGATGATTCCAAAAGTGGAGTCGGCTGCTGATTTGCTGAAGGTTGAAAAAGCCTTGGCGGCGATCGGTGGTGCTGCTCTGGCCCTGCCACTGCATGTGCTGGTCGAGTCGCCGCGGGCGGTGCACAACGCCTTTGAATTGGCGGCGCATCCGCGGGTTCAGTCCATCAGCTTTGGCTTGATGGATTTTGTTTCTAGCCACAACGGCGCTATTCCGGCTGATGCCATGGGCAGCAGCGGCCAGTTCAGCCATCCGCTGGTGCTGCGGGCCAAGCTTGAAATCGCCTCGGCTTGCCACGCCTATGGCAAAGTGCCGTCGCATTGCGTCGTCACTGAATTCAGTGACCTGGCCGCCATGCAAAATGCGGCGATGCGGGCCAGTCGCGAGTTGGGTTACACCCGCATGTGGAGTATTCATCCAAGTCAGATTCGGCCGATTT
>Ga0208916_10000867_pt1 | contig 13557 bp, 12 predicted proteins | sample DEB19_08_DNA_5_FD_184523 | JGI IMG/M metagenome (GOLD analysis project Ga0208916, IMG submission 184523) | Aqueous microbial communities from the Delaware River and Bay under freshwater to marine salinity gradient to study organic matter... | ecosystem: Environmental > Aquatic > Marine >... | reverse complement strand
TCATGACGCCGACCCGCGAACTCGCGGCGCAGGTCGAAGAAAGCGTTCGCACTTACGGCAAGTACCTGGACCTCACCTCGATGGTGATGTTCGGCGGCGTCGGCATGGGCGCGCAAATTGAAAAACTCCGCCGCGGCGTTGACATTCTGGTGGCCACCCCAGGCCGCCTGCTGGACCACGCCAGCCAAGGCACACTCGACCTGAGCCAAGTGCAAATCTTGATTCTGGACGAAGCCGACCGCATGCTGGACATGGGCTTCATCCATGACATCAAAAAAGTGCTGGCACTTGTTCCTAAGCAAAAACAAACCTTGCTGTTCAGCGCCACCTTCAGCGACGAGATTCGTGAACTGGCCAACGGCCTTCTGCGTGACCCGGTGTCGATTCAAGTCACACCGCGCAACACCACTGTGCAGCGCATCACGCAGACCATTCACCCGGTCGGTCGCGCCAAGAAAAAGGCCTTGCTCACGCACATCATCACTGAGCAAAAATGGAGCCAAGTGTTGGTGTTTACACGCACCAAGTTCGGTGCCAACAACGTGGCAGAACACCTGACTAAAAACGGTATTCCCGCCATGGCGCTGCACGGCAACAAGAGCCAGACTGCCCGCACACAAGCGCTGGCTGGCTTTAAAAGCGGCGACATTCGCGCGCTGGTGGCCACCGACATCGCTGCCCGCGGCATCGACATTGACGAGTTGCCGCACGTGGTGAACTACGAAATCCCGAATGTCAGCGAAGACTACGTTCACCGCATCGGCCGCACCGGCCGCGCTGGCAACAGCGGCGAAGCCGTCAGTTTGGTCTGCTTGGACGAAGAAGGTTTCATGCAAGACATCGAACGTTTCACCAAACAAAACATTGACGTGGTGATGGTGCCCGGTTTTGAAGCCGACCCAGGCGAACGCGCCGAGCCGCTGGCCATGGGTCGCCAAACGATTTGGGGCGGCCTCGGCAAGCCACCAAGCCGTGACGTGATGCAGGCCGCAGCCAAGGCCGCGCGCTCTGAAATGATGACGCGCATCCGCGAGAACAAACCGCAACAACCTGGCCGTAGCGCCCATGGTGGTGGCGGCAATGGTGGAAATGCCGGTAATAGCGGTGGCAACGGCGGTGGTAATGGTGGCCGTGGTCGCAGTGGTGGCAACGGCGGTGGCGGCAACTACGCTGGCAACGGCGGCGGAAACGCTGGCGGTAATGGTGGTGGCAATGGTGGCGGTGGACGCGGCCCACGCCAGAACACGGGCTACTCACAAGGCGGCGGTCAGCCCGCTCAGCCACGCATGCAACAAGCGCAGGCTCCGCGCCAGCGCCCACAGTCGTTTGACGAAGATGCCCAACCGGCAAGCCATGTCTCCTCAGGCTTCCCTTCTTCCGGCCAGCCGACTGGCGGCAACCGCGGTAACTACCGCGGTGGTGGCGGCGGTGGCGGTGGTGGCCGCTCTGGGGCGGTGGTGGTGGTGGTGGACGTTCGGGTGGCGGTGGCGGCCAAGGCCGTTCCGGCAACTTCGGCTCGTTCAACGGTCGTTAATAACGACACGCTCGCTCACAGCCTGCGTTAAAAAAACGGCCTGCTGCTCCCGTCAAGGGAACAGCAGGCCGCTTTGTTTTGGGCTCAACGATTTAGAAGTTGCGCCGACTATTGACCGCTCAGTCCTTGACGAACAAGGTCACCAGCGCATCGCTGCCGACTTGCTGGCTCCAGTGCCCATGCACAGCGGGGTCAAACACCGCGCCTGCAGGCAACACATCGGCAGAATAAAAATGCTCGCCGGCTTTGAAGATGCGAGAGACACCGCCTTGCAGACCGATTTCCATCTGGCCCTGCAAAATAAAAACCCACTGCGGCTGGCCGGTGCAATGAAACTGGCTGCGAAAACCCACCGGACTTTGGCGCAACTGGTAACCCGCCGAGGGAAACACCGGCGACAGCATCGACGCAGGAGAACCTTCGGTCAACACGATGCTCTCCTCACGGAATTTAGCGCGACCATCGGTGTCGGTGAAGAGGACGATTTTGGTGAAATGAGACATGGCTTGTTCTTCAGGATAGGGCGTTAAACATCGTGCGAATGGTGTTCTGAAAGTGTGGCCGCGTGATGTCACTCCAAGCCGTGCCACGCACCGCCAACCAAGCAGGCAAATGCAAGGCTTGGTCGGTCACCAAATCGTAGCAGGCCAGCGAATAAGGACCCTGGTCGTGATTCAACATCCGCAGCGCCAGAATACAACCCTCGACAGCCGCCAGACCGGGCATGTGTTCAACGTCGTACCAGCGCGAAATCTCGGGCATCCAGCCTTCCTCAGGGTCCATTTCAACGATGTAATGAAAGGCCGCACTCGCGCCGGCAGAGCGGCCAGGCGCGGCAAACACTTGCTCCAACCTAGAGACGCGAATATTGCTGAAACCAGCGCCCTCAGCGCCCCACCAGTCGGTCATCGGCGTCAAGGCGTCGGCGGCGAGCAGACCCGGGCTGACGAGTCGCGCATAACAGTAAGCGGTCTGCGTCGGGGCCGACCAAGCGACCCGGTGCAGGCTGAGCGGCAAGCGGCTCTGCTCGCAAAATCGTGCAAAGCTGCTGGCAAGTGAAGCTTGTGCCGTAGCGCCGATCGCGCCCGGCACAGCCGTCAACTGAACCAGAATGAAATCAGTGAAGTGCGTAACTTGCGCCATCTCAGTGACCAATCTGCAGCGCCACCAAAAAGCGCGACACCATGTTGTAAGCCGCCACGGTGGCGACCAGATCAATCTGGCCTTGCACATCAAAATGTTGGCGGACCTCGGCGTACAAAGCATCGGGCACGTCGATGTCGCGCGTCATGGCGTCGGTCAAACGCAGCGCTACGCGCTGGGCTTCGGTGAAAGGCGCATCGGCGGCCAGTGGCATGCTGCGACTGGCTTCAACGGCTTCTGCCGAGACCCCCGCCGCGAGCGCATGTGGCACATGGGCGTCGAACTCGTAAGGCGCACGGTTCAACACGGCCACACGCAAAATAACCAGCTCACGCAGGCCCGCCGGAATGCTGTTGCGGTTGCGCACGGCAGAGAGCATTTGCTCCCAGCCATGGGCGATCGGCGGGCTGTTGAGCAAGACGCCGTACAAGGGCGAAATGCGACCGCGCTCTGCCATGATCTGCGCTTCTTGCGCCGCGAGTTCAGGCTTCGTGCCGGGAATGACAAGTGGAATACGCATGTGGGATCAATCTGGTTTGATGTTGTTGGCTTTGACGACGCGCGCCCATTTGGCCGTATCACTTTTCAACAACGTGGCCAATTCCGCAGGCGTCGATGGTGAGGGCTCCGCACCCGATGCCTGCAGTCTGGCGCGAACCTGCGGGTTGTTCAGCGTGCGGCGCACGGCTTGGTTGACACGATCCAAGTCAGCCGCCGATGTGCCTTTGGCGGCAAACAGAGCGTACCAGTTGTCAGAGTCGACGCCGGGAATGCCCATTTCGTTGAAGGTTTTGACATTCGGCAGCAGCGGATGACGCTTGGGGGCAGCAAGGCCCAAGGCCTTCAGTTTGCCTGCGTTGATATGTGAAATCAGACCAGGAATGTCACCAAAGAAACCCGTGACGTGGCCAGCCAAGACATCATTGATCGCCGGAGCAGCGCCTTTGTACGGCACATGCAGAAGCTTGGTTTTGGCGGCGTCGTTCAGCAATTCCATCGCGAGGTGCGGCACGCTGCCAGTGCCAGACGACGCCATCGACAACTGCTTGCTGCCCGGCACGCGGCTGGCCGCCACCAACTCAGCCGCATTGGCGTAGGGCACGTTGGCGCCGACCACCAGCACCTCGACGTTGTTGACCACCAGCGAGACCGGCGCCAAGTCACGCTCTGGGTTGTAAGCCAGCTTTTCGTACAGCGACGGATTGATGGCGACTGCACCGACGCTGGTCAGCCACAAGGTGCTGCCATCGGGCGTGGCGCGCGTCACAAACTCTGCCGCAATGGCACCGTTGCCGCCCGCCTTGTTTTCAACAATCACTTGATGACCGAGCTCTTTGCTCAAGGTTTCAGCCATGCTGCGGGCCACAAAATCTACCGGCCCGCCCGGTGGAAAAGCCACGACCAAACGCGTGATGTTGGACTGCGCAGCCACCGGCAAGCTGAACGTCAAGGCCGTCAGCAGCACGCTCAAAGCGGTGCCGACAACACGACGATTGACAGTAGCAGGACGGCTCGACGCGGGTTTGAAAGTAGCCATGAATATCTCCTCGTTGTTATAAAAATCAAATCAGTCGCAGCGCACGGACATGCCGCCGTCAACCACGATCTCGGTACCCGTCACAAAGCGGGCTTCGTCACTGGCCAAAAAGAGCGCTGCGTTAGCGGTGTCGCGGCCGTCGCCCATGAAGGGCAGCGGAATGCGCGCTTGGCGTTGGCGCAGCAAGGCTTCAGCGTCGCCGCCGGCACGTTGCCCGGCCAGCCGAACTTCCACCATCGGCGTGTGCAATTGGCCCGGCACCACGGTGTTCACGCGAATGCCCTGCTTGGCATATTGCACCGCCAGCACGCGCGTGAATTGAATCACCGCCGCCTTGCTTGCAGCGTAGGCGATCTGTGCCGCACCCGTCCAGCGCACGGCCGAGGTAGACGACATGTTGACGATGGCGCCGCCACCTTGGGCCAGCATGTGCGGCAACACGTGCTTGCAGGTGAGGAAGACGCTTTTGAGGTTGTGGTCGATCTGCGCGTCCCAGACTTCTTCACTCATCTCAATCGGGCCGCCCTTGGCCGAACCGCCGACGTTGTTGACCAAAATATCGATGCGCCCGTACTCGGCGATGCAGGCCTCGACCATGGCCTCGATAGACGCGGCTTGCGTCACGTCACACAAACCGATGGCCAGCACACCACCGGCATCGGCTACGCGCTGCGCTGTTTCTGTCAGCGCCGAAGCTTCGCGGTCTACCGCAAAAATACGAGCGCCCTCTTCTGCAAACCGGACTGCCATGGCGCGGCCGTTGCCCCAACCAGGACCGACCGATCCGGCACCAGTGATGAGGGCCACTTTGCCGGCCAGTCGGCCTTGGCCGCGGGCCGGTGAAGATGAATTTGAAGTAGTCATCATGGTGTTCCTTGGCGAGCGTTAAACAGTGAATTGATAAAGGGCTTGTGGGTTGCGCACCAGCAACTTGTCGAGCAAGTCCGGGGTGGGTGCAATCGCCCTCAGCCGGTCCACCAGCACGCCGTCGTCGGGCACGTGCGTGTGGTTTGGATGCGGCCAATCAGTGCCCCAGACACATTGGTCAGGGAAGGCTTGCACCAAGGTGTTGGCGAGGAGCACGCCATCCACATAAGGCGGCGTCGGATCAATCCGGTCAATGCCGCTGACCTTGACGTGAAACAGCGGGTTGCGCAGCAGGGTCATGAGCGCAGCAAAGTCAGCGCCATCTGTGCCCAGCGCAGCATCGACACGGCCCATGTGGTCGATCACCACCGGCACGACGCTGCGCGACAGCGGCGCGGCGAGGCTGTGAATCAGACTGCTTTCGAAATGCACTTGCAGGTGCAGGCCGAGCGGTTTGAGTCGCAGCGTGAGCGCTGCCACTTCCTCGGGCGTGGCGGCCGCAGCCAAATGCTTCATGAAGTTGAAACGCACGCCCCGAAAACCCGCAGCCGCAAGACGTTGCAGTTCAGCATCGGCCACGTTGACAGGCACCAGCGCCACGCCTAGGTAATGGCCACCGCCGGCCTGAATCGCATCTTCAACAGCGCGGTTGTCAAAGCCATGGACGGCCGACTGGACGATCACGCAGCGCTCAATACCGAGCTGCTGATGCAGCGCAAAAAGCAGCTCCTTGGGGGCATCCACAGGCGTGAAGTTGCGGCTGGCCGCAAACGGGAATTGCGCCGCAGGGCCGAACACATGCACGTGGCTGTCGCAAGCCCCGGCAGGCAGCTTCAGGCTTGGCGTCGATGGATTCGGCTTGTATGTGAGCACGGTTTGGTCGGCGTTGGTGGTCATGGATTGGGTGAGAGCTTCGGTGACTTGGATTGAATAATTGTCGGCATAATCGCGCCTTTGAGTGATGCTTTTTTCAAATAGCTGCTATCAGCCGAATAACACACCCAGCAATCAACATGGATTTAACGCGTCTTCAATACTTTGCGGCAGTGGCCGAGGCTGGCAGCTTCAGCCGCGCCGCTGCTGCGCTGAACCTGTCGCAGCCAGCGCTGAGCCGGCAGGTCTTGCTGCTGGAAGAAGAACTCGGTCAACGCTTACTAGAACGCCATGGCCGCGGCGCCCACACCACCGAAGCTGGCGCGGCACTGTTGGTGCATGCACGCGGTATTTTTGACTTGGCCGAACGCGCGCAGGCCGACATGCGCGAGCGCCAACTCAGTCCGCGTGGCCGCCTCACCGTAGGTCTGCCGCCGCGCGTGGCGCATGTGCTGACCGCTGATTTGGTCGAACGTTTTCATGCCGAATTTCCTGACGCAGCGATCACCGTGGTCGAAGGCTTGAGCATTCGCCTGCGTGAAATGCTGGTGGCGGGCAGGGCTGATCTGGCGATTATTTTTGACCCGGCGCCTTCGCCGCAGCTTCAACTGGAAACCTTGGTGCGCGAGCCGATGGTGCTGGTTAGCGCCAAGCCTTTGCCGGCCAAAATTCGCTTGACCGACGTGGTCCAGCGCAGCTTGGTGATGCCGAGCGGGCCGCATGCCCTCAGGCAGCTGCTTGAAGAGCACACCGCACCGCGCGGCTTGCCGCTGAATCTTTGGGCCGAAGTGGAATCAGTGCAAACGGTCTTGTCGATGGTGGCACGCGGACTGGTTGACACCATCTTGCCGGTCAGCGCCGTGAAGGCTTGGATCTACACCGAGCCCTTGCATGTGGCGGCCATCCATGCCCCGGTGATGCGCAACAAACTGGTGTTGGCCGTGCCAGCCGCGCGGCCTGCCACGCGCTTGAGCCGATATGCCAGCGGGCTGCTGCGCGAATTGGTGCTGAAGCACTTCGGCCCAGAAGCCAAGCCCGGTTAATGCGTGTTGGTGCGGATTAACGCGGCAAGGGCATGCCGCGCTCTGCCATCACTGCGCGCAAGCGGTCAGGGTAATCAGTGATGAGACCATCAACGCCCCAGTCTATTAGACGCTTCATGTCAGCGGTCTCGTTCACCGTCCACGGCACCACGGACAAACCCAAAGCCTTGGCCTGTTTCAGCTGATCCGGGTCTAGCTGCTTCCAATGCGGCGACCAAGTGACGCCCTTGGCCGACCCCGCCGCAGCGTGCACGAGTTTTGGCATCGACCCGACGTGCGCGCTGAGCTTGCGGCCAGCCGTCCAGAGTGCTTCGTTCGGACTACCAGCCACCGGCGGCGCGCCCGTCAAGTAGGCGATGCGCATAGCGGGTTCGAGCCTGCGCGCAACGTCCAGAGTGCGCCAGTCAAAGCTTTGCAGCATCACCCGCTCAGTCATACCGGCTTGACGAATGACTTCTAATACAGCGCGCACAAAAGGCTCTGGGGCCAAGGTGTCGCTAGGCGCATTCGGATTCAGCTTGGTTTCAATGTTGAAGTTCAGCTGGTCAAAACCCAGCGTTTTGACGCGTTCAAAAACCGCCGCCAAAGTGGGCACGCGCTCACCGTCAACGGCCTGCTGCAGATTAAATTCGCGCGCATAACTGGTGCCGGCTTGCAGGCGCCCCACGTCGTAAGTTTGCAGTTGAGAAAGTGACAGCGCATGGATCAGCGGCCCGCGCGCCGACAACCACTTGCCGTGCGCATCGCGTGTGAAGAACGGGTTGAGCGCCCTGTCATGCGACACCACCGGCACGCCATCTGCGGTGATAGCAATGTCCAGCTCCAGCGTACTAACGCCCAGACGCGCCGCAGATTCAAACGCCGTCAGCGTGTTCTCAGGGTGCAGACCGCGACCACCGCGGTGCGCCTGCAAATCAAAGGCTTGGGCGGCGCCTGCAAAGCAGAGCAATGCAGCGCCCAAAACCTTGAAAAATCTGGGCTGTTGAAAGCGACTGAAAGCGATGCGCATGGTGAGCTCCCTGTTGGTTTGTCAGTGAGCAACCGTTCGCAAGCACCGTCAAAGGAGTTTGCCGCACAATTGTTTCATGCGCATGTCTTGCGCTGTCTTTTACATTTTTCATTGGAACTCATCATGCGACTTCTTCACACCATGCTGCGCGTCGGCAACTTGCAGCGCTCGATAGATTTTTACACTCAAGTCTTGGGCATGAAGTTGCTGCGCACCTCCGAAAACCCAGAGTACAAATACAGCTTGGCTTTCCTTGGCTACGGCAGCAACCCCGACCACGCTGAGCTGGAGCTGACCTACAACCACGGCATTGATCAGTACGAGATGGGCACCGCCTACGGCCACATCGCGCTGGGCGTGCCAGACGCCTACGCAGCCTGCGACAAGATCAAAACCTCAGGCGGCAACGTGACACGCGAAGCCGGCCCGGTCAAAGGTGGCAACACCGTGATTGCCTTTGTGACCGACCCGGACGGCTACAAAATCGAATTGATTGAGCGCAAAGAAAACGCCAGCGGCGGTGGCTTGCGCTGATTCAAATACGGTTGGCTCAGCTGCGCTTTAGCTGACTAGCCTGAAGCGCCAGCGCCGTGATGCGCGCCCAATCGCCTTGGGCGATGGCATCAGCTGGTGTGAGCCAAGAACCACCGACGCAGACCACGTTGCTGAGCGTTAAAAACTCAGCGGCATTGGCCAAGCTGACACCACCAGTCGGGCAAAACTTGACGTCGCCGAAGGGGCCGCCCCAAGCTTTCAACATGGCCGGGCCGCCTGCTTGCATCGCCGGAAAAAACTTCAGCTCGGTGAAGCCGTCTTCTTGCGCGGCCATGATCTCGCTGCCGGTGGCGACACCCGGCAACAACGGCAAATCGGTGTCGCGGCAGGCTTGCCCCAGCGAGTGCGTGTAGCCCGGGCTGACGATGAAACGCGCGCCGGCCATTGAGCAAGCCATCACATCAGCGGCACTGCGGGCGGTGCCAGCACCGACCACCGCTTCCGGCACGTCGCGGGCAATGGCTTCGATGCAGGCCAAACCTTGCGGTGTGCGCAAGGTGACTTCCAACATGCGAATACCGCCGGCCACCAGCGCACGTGCCAGCGGCACAGCGTGGGCGACATCGTTCAGCACGATGACCGGAATGACGGCGGCGTCTTGCATCACCTGCAAGGCCGTCAAGCGGCTCAGTTCAGACTTGTTCACAACCATGACATCGCTCCTTCTTCGGCTGTCAGCGCCTGTCTGCGCATACCGGAAAACAGTTCGCGCCCCATGCCAAATGCGTTGCTCTCGCGCAGCGCCTCCGGCATCTCGGCTACAGGCCGTGCGGCCCAGTCAGCATCACTCAGCAACACGCGCAACTCGCCGGTCAGGCTGTTGAGCAAGATCACGTCACCGTCGCGCACTTTCGCCAACGGGCCACCGGAGGCGGCCTCGGGCGAGACGTGGATGGCGGCGGGCACTTTGCCCGAAGCACCGCTCATGCGGCCGTCGGTGACCAGCGCCACTTTGAAACCTTTGCCCTGCAACACCGACAGCGGCGGCGTGAGCTTGTGCAGCTCAGGCATGCCGTTGGCTTGCGGCCCTTGCCAGCGCACCACGCAAATCACATCGCGATTGAGCTCGCCGGCATTGAAGGCCGTGTGCAGGTCTTCCTGCGAATCAAAGACGCGGGCTGGCGCTTCGATCACATGACGGTCTTCGGGAACCGCCGACACCTTGATGACGCTGCGGCCCAGATTCCCTTGCAGCAACTTGAGCCCACCGGTCGCGCTGAAGGGCTGACTGGCTGGCCGAACAATCGTGTCGTCTTTGGAGACATCGACATGATGCCAAGTCAGCGCACCGTCAACCAACGCAGGCTCACCCGTGAATTCACGGATACCGCCGGGGCGCACCGTCAACACGTCCTCGTGCATGAAGCCGCCGTTGAGCAGTTCACGGATCACAAAACCCGTGCCGCCAGCGGCTTGAAACTGGTTCACATCAGCGCTGCCGTTGGGGTAAACATGGGTCAGCAAAGGCACAACTTCAGACAGCTTTGAAAAATCGTCCCAGTTGATTTGGATGCCAGCCGAATGCGCCACGGCGACCCAGTGGATCAAGTGGTTGGTTGAGCCGCCGGTGGCCAGCAACGCGACCATCGCGTTGACGATGGCGCGTTCATCGACGACCCGGCCGATGGGTGCAAATCGTTTGGACGATTTGACGATGCCCAGCACCGTGCGCGCGGCTTCTCGGGTCAGCTCGTCACGCAAGTCGCCGCCGGGTGCCACGAACGAGGTGCCGGGCACGTGCAGACCCATCGCCTCTAACAACATCTGGTTGCTGTTGGCCGTGCCATAAAAAGTGCAGGTACCAGGGCTGTGGTACGACTTGAGCTCCGCGTCCATCAGCACATCGCGACCCGCCAGACCTTGCGCCACCAGTTCGCGGACGCGTACTTTTTCTTTGTTGGGCAGACCCGATGGCATCGGGCCGGCGGGCACGAACACCGTCGGCAAATGGCCAAAGTGCAGCGCACCGATCAACAGACCCGGCACGATTTTGTCGCACACGCCGAGCATCAGCGCAGCGTCAAACATGTCGTGGCTCAAAGCGACAGCGGTGGCCATCGCGATGACGTCGCGGCTGAACAGACTCAACTCCATCCCGCTGGTGCCTTGGGTCACGCCGTCGCACATGGCCGGCACGCCACCGGCTACTTGCGCCGTCGCGCCATGCAAGCGCGCCTCGCGCTTGATCAAGTCCGGGTAGCTTTGCATCGGTGTGTGGGCCGACAGCATGTCGTTGTAAGCGGTGACGATGCCGATGTTCGGGCGGCGCTCAGTCACGACTTTGAAACGGTCGTCCAGCGGCATGCCGGCCACGGCGTGCGCGACATTGCTGCAACCCATGCGCTCAGCGTTGACAGCGCGTGTCGCTGCGCCGTCAAGCCGCTTCAGGTAGGCGCTGCGGGAAACGCGGCTGCGTTCGCGGATGTGCTCGGTAACGTCGGCGACGGTCGTGTGAAGTGTCATGAATTCCAAAGTTGGAGAATATGGATTTGTAACTTTATTACTCCGCCCATCCTACTTGTTTAAGCCACCGCTGGACAGGTGGCAGGAACAAAGTGGTTACCAAACTAGCCCTGAAAATCTATCAAAACCACCGCTATTCGCTGTAAAGTTCAGCTGTGAAAAACCCCTTGAGCGCCCAACTTGAAGCCACGCGCGACCCAGCGCCGATGCTGGTAAATTTTTTGCAGCAGTGGGGCGACCAAGAAGACTTGTGGATTTTTGCCTACGCCTCGCTGATATGGCGACCGGATTTTGAATTTTCCGAGCAACGTCCGGCCAAGCTGCACGGCTGGCACAGGGCGCTCAAAATGTGGAGCCGCATCAACCGCGGCACGCCCGCTGTACCGGGCTTGGTGTTTGCGCTACTGTCAGGCGGCAGCTGCCAAGGTGTGGTCTACCGCGTACCCAAAGAAGATGTGAAGGCAGTGGTGAGCAAACTCTGGCTGCGCGAAATGATGACCGGCGTGTACGACCCGCGCACGCTGCGCTGCCAGACAGACCAAGGGCCGGTTCAGGCGCTGGCCTTCACGCTGTCAAGGCGCAGCCCGAACTACACCGGCGTGCTCAGCCATGCGCATTACCAACAGATATTTGCCGACGCCACGGGTCGCTTCGGCACCACCAGCGACTATGCGCTGCAAACTCTGGAGAGCTTGCAGCGCATCGGCATCAGGGATGCAGCTCTAACCAAACTGATCAAATTGATCAAGTCAATTTAAAAGGCAACTCGCGCTGGGTCTTGCCGGTCAACACAGCGACGGCATTGGCAAAGGCCGGTGCCAGCGGTGGCAAGCCAGGCTCGCCCAAGCCGGTCGGCGCATCGGCACTTGGCACGATAAACACCGCCATCGAAGGCATGTCGGTGATACGCGGCACCGGGAAGTCACCGAAGTTGCTTTGCTCAACCACGCCGTCTTTCAAGGTGATGGCGGCACCGGGCAGGCACATCGACAAGCCCATCAACGCAGCGCCTTGAATTTGCGCCTCGATGCTGGTCGGGTTGATGGCCAAATTGCAATGCACGCCAGCGGTGACGCTGTGCAGCACGGGTGTGTTGTCTTTGACCGAGGCCTCGACCACGTAAGCCACCACGGTGCTGAACGACTCGTGCACCGCCACGCCCCAAGCGCGACCTTCGGCCAGCTTGCGCTGGCCGTAACCGGATTTGCTGACGGCCAACTGCAGAGCGCTGGCGTGGCGCGGGTGCTGGGTGCCGAACTGCGCCAAGCGGTAAGCCACCGGGTCTTGGCCGGTGCTGCGGGCGACCTCGTCAACCAAGGTCTCCATGACGTAAGCGGTGTGGGTTGAACCGACACTGCGCCACCACAAGACCGGCACGTTGTCGGCCGGATGATGCACTGACAAGCGCATCGGAATGTCGTACGGCTCTTTCATGCCTTCGACCGTGGTGCTGTCGACGCCGTCTTTGAGCATGAAGCCTTCAAACGCAGTGCCAGCTGCAATCGACTGACCAACGATGACGTGGTCCCACGCCAAAATTTTGCCTTGCGCATCGAAGCCGATCTCAGCGTGGTGCACATGCATCGGGCGGTAGTAGCCGCCTTTGATGTCGTCTTCGCGGCTCCACAGCGTTTGCATGGCTGCGTTCAAGCCGGCAGTGCGTGCCGCTTTGGCGACGCTGCAGGCTTCAAACACAAACTCGCTGCTCGGGATGGCGCGCCGGCCAAAACCACCGCCGGCCATTTGCACATGCATGGTGATATTTTCTGGCGGCAAGCCCAAGACCTTGGCCGCAGCCAAGGCGTCGAAGCCAGGCATCTGCGTCCCGACCCAGAGTTCAGCCTTGGCGTTAGCGCCTTGGCCGCTGACTTGCACGGTGCAATTCAGCGGTTCCATAGAAGCATGCGCGAGGTACGGAAAGACAAACTCGGCGCTGATTTTTTTCGGCGCCGTGGCCAACGGGCTGACGTCTGCATTCAGGTGAATCGCGCCGGTTTTTTTCGACAGTTCGCGGTAGTTGGCGAGTTGGCGGGCGCTGTCGACTTTGCCGAGCTTGTCGGTGTTCCAAGTGACCTTCAGCGCATCACGGCCTTGCTTGGCCGCCCAGTAACCGTCGGCCACCACGGCAACGCCTTCTGCGCCGCGGTCCAGCGGCACGCGCAGCACGGCCTTGACGCCGGCAATGGCAAGCGCCGCAGCGTCGTCGACTGAAGCGACCTTGCCGCCAAACACTGGTGGACGCGCAATCACCGCCGTCAGCATGCCAGGCAGGCGCACGTCGATGCCGTAGTCCTGCGTGCCGGTGGCTTTAGCCCGTGCGTCGAGCCGGACTGTGGGCTGGCCAATGATGCGAAATTGACTCGGGTCTTTCAGCGTGACTTTTTCAGGCACCGGCAAAGCCATGGCAGCTTGCGCCAGTTCACCGTAGCTCAGGCGCTTGCCGCCGGGGCCGATGACGACACCCTTTTGCGTGCGCAAATCACTGGCCGGCACGCCCCATTGGGCGGCGGCAGCAGAGACCAGCATGGCGCGT
>Ga0208916_10000866_pt1 | contig 13558 bp, 15 predicted proteins | sample DEB19_08_DNA_5_FD_184523 | JGI IMG/M metagenome (GOLD analysis project Ga0208916, IMG submission 184523) | Aqueous microbial communities from the Delaware River and Bay under freshwater to marine salinity gradient to study organic matter... | ecosystem: Environmental > Aquatic > Marine >... | reverse complement strand
ATGGAAGTTGGGGTCTGCTTGCCGGTACTGCACGCGCTTGGCTGGCAACAGATAATAAACGCCTAGAACGACTCCGTGCTGCCGGCGGAACAATCATGATTATCTTGGGACTCGCCGTCCTCTTCTCAGCAGTTGTCACTGGGTAAGGAGAAGATGAGATATGAAAAAGCCTGATGTTCCTGCGCGCGACACCATTGCCCCATCCGATCTCACCTTTGGGCTTTCTACTTGCAAGCGCTGCTTATGGCTTAAGTACTGGTTTAAATTTGATTTGAAGAAAGAGTTTCCACTCGTCAAGCCACTTGCTGATTCTCAAGAAGAACATTTCCGTCGGGCTTCAATGCAAGATATCGATGCTTCATTAAAGCCTGGTGTTGTGAAGCAGTGGGGCCAGTGGGTAAAGAGCGCACCAATCTCCATCAATGGCTTTGAAACGCGCTGGAAGATTCTTGGAATCTACGACCTGCTTGGCCATTACACAGATGGCACTGTAGGCATTATTGATTGCAAGGTTTCAGATTCTGATCGCGACAATGGGCCTTTCTATGCGCCACAGTTAGAGGCATATGCGCATGCTCTCGAGAATCCTGATCGCGGCAAGCCGTTTCCTGTTTCCAGCATGGGTCTTCTGATTTGGAAATTAGCTGGAGTAACCGAGACTTCTCCAAGTGAACTCGCTTCCAACTCTCATGGCTTCGGCGTCAATCAACACTATGTCCCAGTCGAGCGAGATTCCGATCGTTTTATGTCGATTCTTGAAGAGTTGATTACGACCATCGAGGGTGGGATGCCAGATTCAGGCCCAGAGTGCAGCGTCTGTAATTACTTGGTTAAGCGCGCAGAACTAGAAATTGATTAATCGTTCTCTTCGGTATTTTCTACGTTAATTCCTGATTTCTTCGCCTTCACAGCATAGGTATCGACGTACTCCTGGCCAGATAACTGTTGAATGCGTTTCATAATTTGATCAGTAACTTCACGCAAGTATTGCAAATCTGTTGAATCGCCTTCAAAGTACATTGGTTCGCCGAATGTGATTCCAACGCGCATGATCTTTGGAATGACTGTGCCAGTTGGCTGAATCTTGTCGGTGTTAAACATCGCAATCGGAATAACGGGTGCACCTGATTCAATGGCAAGGCGAGCAATACCTGTACGTCCCTTATAGAGGCGACCATCCGGAGAACGCGTTCCTTCGGGATAAATTCCTAGAGAATTACCCCCGGCAAGTACTTCGAGCCCGGTGATCAAAGCTGCTTCACTACGTCGTCCACCTGAACGATCGACAGGAACTTGTCCTAGAGCGATGAAAGTTAATTTCTTGAGAAGCCCCTTCGGTCCTGGAGATGTGAAGTACTCACTCTTTGCCAAGAAGGTAACTTTGCGAGGCACGACGAGCGGCATAAAAATCGAATCACTAAATGAGAGATGGTTCGAAGCAAGAATCAGTGGTCCAGTTGATGGAACGTTACGCAGCCCCTTCACCTTCGGGCGAAAGAGCAACATCAAAAATGGTGTCAGAAATGCCCGGAGGGTGCCGTAGGGCAGATTGTTCATAGGCGCTAATTTAGCCTGAATCGACCCATTTGTGCGAACATAAACCATGAGCAAGCGTGAATCGGGCCATGAATCAGATGATGCATTCGATGACAAAGAACTCATTGATGCAGAATTCCAATCAATGGTTGAGGGTCTATCGCTCGATGAATCTGCTCCAACGACGTACCTCGATGAACTTGATGCGATAGATCATTCCAATAGATTTTCACCGCCGACAATTCCAAAGAGATCACTTCTTGATCAAATAAAAGATTCACTGAACGCAATGGTGCGCTGGAAGAATAATCGCAATAACCAACACCCTGACGACGGTGCTGCTCTGTAAAAAAAGTTTACGAACGAGCTAAATCAGCAACTCCGACTAGCCCTGCTTCATTACCCAATTGCGCTGCAATGATTTCTGGGTATGGATGCTTTCCAGCAAAAGGCATTGACTGCTCAAGTGCTTTTCGAGTTGGTTCAAGGAGAATCTCGCCCGCATCGATTACTCCACCACCGATGACAACACATTCTGGATCGAGTACAACGGAAAGCGTTGCAATTCCGGCGCCCAGCCATTGTCCAGTTGTGTTGAAGGCAGCGAGTGCAACTGCATCGCCGTCACGAGCAGCATCAGTAATATCTTTTCCAGTAAGTCCCTGAATAGTTCCATCGCCACGTGAAAGTAAATTACGTGCGATATCTGGGCTTGCCGCAATCGCTTCACGGGCATGGCGCATGAGTGCATTTCCAGAACCATATTGTTCAAAGCAACCACGTGCTCCGCATCCACAGAGATGGCCTTCTGGAACTACGCGAATATGACCAATTTCAGCAGCAACTCCGAAAGCACCGCGGTAGAGCTCTCCATTTACAACTATGCCGCCACCGATACCTGTGCCCACGGTCAACATCAACATGTGGCGCTTTCCGCGTCCTGCACCGAAACGAGCTTCGCCCCAAGCGGCCGCGTTGGCATCATTTTCAATCACAACAGGTAAACCAATAAGGGAAGTGAGTTCGTAATCTAAATCAACGCCATTCCAACCAGCGATGTTGGGAGTGGCAAGCATTGTCTTTCTATCTGATGAGACAAACCCTGCAGCAGATACTCCGACAGAGTCGACTGTAAATTCTTTCTTTAATTCAAGGGCCACATCGGCGATAGTTTGCGTAAGAGCAGCTCCACCTTCACGTGGTGTATCTCGCCGCGCAGTCTTTAGGACAGCGCCGAATTCGTCGACAACTCCCCCAAGAACTTTTGTACCGCCGACATCGACGCCAATCGTGTAACTCATTTAGCCGACTCGCTCAGCCAACTCCTTGAGAGCAGCCTCAATGGTCTGCTTCTGCGCCTTTGTGATCATCATGGCAGGAACAGGCATTCCAACAGCCACTGTGAGTTCGTAGGTAACTTCTGTTGAATCTGAATCGATTGCCTTGAGTGTGTAGGCGCCATCCATCTGTGTCAGCAAATCAGCTTCATCCATTGTGAAAGAGAGCGAAGCAGGTGCTGCGCTCCAGTCGTAATCAAGGGTGACTCGATCTTTCATCATGCCGGCATCGATAGCTAATTTCGCCTTGAGTACCCGACCGGACGAATCACTTTCAATGACATCCGCCTTCTTGATGGAGCTCAGCCACTCGGGGTAGCTCCCAATAGAAAATAGGGCGGCTTCAACATCCGCTAGGGGTGCATCGATAATGACTGTAGAAACGCTCTTCTCTGACATGGGCGCAAGGCTACCAACACTCACCCAGAAGTAATACGCGCTCGGAATCTTCCCTTTTCACCCACTCGCCCGCTAGCGTTAGCGTCATGAACGAAATCAACAATCCTCCAATCATCCCTGCTGCGACAGCCGGAAACCTCACCAATTTGATTGCAGAACGAGCATGGTTTGAACCAGATCGCGTCACCATGTCACGTCCTCTTGGAGATGGATGGCAGCCACTGACTGCACGACAAGTTGAAGAAGAAATCCGCGCAACTGCCAAAGGTCTCGTAGCTGCTGGAATTCAAATCGGAGATCGTGTCGCAATCATGGCGCGCACTCGATATGAATGGACGATTCTAGATTTTGCTATTTGGTACGCAGGCGGATGCGTTGTTCCAATTTACGAAACATCTTCTGCCGAACAAGTTGATTGGATTCTCAATGATTCAGGTTCTGTTGGATTAATCGTCGAAACTCCAACGCATCGCGAGCTCGTAACTCCAGTTCTTCCTGGACATACAAAGCACGTTTGGGTTATGACAGATGATGTACTGGCAGTCTTGAAAGATGCTGGTTCTAATATCTCTGATGAAGAGATTGAACGCCGCAGAAATGCTCTCGTTCCTGCAAGTCTTGCAACGTTGATTTACACATCAGGTACAACGGGTCGTCCAAAAGGCGTACAACTCACACATTCAAACTTTCTCTCAGAATGTGGCAACGTTGTTGAAGGCGCCAGCGATCTCTTCCTTAAGCCGGGTGGATCTACTCTCCTCTTCCTTCCAGTAGCGCACGTCTTCGGACGCATGGTGCAGATTGGTGCAATCCATGCAGGACTTCACCTCGCGCATTGCAGCGACCCAGTTGGTCGCCTGCAACCAGATCTCGCTTCATTTAAGCCTTCATTCGTACTCGCCGTTCCTCGCATCTTCGAAAAGATTTACAACGGCGCTGAAGCTAAGGCAGAAGCTGCTGGCAAGGGAAAGATCTTTAGAAAAGCTGCTGAAGTCGCTATTGCCTATAGCGAATCGAAAGATAAGCGCGGATTCAATCCACTCCTTACTCTCAAGCACGGCCTCTTCGACAAGTTGGTCTACTCAAAGATTCGCGCAGCAATGGGCGGTTCTGTAGAAGCAGCTATTTCGGGTGGCGCTCCACTTGGAACACGTCTAGGTCACTTCTATCGTGGCGCAGGAATCACAATTCTTGAAGGTTATGGATTAACCGAGACAACAGCAGGTGCAACGCTTAACCTCACAAAGAAGATTCGTGTGGGTTCAGTTGGCCGACCAATCCCTGGTACTTCAATCAAGATTGCCGATGATGGCGAAGTCATGATCAAGGGACCAATCGTCATGCGCGGTTACTGGCAGAACGATGCTGCTAACCAAGAAGTATTTGATGGCGAATGGTTTAAATCTGGAGACCTAGGTCGTCTTGATGATGAGGGGTATCTCTACATCACAGGACGAAAGAAGGAACTCATCGTTACAGCGGGTGGAAAGAACGTCGCACCAGCCGTTCTTGAAGATCGCCTACGTGCGCATCCTCTAGTGAGCCAGTGCATGGTCGTTGGAGATAACCAGCCATTTATCGCATCCCTCATCACTATTGATCAGGACATGCTCAAAGGTTGGATTGCTTCAAACAATAAGGCCGGAGCCACAATTGATACTTTGGTAAATGATCCAGACCTCATTGCGGTTATTCAAACTGCGGTAGATGAAGCCAATAAGGCAGTGTCGAAAGCGGAATCTATTCGTAAGTTTACGATTCTTGCCAGGGACTTCACTATCGCGGGTGGCGAACTAACGGCAAAGCTATCTCTTAAGCGTCACGTCATCGCTGAGAAATACTCAGCTGAGATCACAGCGCTCTTTACCAAGTAAATGGAACTCCCGTCACCCGAGAGACTTCGGGTTGCACGGGAGCTCCATGATGGGATTGCGCAAGATTTAGTTGGAGTGGGTTACTCACTCGACCTTCTGCTTGCCGACCCATCTCTTTCGACCAATTCTCGTCAGGAAATCCGGCGTACTCGTCTTTCTGTGGACGAACTCATTGCAAAGGTTCGCCAGGAAATTCTGAACCTGCGCACAATTACTTCGCATTCCTTTAGCAGCGAAGTTGAACGGTTCATCAGTGAACTAGCGCCATCCCAAGAAGTAGCGCTCTCAATCGAAGAGATAGACCTCGATGAAGTATTAACTACCCAACTTCTGCTGATTACTAAGGAAATCCTACGTAACTCCATCGCTCACTCTGGGGCTACCCACATTGGAATAAGCCTCTATCCCGTCAACAATCGAACCTGTCTTGAGGTGATCGATGATGGGATTGGAGGGGCGCACGTGAAAGATGGACACTTTGGTATTTCTGGAATTATTGAACGAGTACATGCCATGAATGGAAGTATCACAATCGAAAGTATTGATGGGACTCGTGTAGCGATATTGATTTGAGCGACCCATTAGTGGCGCTCATTGTTGATGACCATGCCATGGTTCGTGAAGGGCTACGTCGTGCGCTGGAAACACGACAGAGCTTCTCAATTTACGAAGCTTCTTCAATCAACGAAGCTCGCGCCCAGATTGCAAGAGTAAATCCAAACTTGCTGATACTCGATATCAATCTTCCCGATGGTAGTGGCTTGGAAATTGCACAATGGGTGCGTTCACTTTCGCAGACAGTTGCGATTGTCATTCTTACCTTGAATGAAAAGGACGAATTCGTCATTGCAGCCATGAAAGCTGGGGCCAGCGCATTCGTGAATAAATCGGCGCCACTTGCAGACTTCCTTGCCGCGATAGATCACGCGCTCTCATCGCCTGGCACTTTCTCCGCACAAGATCTTGCTGGGGCTCTTAATCGCAAGAATGAAACTTTTGGTCTGTCGCAACGAGAGCTACAAATTCTTGGAACTTTACATGTGGGCCAACCGCTAAAGGAGTTGTCAGCCTCTTTATTCATCTCAGAATCAACACTGAAGACCCACCTCAATACAATCTATAGAAAGTTAAAGGTCAGTAATCGAACTCAAGCTGTGAAGAAGGCGCAACAATCAGGGTTGAGTGAGTAACTGGGCAAATTTCTTTGACCAAATTTCCCAGCGCCATTCATCAATAATCCATTGGCGACCACGTGCACCCATCTGGCTTGCGCGCTCTGGATTCTTCAAAAGTGTAATCACTGCTTCAGCTACTGCTTGCGCTGACGTTCCATCAACTGCAAATCCGGTCTCACCTTCAAGAACTGCATCTGGTGCTCCCCCAGATTTCCCACCGACTACCGCAAGACCACACGCGCTGGCTTCTAAGTAAACGATGCCAAGACCTTCAACCTCAAGACCCGCAAGACGAGAGCGTGAAGGCATTGCAAAAATATCTCCTACACAGATGTAACGAGGAAGTTCGGCATACTGAATTCGTCCAATAAAGGTAATTGCATCGCTAACCTTTAATTCAGCTGCGCGCTTTACTAAATAATCCTTATATGGACCTTCGCCTATGAAAAGTAAATGCGCATCCGGAACCTGCGACAGGATCTGTGGCATTGATTCAACGAGTGTGTCCTGTCCCTTGCGATGGACCAAACGCCCAACAGAGACGATTACCTTCTTCTCTGAAAGTCCTAGCTCGGCTCGTAGCGTTTGTGTATCAGCGCGAGGTGCGAAGTGATCTGTATCGATTCCGGGTGCGATCTTCACCATTGCATTCGCTGCGCTATCTGTGAGCGCACGGGAAATCTGCGAACGTGTGAAATCACCAAGGTATGTCAGATTATCTACGCCACTTCCAATGCGCCGCATGGCCCAAGAAAATGGCCAAAGCTTTGCCCACCAGACTTCATGTCCGTGAGTAAGTGAAATGATTCGTTTCGCACCTGCGCGACGTAGCCCCTGAGATAGCAGCCCTAATGGCGCTGCTGCCCCAAAGAAAACCGTGCTGATTGATTCACGACGGAGAATCTTTCTGACAGCACTTGCTACACGTGGAGTAGGTAAAAGAACCTTAGATTTGTCGCGAATAACGAGTACTCCGTAATTCTCCATCCACGCTCTATCAAAGGCAGCAGAGTCTGGTTGCGAAGACGTGTAAACGACGACGGAGTGCTTGGGAAGGCGTTCGATTAGACCAATAACAAATGTTTCAATTCCACCTGCGCGTGGGCCGAAATCATTTGTGATGCAGAGAATCTTTGAGTCACTCATTAGAAACGGCGGACTGCAACCAAAGGTTTACGTCCAAGTGAATTCGACTCAGCCACTTTCACGCGTGAGCCCGAACGTGGTGCATGAACCATGCGACCGCCACCGAGATAAATTCCTACGTGAGATACAGGACGGCCGAAGAAGAGGAGGTCGCCAGGCTTCTTCTGTCCGAAGGGTATTGATTTACCCATTCTTGACTGAGCAGCTGATGAATGAGGAAGTGAAACTCCGGCCGACTGGAAGGCACGCATCGTCAAACCAGAGCAATCCCACGTAGTCAGACCTGCTGCACCAAAGACATAGCGATCACCGATCTGCTTCAGCGCATATTTGAGTGCAATACCACTGCGACCTGAAACCCCGGCGGCAGCTTTTGCCGCAACTAGTGAAGATGCCTGATCTGCATTCTCACGATCTTCTGCCAACTTAGCGAGCCGTTCGCGATCTTCTTTCTTTAGTTTAGATAGCAAGAGCTCTGCTTGAGCCAACTTTCGTTGCGCAAAGGCGCTTCGTTCGGCCAATTTTGTCTGCAATACCTTCACTTGAGCCAAGCGGTCGCTGACAGTTAATGAGGTCGCATTAAGCTGTTGTTCTGCAGATTGGAATTTGCGAAGTTGCGTTGATTTACGACGAGTGATCGCTTCGAGAGAACCGGCTGATGAAAGATAGAGCGCAGGATCCGTTGAGAAGAGAAGTTCTAGGCTTTGGCTCAAAGTTCCAGATTTGTATTGATTGACAGCGATAACTCCAAGAGTTTTTGAAATCGCATCAACAGTCTTTCCTTGAATCGCTGCTTGAGCTTGGATTCCTGCCAGGCTGCGCGTGAGAGCTGCAAGTTTGACCTTGGCTTCTTGCGCACCTTCAGCAGCTTCAGTGGCATCTTCTTCAAGTCGATTTACTTGCGCTTGTACCTGCGCCAAAGTTTGCGCAGCATTGGCACCAGTCGAAGGGAAAATCGAGAGGAGAAAAACTGCGCATGCAACCGCAGCGCCAGCACTCATAGCTTTTCTCATGTTGAAAGGCTAACGCTCCTAGTAATGAACTTTCAATTTTAAGCGGGAGATTTTCCTGATAAATGGGTGAGAAAGTGAATATTCTTACCTTTATGACGGTCACAGTAACTCTCGTAGTCGGAAGTGATGGATCTACCACGAAGAATGGCAGCTCCGCAGGTGTAACCACTGCAGCTGATCGCTCAGAGTTCTTAGCGCGACGTCGCACAGCTGATTGCATTCTTATCGGAGGCAATACTGCACGCACAGAGCCCTATCACCGCACGCCAGTGCCTGTAGTGGTTATTTCACGCTCTTTGATTAATCCTTTAGCTGATAATCGCTTAGCGCATTGTTGGAATCTCTCCCCCGAGAAAGCGCTAGATCGAGCGATTAAAACATTCGGTCCCAACGTTCATATTGAAGCGGGCGTTGCAATCATTTTGGAATTAATTGGTGCTGGACGTATCGACGCTCTTGAACTCAGTATTACATCCGTTACCGGTGGAGAAGATTTTATTGATATCGATCAACTACTTGGACACTTCTCGCAGCGTAGCGAAGTAACGAACGCGGATACGCGATTTATATCTGCGCAGAAGTAATTAAAAGGCGGAAATTAGCGCTACACCGATTACAGCAAAGAAGATTCCAACATATTGCACTTTATGTAATCTTTCGTGGAGAAATTTGTAAGCCAATAACGCAGTAGCGATTGGGTAGAGCGAACCTAAGACCATGGCAAGTGAGACAAGGCCCTTTGTCGTTGCAACGCCAAGAAGTAAATTAGCTGCGAAGTCTGCGACACCGATAAAGATAAGAATGGGAAGTTCGGCTTTTCCTAGCCCGCCGATATGTCTAAATCGAATAAAGATCGCAATGCCGATAAGAAGAGTGGTGGCGCGCATTGTCGTCATGGTCATCAAGGCGCTGCTCTGCGATCCGATTGCCATAAAGACAAGGGCTAGGCCAAAGAAGACCGCAGCAGATAAAGCGAGGAGAACTGGCTTAAGCGGAAGACCTTGCGAAACTTCTGGTCCACTTGCAAGAAAGCCACCAAGAAGTGCAGCGACAACTCCGATACTGACGATTGTAGAAAGTTGATCACCTTTAATGACAATTGCGTAAGCCAAGGGAATCAGCGCACCAAGTGAGCTAATTGGTGAAACAACACCCATTCTCCCTGTAGAGAGTGCGGCGTAGAGACTAATCAGACCGGCGTACCCACACAGACCTGCAAGTGCTCCTGCAAGAAGGTAGCCATCACTTCCGAGTGCTTGCGCATTCCAGGATGCACTCACAATGACAAGAAAGAGACCGGTAATAAATCCAATCGCCTGACTGGTTGCAAGAACTGCAATGGCTGGGAATCGTTTACTGAGTTTTCCAGCGTGATAATCGGCGCTTCCCCACAACGCGCTAGAAAGTAGCGCTAGAAGGCTTGCCATGGAGAGGACTCTACAGGGCAAGACCATCAGCCTCCCATGCAAAGCACACCTTGAACTTTAGAATTAACCAGTGAAATCGACATTTACTTTTGAAGAGATGATCGACCTTCTTCGTACCTTTACCCCAAGAAATGAAATCATTCTGGAAGAAGTGCCTGCTCCTCAAAAGCTTGCGGCTTATTCCTTTGCATTCACCGCAGATATCTCAAATGGCTCACTCGGAGATGCAGAAGATGAGGTTGCCTCTGGACGTTTCGTCATTTTGCACGAACCCGGTGGGCAAGAAACATGGGAAGGCGATTTCCGCTGCGTTACTTTTATGCGCGCCGATGTAGATAGCGAGATGCAAGAAGATCCACTGCTTCCAGAAGTAGGTTGGAATTGGCTACTGGATTCACTCAATGCAACGGGTGCTTCTTACAACGCACCGAGCGGCACAGTTACTCGCGTCTCAAGTGCCTCATTCGGAAAACTTTCACCACGCAATGACGAATCTGAGATTGAAATCCGTGCCTCTTGGTCTCCGGTAATCACATCTCCTGACGACATGTTCGCTCACGTGCAGGCTTGGTGCAATCTCATTACCGAAGTCGCAGGACTTCCACCCGTTCCTGAAGGCGTTTCAACTATTGCATCAGCTCGACGTCGTGTCTGAAGTAGAAGAACTTCCCACCGCTATTCCTTTGCTGCATCCAGCAGGGGGCGTTCCGGCAATTATCGATACCGAGGAAGCATTTGATGTAGCACTTGCGCAGTTAGCTTCAGGCACTGGTCCTTATGCATTCGATGCAGAACGTGCATCTGGATATAAATACAGCGCCCGTGCATACCTGATTCAAATAAAGCGCACTGGTGGCGGGTTGCACCTCATCGATCCAATTCCATTTGGGCCAGGACATCGCTGTTTTGTAGCACTTAACGCACTTATCCAAGACGTTGAAGTCATATTGCATGCAAGTACGCAAGACCTGCCCTGCCTTCGCGAAGTAGGCATATTTCCTAACATTCTCTTCGATACTGAACTCGGTGGTCGTATCGCAGGGCTTCCGCGCGTAGGTCTTGGTCCGCTCCTAGAAACGCTGATGGGCGTCTCTCTTGCAAAGGAACACTCTGCAGTTGATTGGTCTACTAGACCACTTCCCCATGATTGGTTGAACTACGCAGCACTTGACGTTGAACTTCTCGTCGAGTTACGTGACAAGGTGTATCAACTCCTGGTCGATGCCAAGAAATGGAAATGGGCTGAAGAAGATTTTGCATCAATCATTGCAGCACCACCTGCGCCACCGCGAGTAGATCCATGGCGCAGAACTTCCGGAATGCATAAAGTGAAGAAGCGTAATCACATGGCGGTCATCCGTGAAATCTGGCAAGCGCGTAATGAGCTCGCTCAAGAATTAGATGTATCACCGAGCAGACTTCTATCTGATCTAGCAATTACAGAAATTGCACTTGCATCCGATAAAGGTCCGATAACTAATCGCAAACATCTTGAAAAAATTCTGAGGCCGCTGGGCTTGCGAGCGCGCTGGTTAGAAAACGCTGCAACATGGATTAGCTGTATTACCGATGCCATTGCGATGCCAGAAGATCAATGGCCTGAGGCGCGTTCTAAATCTGATGCGATGCCACCGATTAAAATTTGGCGCGAGCGCTTTCCTGAAAAGTACGCACCTCTTACCCACGCGCGATTTAATTTGCAGGTACGGGCTGAGGAGCTTTCCATCCCTCTTGAAAATATGATCTCCCCCGAATTGGTCCGTCGTATCTGCTGGCAACCTCCGACCTCATCTGTGAACGAGGCTCTTCTCGCCATGGGAGCGCGCCGCTGGCAGGCTGAGATTGCCTCTCCTATCCTTAAGCTCGCTCTTACACAGACTGAGCCGCTAGAAGTGGCCGAGCCTGAGGCGGAAGTCACGCCTGCAGAGTGACGAATTACGCAACATCGGAGTTGCGTAATTCCCTTGGCTCAATTACTCTCAAGCCATGCTCAGTACATTCATCATTGCACTACGCGAAGGCCTAGAAGCCGCGCTCATCGTTGGAATCCTTGTCGCCTACCTTGTGAAGAGCGACCAAAGAAGCCATTTACGCGCACTTTGGACCGGTGTAGCTCTCGCTATTACTGCAAGCCTTGCCTTCGGAGCCTTCTTGTCTTACACCTCTGCTGAGCTCTCAGAGAAGGGCGAAGAGCTCTTCGCCGGAACTACCTCTTTCGTGGCGGTCGGCCTTGTCACCTGGATGGTCTTCTGGATGAAGCGCGCAGCCCGTGGCTTGCGTGATGAGCTCCATGGAAAGGCCGAGGTCGCTGTGACCTCTGGTGCGCTCTCTATGGCCACCCTCGCCTTCTTCGCTGTTGCTCGCGAAGGCCTAGAAACTTCACTCTTTCTCTATACCAACTTTAAAACCGTTGGCGCTTTCTCTACAGCGACCCTTGGATTGATCCTTGGCCTGGCTCTGGCAGTAGGTCTTGGTTATGGAATTTACAACCGCGCAGTCAAAATCAACCTTGGAAAGTTCTTCACCTACTCAGGTGTGGCTCTGATAGTTGTGGCAGCGGGCGTTCTTTCATACGGAATTCACGAGTTCCAGGAGTTTGGCATCTTGCCTGGCCCAGACGCCTTTGCATGGGATGTCACTTCATGGATGCCAAAGGAATCATTTATCGCCGCCCTCCTTGGAGGAACAATCGGTTTTGATACAACGACTTCGTGGCTCCAGCTCTTCGTCTGGCTCGCCTACCTCGGTCTGACTATCAGCGCCTACTTGTCGCCAGCGAAGGTAAAAACACCTCTTAACGCATAGCCAATTCCCCTACTGGCGAGTAACCTTTCCAAAGATACTCACCAGCGAAGGAAGTTCTATGTCGTCACAACTCCGTTCAGTCGTCCTCGTCGATGCTGTCCGCACCCCATTCGGTAAGGCCGGCAGCATGTATGCAGGTACTCGCGCCGATGACCTGATGGTGCGCGCTATGCGTGGCCTCCTGGAGCGAAATCCCAATGTAGATCCAGCATCCATCGATGATGTCGCCATCGCTGCTGCAACGCAGACTGGTGACCAAGGAATGAATATCGGGCGAAGTGCAACGCTTCTTGCAGGTCTTCCAAAGACAGTGCCTGGTTACTCCATCGATCGCTGGTGCGCAGGTGCGCTGACTGCAACAACAACTGTTGCTGGTGCAATCGCTATGGGCGCTATTGATATTGCAATTGCTGGCGGCGTTGAACATATGGGTAACCACCCAATGGGTGAATTAATGGATCCCAACCCTCGCTACCTTGCTGAGAAGTTGGTGGAACAAGATGCGCTCGCCATGGGTGCAACCGCTGAGCGTTTACATGATCGCTTTCCGCATCTCACGAAAGAACGTGCCGATGCATATGCACTCAACTCGCAGATGAAGACGGCTAAAGCTTATGTCGATGGCAAGATTCAAAGAGATTTAATCCCGACAGCTGCGCGTAATGCAGAACTCGGTTGGACTATTGCAACCGTTGATGAGGCTCCGCGTCCGACAACAACGATGGAAGGTCTTGCAGGTTTGAAGACACCTTTTCGTCCAGCAGGTCGCGTTACTGCAGGAAATTCATCAGGACTCAACGATGGCGCAACCGCGGCCCTTCTTGCCAATGAAGATAAGGCGAAAGA
>Ga0208916_10000864_pt1 | contig 13562 bp, 18 predicted proteins | sample DEB19_08_DNA_5_FD_184523 | JGI IMG/M metagenome (GOLD analysis project Ga0208916, IMG submission 184523) | Aqueous microbial communities from the Delaware River and Bay under freshwater to marine salinity gradient to study organic matter... | ecosystem: Environmental > Aquatic > Marine >... | reverse complement strand
GAGCGACTTCTTTTTCCTTGCGGACTTTTTCGGCCTTGTCGATTTTTTCCTTGGCAGCTTTGTCTGCCTTCTCGACCAGTGCCAGTGCCGTTTTTTTGGCTTCGATTTCTTTTTTCTTGCGCTGCTTCTCGCGTTCTAAGGCAATGTCTGGATCTGGAGTGGCCTCGACTTTGGCCGGTGGCGGCGGTGCTGGTGTCGGTGCAACAACTGGGAGAGGTTCTGGCGCGGGGGGCGCAGGTGGTGGCGGAGGCGGTGACTCTAGCGCTGGTGCGGCTTCTTGCGGCAGGCTGGACCACAGCTCGGCTTCAAATGAGACGGTGGGGTCGTTGCTCTTCCAACTCACGCCCCAAGTCAGCGCGGCGGCCAGCAACAGGTGGACCACCAGCGCGTATGAAAATGAGCGTACCGACCCCGGTTCATCGCGGGGCGCGAGGTCAGGGCGGTTCTCAGTGCTGGGCATGGCGGTTCAGCTCAGATCAACTTCAAATGGAACGTGCTGGGCTGCCGCAAACTCAATGGCCCGTCTGAACTGACAAGCCGACACGTTGGACGCCGGCGCGTTGTAGCGCATCCATGACCTTGACCACGGTTTCGTACTTGATGGATTTGTCGGCGCTGATGACCACGGGCGAGGCTTGCTCGCCTTGTGGCACGGCCGGTTGCAGGCGCTTGACGGTGCTGCCGACTTCAGCCATGGCCGTGCTCACTGGCTTTCCGCCTGATTCGGTGATTTGGATTTTCTCGTCCTTGTCGATCTGCACCTGGATGGGCTTGGGCGGTTGACCCGGTGCCTTGCCGACGCGCGGCAAGGCAATCATGCTGGGCGTGATCAGTGGCGCTGTCACCATGAAGATGATGAGCAGCACCAGCATCACATCGATGAAGGGCACCATGTTGATTTCGCTGATGGTGCGGCGTCCACGGCCGCGTGTGTTGACTGCTGGCATGAGGTAGTTGACTTGTTAGGGCGGTAACAGTTCAGTGTCCGGAGGCCGATTGCGCGCCTAGGTTGCGCTGCAAAATATTAGAGAACTCTTCAATGAAGGTTTCCAATTTGTTGGCGATGCGGTCAATGTCGTGGGCAAAGCGGTTGTAGGCAACCACGGCTGGAATGGCCGCGAACAAGGCAATGGCGGTGGCCACCAGCGCCTCGGCAATGCCAGGCGCGACGGTGGACAGCGTCACTTGCTCTAGCGCGGCCAGGCCGGTGAAGGCGTGCATGATGCCCCAAACCGTGCCAAACAAACCAACATATGGCGAGACCGAGCCGACTGTGGCCAGAAACGATAGATTGGACTCGATCCCATCCATTTCGCGTTGGTAGCTGGCGCGCATGGCGCGGCGGGCACCGTCGAGCAGGGCGCCCGTGTCGACCACCCGGCGCTCTCGCAGCTTTTGGTATTCGCGCATGCCGCTGGCAAAGATCCGTTCCATCGGGCCCGAGCTGTGCGCATTTTGGGCCGCAGCGGCAAAGAGCTCGTTCAAGCTGGTGCCCGACCAGAACTCGCGGTCAAACTCATCGTTGAGCGCAGCCACCCGGCGCAGGGAGACGATCTTGCGAAAGATGGCGGACCAGCTGGCAATTGAAATACCCAGCAGCAAGACCACCACGGCTTGCACGACCCAGCTGGCGTGCAAAATTAAACTGACGATCGACATGTCTTGATTCATGAGTGGAGCTCCAGGCTGTCCAAAATGTGCGCGGGGATACGTGAGGGTTTGAGGCTGCTGGCATCGACCCAGCCGATCCGAATAGTAGCCTCGCACAGCAGCGTTGTCGAAGACTCGGCTGATGGCTTGTTTTTTAGAAATACCTGTTGGCTGATTATCAAAGAAGCGCGGCCTCTTTCTTGCAGCTTAGCCGTAACAATCAGTTCATCGTCGAGTCGCGATGGTTGCAGGTAGCGAACGCTGGTTTCGCTGACGATGAACATGCCGCCGGTTTGCTCACGCATGGTGTGTTGTTCAATGCCAAGTGATCGTAGCCACTCAGTCCGGCTGCGTTCAAAGAACTTCAGGTAGTTGGCGTAGAAGACGATGCCACCAGCATCCGTATCTTCCCAATAAACCCGGAGTGGCCATTGGAAACTAGAAGCGTTAACCAAGAACAGCCTCCAGTCGCGAGACGGCTTCTTTGAGATGCGCCATGGAGCTGGCGGTGGAGAATCGGATGAACTTGTCGGGCGCGACCCGGCCGAAGTCTCGTCCTGGCGCTACCGCAAGGTGCGCGCGTTGCATGAGCTCAAAGGCGAAGTCCCAGCTACCGCCGGTGCCATCTGGCTGGCCCGGGCGAATGCCCAATTTTTGCGCCGCTTGGGTGCAGTCGGCATAAGCGTAAAAAGCGCCATCGGGCATGACCGGAACGGTCAAACCTAGGCGATTTAGCTCGGGAATGAAGTAGTCGCGGCGGGCTTTGAATTCAGCGCGGCGGCGCTCGTATTCGGCCAAGCTCTCGGGTTCAAAGCAGGCGAGGGCGGCGTGTTGTGCCACCGTGCTGGGGCAGATGAACAGGTTTTGCGCCATGCGCTCAATCACCGGCACCAGCGCTTCGGGCACCACCAGCCAGCCGAGTCGCCAGCCGGTCATGTTGAAGTACTTGCTGAAGCTGTTGATGCTGATGACACTCTGGCCCAAATCACCAGGCATGGCCAGCGCGCTGTGGCCAAAGTCGTCGTCGTAACTGAGGCCTAGGTAAATTTCATCGATGAGGGTGATGCCGCCGCGGCTGTGCACCCAGCTGTGCAAGCGGTGCAACTCGTCGGGTGCGATCGAGGTGCCCGTCGGGTTTGAAGGAGACGCGAGCATGACGCCGCGAGTGTCCGGTCCCCATGCTTCGGCTACTTTGTCCGTTGTGAGTTGAAAGCGTTCCGCGGCGGTGGTGGGGATCAGCGTGGAACGGCCGTCAGCTGCGCCGACAAAATGCTGGTTGCAGGGGTAGCTCGGGTCCGGCATGAGGATTTCGTCGCCAGCTTCAATCAGCGCGAGGCAGGCTAAATGCAGCGCCGCCGATGCGCCTGCGGTGATGACGATGCGGCTGGGAGCGACATCAGCCTTAAAGCGAGTCGCATACCAGTCACTGATTTTTTCGCGCAATGCGGGCAGGCCGGTGGCGGCCGTGTACTGTGTGTTGCCTTGCGAGATGGCCCGCACTGCGGCTTCCTGCACCAGCGGCGGGGCGCTGAAGTCAGGCTCGCCGATGTTCAAAAAAATCATCGGCTGACGGCTGGCTGCGACTTGCTGCGCCAGCTCGGACGCAGCCTTGGCGACCTCCATCACATAGAAGGGCTCGATGCGTTGGGCGCGCTGAGAAATTCGCATGGGTGCTTGGCCTCGTTTGGCTCGCGGGGCTTGTCAGCGAGCTTTGTCGCTGGCGACTTCAGCTTGGCGAAGGGTTGGTGCGAGCTGGTTCAGCACACCATTGACCCATTTGTGGCCGTCGGTGCCGCCAAAGGCCTTGGCCAGTTCGATGCATTCGTTGATGACCACGCGCCAAGGAACATCAGGACAATGCTGAAACTCGTAAGCGCCAATCCACAACACGGAATGCTCCACAGGGGAAATTTCATTCATCTTGCGGTCAAGCAGTGGCAAGATCAATTCGTCCAAACCTGCAGCGCCTTCAATGCAGCCATGCAGCAGGGCGTCGTAATGCACGGAGTCGGCCTTGTGAAAGCCGACCAGGTCGCGCGTGAAAGCATCAATCGGTTCGGCTTCATTTCTGCCCACCAAGTGTTGGTACAGCGCTTGCAATGCGAACTCGCGCGCGCGGGTGCGGGCAGATTTGTCTGCAGCTTTTTTGACGCCGGTATCGGTCAGGCCGGTGCGGGTCTGCGGTGGGCGTTTAGAGGCAGTGGTCATATTATTTTTTCAGGAAATATCGTCGAGCAGGTTGGCCATTTCGATGGCGACGCGGGCGGCGTCACGGCCTTTTTCATCTTGCCGAGCTTCGGCCTGTTCGACGTTCTCCGTGGTCAAAATCGCGTTAGCGATCGGGAGTTGGTAGTCCAGCGCCAAGCGCGTCACGGCGGCACCGCTTTCGTTGGCGACCAGTTCAAAGTGATAGGTCTCGCCGCGGATGATGCAACCCAACGCAATCAATGCGTCATAGTTTTCTGTCTCGGCCATAGCTTGTAAAGCCACCGGCACTTCTAGCGCACCGGGCACGGTGACGTGGTGAATTTTGGCGGCTTCGACGCCATGCAGTTTCAGCTCGGCGATGCAGGCCGCAGCCAAGGCATTGGTGATGCTCGCGTTGAAGCGTGCCTGCACGATGCCGATCGTCAGTTGTTGCCCGTTGAGCTGGCCGACTTGGCCTTTGTCTGCTTCAAGCATGATCGATGTCCTTGCTGATGTAGCCGGCAATTTCAAGGCCATAACCGGCCATGCTCGGCATACGACGTGGCGTGCCAAGGAGGTTCATTTTGCGTACACCGCATTCGCGCAAAATTTGTGCGCCAATTCCATAAGAGCGCAGGTCCATGCGTCCACGGGCCGGGGCGTGACTGGCTTTGGCGGTGCCTTCAAACTGGGACAGCAGTTGCGCACCGCTTTCACCACAGTTCAAGAGCACGACCACACCCTTGCCTGTATCGGCAATGTGTTGCAGGCTCTGATCAAGGCTCCATGAATGCATGGTCCGACCGACTTCAAGCGCATCGAATATTGACAGCGGCTCATGGACGCGTGCGGCCACGGTTTCTTCCGGCTGCCAGCTGCCTTTGACCAGCGCCAAATGGACGCCTTGGCTTGGTTTGTCTTTGAATGCGTACGCGGTGAATTCGCCAAAGGCGGTTTGCAGCGTGCGCGAGCCAACGGTCTCGATCAATGACTCGTTGCGGCTGCGGTGCTCGATCAAGTCGGCGATCGTGCCGATTTTGAGGCCGTGTTCAGCGGCAAACAGCAGCAAGTCGGGCAGCCGGGCCATGGTGCCGTCGTCGTTCATGATCTCGCAGATGACCGAGGCGGGTGTGCAGCCGGCCATGGCGGCAAGGTCGCAACCGGCTTCTGTGTGACCGGCGCGCATCAGCACGCCGCCGTCAACCGCTTGCAGCGGAAAGATGTGACCGGGCTGGACCAAGTCATCGACCTTGGCATTTTTGGCGACTGCGGCTTCGACGGTGCGGGAGCGGTCAGCGGCAGAGATGCCCGTGGTGACGCCTTCAGCAGCTTCAATGGAGACGGTGAAGGCGGTTCCTTTTTTGTCACCATTACGCAGGGCCATGGGTGGCAGTTGGAGGCGCTCGCAGCGCTCACGCGTGAGGGTTAGGCAGATCAAGCCGCGGCCAAAGCGCGCCATGAAGTTAATGGCTTCGGGCGTGACGTGGTCGGCCGCTAAGACCAAGTCACCTTCGTTTTCGCGGTCTTCTTCGTCGATCAAGATAACCATTTTGCCGGCAGCCATGTCGGCGACGATGTCTTCAACTGTAGAAATGGCAACGGTCATGTTCAAGGCTTTCTGGTGTCTTGGAGCATGCGCTCCACGTAACGTGCGATCAGGTCGATTTCCAGGTTCACCTGGGCGTCCTGCTTGAGATGTCCCAGCGCCGTGTTCTCAACGGTGTGGGGAATGAGGTTGATGCTGATCTCGCAACCTGCGCTTTGGTCGCCGGGGCCGGCGAGGTCGTTCACGCGGTTGACGGTCAGGCTGACGCCATTGACCGTGATCGAACCTTTGTAGGCCAAGTATTTGCTGATGCCGGCGGGCGCTTGAATCCGCAACTCCCAGCTTTCGCCAACCTGCGCAAAATGCGTGACAAGACCGATGCCGTCCACATGGCCTGAGACGATGTGGCCACCCAGACGGTCGTTGGCCCGCAGCGCTTTTTCAAGGTTGATCGGACCGAGTTCGGCGAGACCGCAGGTCTTGTTCAACGACTCGGCTGAAATGTCGATGGTGAATTGGTTGTGGGCAGCGTCTAGCGTGGTGGCGGTCATGCAGGCGCCGTTGAGCGCAATGCTGTCGCCGAGACCGACGTCGTTCAGGTAAGCCGATGGCGTTTCGATGGTGAGTCGCTTGCCATGGTCCAAAGAGCTGCCCAGGCTATGGATAGCGACGATGCGCCCCACGCCGGTGATGATTCCGGTAAACATACGGTATTTTCGCAGGGAAATGGCCACTATCGTGAAGCTTTGTCGCGAAGGCCCTAAATCATTGGGCCAAGTAGGCCAAATAAAGCTAAAAAGTCCCGCGTCCTTCAATCCGGGCGACCAAGCGCAGATCGGGGCCGACCCGGTCTGCAGAGATGAATTCCAGCGGCACCACACCCGTCAGGGTTTGCAGCGCCGGCAGTGCCAGCATGCCTTGACCTGGACCGAGCAGCTTGGGCGCGAGGTAAACAAGAAATTCATCGACCAAGCCTTCGCGCGCCAAAGAACCATTGAGCTTGAAGCCGGCCTCGACATGCAGTTCATTGATTTGGCGCCGGCCGAGGTCATGCATGACGGCGGCTAAGTCGACCTTGCCGCCCGCGCCCGGTAGGCTGGTGACACTCGCACCACGGTTTTCCAGTGCTTGGGTCTTGGCCTCATCGGTGCTGGCGGTGTAAATCCAGACTTGGCCGTGGGGGTTGAAAATCCGCGCATCAAGCGGCGTTTGAAGTTGGCTGTCGATGATGATGCGATGCGGCTGTCGGGGTGTCTCGACCAGCCGTACATCCAGGCTCGGGTTGTCTTGCAGCAAGGTGCCAATGCCGGTGAGCACCGCCGACGCGCGGGCGCGCCAAGCATGACCGTCTGTCCTTGCCTCGATCGAAGTGATCCACTGACTTTGCCCGTTGGCCAACGCGGTGGTGCCGTCTAGAGAAGCCGCCATCTTCATCCGCACCCAAGGCGTTTGGCGCAGCATGCGGCTGAAGAACCCAATGTTCAATTCGCGTGAGACCTGAGCGCCGGGACCGACCTCAACAGGGATGCCGGCCGCCCGTAGACGTTCAAAGCCTTGACCCGACACCAGCGGATTCGGGTCGGCAATCGAGGCGACCACTTTGGCAATGCCGGCGGCTATCAATGCATCGCAACAGGGGCCGGTCCGGCCTTGGTGTGAACACGGCTCCAGCGTGACATAAGCGGTGGCACCTGACACGGTATGGCCTCGACTGGCGGCATCGCGCAAAGCCATCACTTCTGCATGGGCGCTACCGGCCGCTTGGGTCTGTCCTTGGCCAATCACGTCACCTTGGGCCGACACAAGTACGCAGCCCACCGCCGGGTTGGGCGCGGTCTGGTTTTGCGCTTGGAGGGCAAGCTGAAGGGCGAGATTTATCACGTTGGCGAGTTTACCGTTCTGCGCTCCAATGAAGTAAGTAGTTATAAATAATCAATAAATTTTAGATTACACAATAAAAGTAGTTACTATTTGTTGGATGATTCGTCGCGCAATTGGTTTAACGCTGGTGGAACTCATGCTGGTGTTGGCGATGGTGGCTGTGGTGACATCGTTGGCGGCACCCAGTTTTAGGAGTTTGTGGGTCAAGCGTTCCGTGCTGCTAGCCGCTGAGGCTTTGCTGGGTGATTTGCGCTATGCGCGCTCCGAAGCGCTCAAACGCACCAGGCCCGTGCTGGTGTGCCAGTCCTCCAATAGCACTTCATGCACCCGCGATGGTACGGCCTGGGCTGATGGTTGGCTCGTGTTTGCCGACGGCAATGGCAATGGCCAGGTTGATGATGCCAACGATGGTCCGCCAGAAGAGCTGTTGCGGGTTCAATCAGCGTTGCCCTCCTTGGCGGCGATCCTCAGCAATGTTTCGACTGGCCACAGCATTGCTTACCAAGCCACAGGCACTGCTAAATCTGCGGCGCAGACGATCGTCTTCACACCGGCTGGCAGCGTGCCGGCGGACAGCATCCGGGCGCTTTGTATTTCCTTGCAAGGCCGTGCGCGGTTGGGGCCGGCCGGAGCTGATTCATGCAGCTGACAACCATCGTTAGGCGGTGGCCGAGCCCGACCCAGCCTAGGGGTTTCATGTTGATCGAGGTATTGGTGTCGATTGCGCTGTCGGCCGTGGCGCTGCTAGCGCTGGCCAGTCTCAATGCAGCCGCCTTGCGCTACACCAAGATGAGCCAGTACCGTGCGGTCGCGACGCACTTGGCCAGCGACATTGGCGAGCGCATGCGAGCGAACAAGGGTCGGGCGGCAAAGAGTGGGGTGGCTGCTGAAGGCTTTTGGGCTGGCGACTACGACTACACCACCAGTTTTTCGGGGCAGGCTGCGAGTGTCAGTCCCCCCGAGCAGCGGTGCAATACCGCCTTCAGTGTCTGTAGTACCCGCGAGTTAGCCGTTTTGGATATGGCTCAGTGGCGTTTTCAAACCCGTCGTTTATTGCCCGAAGGCTCGGTGTTTGTATTGCGACACGCCAGCGCTGTCGCGGCCGATGTGTGGATCGCCTGGCGTGGCCCCTTGGCAGCCAGCAAGGATGAAACGCCTGCACGCGCCACGGAATGCCCGAGCGGACTGTCGGTCAGCGACCGGAGCATTCGCTGCAGTTATTTCAGGATCAACCTGTGATGCGCGGTGCGGCGCTGATTGAAATTTTGGTGGCGCTGGTCATTGGCTTGGTGGTCGTTGGTGCAGTGCTCGCAACTTATCTCACCACAGGGCAGACCGGACGGCTGCAGTCGGCATTGGCGCAGATGGACGAAGACGCACAGATTGGTTTGCGTATTTTGTCGAACGACTTGCGCATGGCCGGCTATGCGCGACCCGTCAACCTGGCTTCAGAAACATCGCTGCTGACCAAAACGTACAACGGGCGAGCAGTTTTTGGCTGCGACAACGGTTTCAAATCTGCCGCTGACAATGCGCCGGCAAAATGCGGCGGCAGTGTCAACTCGCCAGCCATCGAAATCACTTACGAGGCTGACCTGTTCAACTCGGTGGTCACTGGCGGGCGACCCTCAGACTGTCTGGGAAACAGTTTTCAGGATGCTGAATCGGGTCTCACCCACAACCGCTATCGGGCCAACGGCGGCGCCTTGCAGTGCACCGGTCCAAAGGGGAACGCCGCACCGTTGGTGGACAACGTCGAGCGTTTGCAGTTCTGGTACGGCGAGGCCGACAGCGCCAACCCGCGAAAGTTGGTGCGGTATGTGAACGCCTCAGCGGTGCAAGACTTCAGCCATGTGCTGAGCGTGCGCGTGTGTTTACTTATCAGCAGCGCAGAGGCCGTGATCACCGCTGAAGACCCTGCGCTCAAGCGGTATGTTGACTGCGACTTAGAGCCCACAGAGTCCACAGACGGACATCTGTACCGAGCCTACTTCGGCACCACAGCGTTGCGCAACAAAATACCGTTTTGAGAGACATGAAAAATTCCTTTCTCTTTCTCTTTCTTTTTCGGACGATCAACTTTGCAAGCCAGCGCAGACGAGGTTCCTTACAAAGTGGTGCATCGCTCATCATCGTCCTCATCATGCTCGGGGTCATTGCCTTGACATCGGCAGCAACGCTGCGCAATGCCAGCTCCAACGAGCGGGTCAGCAACAACTTGCGGATGCAGGTGCTGGCACAGGAATATGCCGAGGCTGCGTTGCGTTACTGCGAGTCGCAGTTGACTTTGGCTGACGCATCCAGAGTGGATGCGTTGAAAGAATCAAACCTGTTGGCCGCCTCTGGATCGACCACGCCGGCTTGGCAAAATCGGGGTACTTGGTCGGGCGGTTCCTCCGCCGCGCGGGTGAGCGTGCCTGAGGTATTCGTGGTGTCCTCTGAGAGCGCTTTCAAGCCGGGCAAGATGCCCGACTGCGTGGTGGATAAACAAACGATGGACAGCGGTTTTGTCTACGTCATCACGGCTCGTGGCTTTAGCTCGGACTACGCTGCAGACGCCCGCGGTTTCACGGTCGCGGGTTCGGTGGTCTGGCTGCAAACGCTGGTCAGCATTCAGCGTTCTGTCGTGGCGGACCCCGTCACCGGCCCCCATGATTCAACCGCGACCCTGGCAGACCGTACGTGGCGCCGCATTCTTAATCCGCCTGTTTTTTGACTGGACTACGCCTCATGTTTTGCGTCACAACGCCCCCTTTTTCTGTCAGTGGCGGCAATCTCCGTCACGGTACGCCTAGGTTTTCGATCGGCTTCAGTCTGATCGAGTTGTTGGTGGTGTTGGCGATCACTGGCATCGTGTCGGCGATTGCACTTCCCAGCTACACGCAGTACGTCCAGCGTGGTCACCGGGCGGAAGCGGTCGCCGTCTTGCTGGAGGCGCAGCACTTCATGGAACGCTATTACAGTGCACAAGGGCGCTACGATGGCTCGGCTGAAGCACCCGGAAAGAAGCCCGATCTACCGCTGCGCTTGCAAGGAATTCCCTTTGAGTCAGATCGACGTTACCAACTGATGTTGGAAACGGCAACGGTCAATTCGTACGAACTCAAAGCGGAGCCGGTCGGTGCGATGGCCGGCGACAAATGTGGCACCCTGACCATCAACCAAACTGGATTAAAGGGACTGATTGGCAGCGATCTCAGTGTGGCTGACTGCTGGCGGTGAAATAGGAAACAAAGAGAGGGTCAGCGCCGGACTTCGTCCACCAGCGTTTTGAACTCGTCAATATCCTCAAAGCTGCGGTACACGCTGGCAAAGCGCACATAGGCCACTTTGTCGAGCTTCTTGAGCTCGCGCATGACCAGCTCGCCTAAGCGGGTGGACGGCACCTCGCGAAGCCCCAAATTGAGCAGTTTTTCCTCAATTCGTTCTATCGCCGAATCCACCTGCTCAGTGCTCACCGGGCGCTTGCGTAAGGCCAAGTTCATGGAGTCGAGGATTTTGCCGCGCTTGTACTCAATGCGCCGACCATCTTTTTTGACGATGGCCGGGAAGTTCACATCGGGGCGCTCATACGTGGTGAAACGTTTTTCACAGGCGCTGCACTGACGGCGGCGGCGTATGAAATCTGCATCTTCAGAGACCCGGGTCTCGACGACCTGAGTGTCTAAATTTCCACAAAACGGGCACTTCACCGAGCGGTCCTCGTAGCGTCTTAGCCGTAGACTGGAAAGCGGCTGGTCAAGGCGTGAACCTTGGCGCGAACCGCGTCGATGTTGGCGGCATCTCGCGGGTTGTCCAGCACGTCGGCGATCAGGTTGGCCGTCATGCGCGCCTCTTCGTCTTTGAACCCGCGCGTCGTCATGGCCGGTGTGCCGATGCGCACGCCGCTGGTGACCATCGGCTTTTCCGGATCGTTCGGAATAGCGTTCTTGTTGATCGTCATGTGAGCGCTGCCCAGAACTGCTTCGGCTTCTTTGCCGGTGATGCCTTTGGCGCGTAGGTCGACCAGCATGACGTGGCTTTCGGTGCGGCCACTGACGATGCGCAAGCCGCGTTCAATCAGCGTTTCCGCGACGATGCGGGCATTGGTGATGACTTGTTGCTGGTACACCTTGAACTCAGGCGCCATGGCTTCTTTGAAAGCCACGGCCTTGGCGGCGATGACGTGCATCAGCGGTCCGCCTTGCAGGCCGGGGAAGATGGCGCTGTTGATGGCTTTTTCGTGCTCAGCCTTCATCAAGATGATGCCGCCGCGAGGGCCGCGCAGGCTCTTGTGGGTGGTCGATGTCACGACGTCTGCGTAAGGCACCGGATTCGGGTAAACGCCCGCGGCGATCAAGCCCGCGTAGTGAGCCATGTCGACTAAGAAAATCGCACCAACGTCTTTGGCGACTTTGGCGAAGCGGGCAAAGTCGATGCCTAGCGAATAGGCCGAGGCGCCGGCAATGATCAGCTTCGGCTTGGACTCATGCGCCTTGCGCTCCATCGCGTCGTAGTCGATTTCTTCTTTGGCGTTGAGTCCGTAGCTCACGACGTTGAACCATTTACCGCTGATGTTGAGCGGCATGCCGTGGGTCAGGTGACCGCCTTCGGCCAAGCTCATGCCCATGATGGTGTCGCCAGGCTTGAGGAAAGCCAAGAAAACCGCTTCGTTCGCAGAAGCGCCGCAATGCGGTTGCACGTTGGCAGCGTCCGCGCCAAAAATCAGTTTGATCCGGTCAATCGCCAGTTGCTCGGCGACGTCGACGTGTTCGCAGCCGCCGTAGTAACGGCGACCTGGGTAGCCTTCGGCGTATTTATTCGTCAGCTGCGAGCCTTGCGCGGCCATGACGGCGGGCGAAGCGTAGTTTTCGCTGGCGATCAGCTCGATGTGGTGTTCTTGGCGGGCGTTCTCAGCCTGAATGGCAGCCCAGAGTTCGGGGTCAGTTTGTTCAACCAGAATATTGCGGTGGTACATGGCAGTCCTAGAGACGGTGGTCCTTGACCTCATGGCCCAAGAAGGAAGAGGTGCAAGGGCTGCCCAGGCGAACGGCTGAACGCTCTTGGTTAAATGACCTCAGAGCGGCGCGCTTCCCAGTGGTGTCCCACGTCAGCAAAGGCAGCTTTTACAGCATGCCCAGCCTATCGCCAGTTGCGCACCGGATAAGTGTAGCTGACGGCTTCAGTTCAGCTGCCGAACAAGACAACGCTTTATATGCCGTGCGCCGCGTGTGGGTTGGCAGGGACAGGCGGCAATGGGAATGAGACCGGAATACCGACCGGCGCTGTCTGGCTTTCAAACGCCGGGCGTTTACCGTTGGCCACAGCTTGCAGTCGAGCGTGCTCAGCCATGACTTTGCCGGCATAACCGCCATCGTCTTCCAAGTTGGCTGCACCGACATAGAACTTCAGGCCACCCTCAACCGAGCCGGCTCGTGAGATGCATTCCTCTAGCACCTTGACGCCAACGCGAAGGTTGGTCACCGGGTCAAATGCCGCGAACTTACCGCCGAAAAGGGCATATTTGTCGTGGTGAATACCGGTCATCACCTGCATCAGGCCTTGGGCACCCACAGGGCTTTGAGCGAATGGGTTGAAGCCTGATTCAATGGCCATGATGGCCAGAATCAAGGTCGGGTCCAACTTGGACTTTTCACCAATTGCGAAGGCGTGCGCCACCAAAACGCTCAGCGGCTCAGGTGCAACGCCATATTTTTTGCTCAGCCAATAAGCCACAGCGGCCTGCTTTGTCGGCAAGTCCTTTGGGTTGGCCGCAGTGGCGCGATCGACAGCGCCGATCTCGGTGAAGCCGATGGTGGCTTCTTGCCGGGCTAACAGCAACGCCATCAGCCGGCTCTCGCCAGCTTCACGCAGGTCTGGCCGGGCGGTCAGGGTGATCATCACGAACACCAAGGCCAAACCCAGCATGGCAAAGCTGTTGTGGCTGATGTTAAAAAATCCTTCGGCAATGTCTCTAACGACATTACGGACACTGCTTCGTGCATTGACGAAGCATTGTTGCAGGCTCGACTTGTATACCAATGTCATAGAACTCCTTTCGACGCTTCTGGCTAGTGGCCAGTTGCTAGGATTGAGTCACCAACAAGCCAAGCGGTTTTGCTTGAGGAGGTGTCTTGTTGGACGTGCTGTAGGCTGCAGCTTTGAATTGACGCTGCGTTTTAAGCAGAGTCGGGCGGATTCTAGGAGGTTGGCAAATAACCTGTCAATCATAAGAAGTTGATTCTTTATTCTTTTTGGTTTCTATGAAGACTGTTTAAAACCGCAGGCTATGGATGATTTGGCTTGCGTTGACGTACCG
>Ga0208916_10000863_pt1 | contig 13580 bp, 10 predicted proteins | sample DEB19_08_DNA_5_FD_184523 | JGI IMG/M metagenome (GOLD analysis project Ga0208916, IMG submission 184523) | Aqueous microbial communities from the Delaware River and Bay under freshwater to marine salinity gradient to study organic matter... | ecosystem: Environmental > Aquatic > Marine >... | reverse complement strand
GCTCCACCAACAATACCAATATTTATTTGTTGCATTTTAGTTTATTTATTTGATTCCTTAATGTGATGGAAAATACTAGTTTGATTGCCAAATATTTTTGTAAATCCTCTAACATCTGCACCAGTCCATCCCGTATTCATTTCGCCATATTTTCCAAATTTTGCACTCATCAAGTCGTTAGGAGATTCGATCCCAATTACTTGAAAACGATACGGATTTAGCTGTATAAAAACGTCTCCTGTTACTTGCTCTTGTGAACTAGTTAAATAGGCTTCCATGTCACGCATTACAGGATCTAAAATTTGACCCTCGTGTAACCAATTACCATAAAACTGAGCTATCTGGTCCTTCCAAGACAATTGCCATTTAGTTAATACATGTTTTTCTAAAGCATGATGTGCTTTTAAAATTACCATTGGTGCTGCAGCTTCAAAACCTACACGACCCTTAATTCCAATTATAGTATCGCCTACATGTATATCTCTTCCTATACCGTATGCGCCTGCAATTGATTGTATATATTGAATAGCTTCTGTTGGATGTGCGAATGTTTTTTTATTAACTGTTTTGATCTCCCCTTTTTCAAATCCAATTACTAATTCTTCTTCCTGACCTTCCTTCGTCATTTGTGTAGGCCATGCCGATTCTGGCAACATGCCTTTTGAATTCAAAGTCTCCTTTCCACCAACACTAGTACCCCATAATCCTTTATTAATTGAATACGCTGCTTTTTCAAAATTCATAGCAACCCCTTTCGCTTTCAAATATTCAATTTCTGCTTCTCTACTTAATTGTAAATCACGGATAGGTGTTAATATTTCAACACCTGGAATCATAATTTGAAATATCATGTCAAAACGAACCTGGTCATTCCCCGCACCGGTACTTCCATGTGCCACTAATTTAGCACCCACTTTTTTAACATGTGCTGCAATATGTAAAGCTTGACTTAAACGTTCCGCACTCACACTTAATGGATAAGTATTGTTCTTTAAAACATTACCATAAATTAAATATTTAATAATGCTGTCATAATAACCTTTTACAGCGTCCACTGTTGTATGTGTTTTTACACCTAATGCATAAGCATGTGCTTCTACTTTTTTTAATTCATCTTCACTAAATCCACCAGTATTAACTACTACACTATGCACTTCTAACCCTTTATCTTCTGTCAAATATTTAACACAAAATGTGGTATCTAATCCGCCGCTAAATCCTAATACTACTTTTTCCATACTACTTATTTTTTCTAAACCAGTTTAATAATTTGCTTTGTTTTATGTTCAAAAAACGCTCATACAATTTTGAATTAGTTTTAAATTCAGCAGCTGTTTCTTGAGATGTATTTGGCCCCTTTGGCTCATATAACATGGCCGTGCACATACAGTTTTTACGATCCTTGCTCATTAATATTTCATAATTCACGCAGCTCTTACATCCTGCCCAAAATTCTTCGTCGTCAGTCAATTCACTATACGTCACAGGCTCGTAACCCAATTCACTATTAATTTTCATTACAGCCAATCCTGTTGTCAACCCAAATAATTTTGAATTAGGATATTTCTCTCTTGATAATTGAAAAATGGTTTGTTTAATTTTTTTAGCAATCCCAGTTTTTCTAAATGCTGGAGCAACAATTAATCCACTATTAGCTACGAACTGGCCATGTTGCCAAGCTTCAATATAACAGAAGCCCACCCATGTTCCGTCTTGGGTATGTGCAATTACTGCTTTGCCTTCTTCAATTTTTTTAGCGACATATGCTGGGCTACGCTTAGCAATACCTGTTCCACGTGCTTTCGCGGAAGATTCCATCTCGTCTGTAATAGCTATTGCGAATGACACATCACCACTATGGGCTACACGTACAATTATTTTCTGTTCCAATGATCAATAAGATTTAAAAAAATGACACTTCTGGCTTTAAAAGACAATTTCGGGGCTTTTTCCACTGATAGGGGCAAGTGCCAATTGCTCGTCCTATCAGAATCCACGTCGCGGTGAAAATCTAACCGCAAGCGGCAACGGGAGAGTGCTGTTCAATACAGAGACCGGTGCAAAATTTGCACCTACTGATAAGATATGTAATTGGTCCTGTTTCATTTTTAATTTCCTGTTGAGGAATGAGATCATAAAAGTAGGCAATTAAATAGACAAAATAGGCCTAAATAGGCCTATAATTTGGGTTCAAGAAGAAATCAAAGTATGCAAATGGATAAAAATAATGAGTGTTAGTTTTTATATGATGCGAATGAATCGTAATTTTGATGCAAACTCAACTACAACAACAGCTTTATGAGAAAATTATTCATGGTAACTTTTAGCACTTCATGTATCTTATTTTTAGCCGCTTGTGGATCAAGCGCTACAGATCAAAGAGCAACAACTGCTACTACAGACAGTACCCTTAGCGTCTTAGATTCTGCAGAAAAAACCTACGATATTAAATTAGTTGACAATAAAAAAGATCCTACATGTGGAATGCCTGTAACTGCGGGTATTAGTGATACAGCACATTACGAAAATAAAGTTTTAGGATTTTGTTCTACAGAATGTAAGCTTGAATTCCTAAAAAATCCAAAGGAAAATATTGCAGCTGCCGAGCTTAAATAAAATATTAATAGCCTACTATAAAAAAAAAGAGTTCCTAAATAGGAACTCTTTTTTTTTATAGCATGTTTTTTATGAATGTAATTATTTAGCCGCTGTTGTCTAACTAAAAAGATAATTAATATCTTCCTTAGTCAATGATTTTACAAAACCATCCTCGTCTGAAATAAGGTCTTTTGCCAAAGATCTTTTACGGTCTTGTAGTTTTAAGATTTTATCTTCCACCGTATCATTACATATCATTCTATATGCGAATATATTTTTAGTTTGACCAATACGATGCGTTCTATCAATCGCTTGTTGCTCTACAGCTGGGTTCCACCAAGGATCTACAATGTATACGTAGTCTGCAGCGGTCAAGTTTAATCCTACTCCTCCTGCTTTTAATGAAATTAAGAATACGCGACAAGTAGATTCATTTTGGAAACGTTCAATTGCACGCTCTCTTTCTTGAATCGTACTACCTCCATCAAAATATTCATATTCAATCCCTAATCTAGTTAGCTCAGCTCTAATTAATCCAAGCATTCCTAAAAATTGAGAGAATACCAATGCTTTATGATCTCCAATATTTTCTGTGATCTCTCTAATCAATTCTGTTAACTTAACAGACTCGTTTGGATAAGCCTCGTCCTTTAAAATTGCGGGACTATCACATATTTGGCGAAGTTTCATTAAACCTTGTAAAATAGATAATTGAGATTTTTGAATTCCCTTCTCCTCTACCATTCCAATTAACTTATCACGATAATCGTTTCTGTATGCTTCGTAAATTTTTCTTTGAGCGTCTCCCATTTCACAATACAATACCATTTCTTGTTTCTCTGGCAAGTCTTTTGCTACCTGCTCCTTGGTTCTTCTTAATATAAAAGGGAATACAAATTTTCTTAAATGTTCTTTTTGTTCTTTCTCGTCAAACTTGTCAATAGGCATAGAGAAATTATGTTTAAAGAACTCTACCGAACCTAGCATACCTGGATTCAAAAAGTTCATTTGAGCATAAATATCAAATGTATTGTTTTGAAGTGGCGTACCACTCAAACATAAACGATTACTTGCCTTTAATAAACTAGCCGCTTTTGTTACTTTACTAGCAGGATTTTTGATAGCTTGACTTTCGTCTAGTATTACATAATCAAAATTAATCTCGGAGAACATTTTAATATCACTTCTTAACGTACCATAGGTTGTTATAATTACTTCAACTGCTCCGTCGCCTAAATTCTTTTTAATTCTTGAACCACCATGGTGAATTTGGAAAGTCAATGTTGGCGTAAATTTCTTCAATTCATTCTGCCAGTTAAACAACAAGGTAGTAGGACAAACAACTAATGCTAATAATTTGCCATTCTTCTCTCTTAAATGCTGTAGGAATGACAAAGTTTGAATGGTTTTACCCAATCCCATGTCATCCGCTAATATACCACCCCATTGAACTTCATTCAAGTAGTTCAACCATTGAAAACCACTTACTTGATACGGTCTTAAAATAGGTGATAAATGTGCAGGAGGATCAATATTAGAAATGGTATAACGCTCTCTAATATTTTCGTATTTCCCTTCCAATTGAAATATTAATTCTTCTTCATCTCTTTGTTGGTATAATTCATCTAAAACAGAAAAATGATACTTGCTTAATTTCAAGGTATCTGCTTGACCATCACCAACTTTAAACAATAAAGAATACTTATTCAACCATGCTTCTGGCAATACGCCTAAGCTTCCGTCTTTTAAAGGAATAAACTGTTGCTTATTATTCAACATGTTTTTAATATCCTGTATAGTTACTTTCTGGTCACCAAAAGAGATATCCACTTTGGCATCGAACCAATCTGTGTTACTACTAATATATAATCTGGTAGCAGGCTTAGCTGTATTAAATTTGAACTGCTTTAAATACTCTGTTCCAAATAAAGGAATTTGACGCTCTTTTAGAGTGTCGATAAATAAGAAAAACCAATTATTCTTTAATACTTCTGCCCCTTTCAACGCCAATACATTCCCTTCATTAGGTCTTACAAAACCAGAATGTAATTGCTCAATCACGTTCATCAATTGCCTCTCTGCTGCTAAGTCTCTTTCTAACACTATTATCTTATCTCCTACCTGTTGAATTACATAAGGCTTGTCGTCCTTATTTACAATAATATCATTGTAGACAAATAAAGGTTCAAAGAATAAATAATCATTATTCTCTTTTAAGAAAATTTGCAAAGTAGGTGTTACGCCCTTTATTTTTTCTTGTAATATCTGATCAAACTCTACTGCATACTTTTTAGCAATAGGCAACATGGTGGTTTGTAAATATTTAGGCCATTCAGAGAATGACACTTCGTGAAATCCTTTTGGCATAAATTTCTCCACCCAATTCAAGTCCTCTGCATTCTTCCATGCAAAAAACTGATGTTGATGCTGAAAAATAAAATGTGACTTGGCATTATTGTCTTCGATAGCTACTAAACCATTAGGTAATATTACTTGAGCATACACAATATACTTTCCGTCTGCCTTTTCTACTTTAAAGCTTGGCTGAATAGTAGTATACACTAGGTCTGCCTTTTGAATATTAGCAGAAGTGAATGGTTTATTGTGCGGTATAAAGAAATTGAATGGATGTTCAGAAAGATCCTTCCAAACTTTGTCAATTTTAGGATGTAAATATTCTTGAATTAATTCTTTTGTTTCGTCTGGCAAACTAGCTTCGTCTGTATGCACTATGGTATCCCAAATACCCTGGAAAGGTGAATTCTTATTCAAGTACTTAGTCATTTCAGCAGGCTGTAACTTCCTAATTAATTGTAATAAAATTTTATCCTCTTCATTAATTAAATTAGGAGTCACAAATTTCATGATATCCACTTTTTCCACCTTACTCACAAATGCAGTGCCTTCCTCATTTACTTCTCCTTTAATTACATTAAAACTTATATAAGGATACTCGGTAGGATGATGTTGCATTACTAATCCAAATCGCTCTGTAATTTTTGCTTCCACTTCCTCCTCTTCCTCGTCCATAACGTCTGGCAATGGTAAAGGACGCATTGGCCTTTTTACAAGTTCTGCTGCAGGTTGATTGTATTTGTCAGAGTACTTACTGGTATTAGATCCTGAGCCATCTACTTTTTGAATAGAACTGTCTAAGACTTTTAGGTAAGGCTTGCCTTCATGATACGTAAATTCAAACTTATCCTTAAGATTGTCTTGTAAAGTATAACCATACAAAGCCAATAACATATTTTTTTCTCTATCCCAATTGCGAATAGTTTCAAAATAGTCCGAACCTTTAAGTTGAAATAATTGTAATAATAAAACGGTCTTATGTAAACAAAGTGGATATTCTGTTTCTGTCAAACAATCACAAGAAGTATCAAAGAAACGTTCTTCGTTTTTCTGAATTATAATATGATGTGTCTTTCCATTTTCATCCATCTCGGCAACCACCTTTTCGTTTTCACTAAAAGTAATATGTGGGCGAATAGTTTTTAAAGTTTCTTCCGCTTTTTCAAAAGTGAATTTTGAACAAAGCATTCGAATCGTTTTTAGATCTAAAATTTTCGCTCTTAATAAAGTATGGGTAGTTTTATAAGAAGCAGCTTGGTAGTCTAATAAATTTTTGTCTAATAAGTCTTGAATGAAAAATAAAGCGGCTGCTTTATGTCTACATACTTCAGACAAGTTATAAGGACAGCCACATCTTAAAGACAGGGTTGCAGCATTCGTAAAATTCTCAATGGTCACTTTGTAATAAGTGCTATACCCGTCGTCTTTTACACGACAATGAATACTTCCAATTAAGGGATCGAATTTTACAAGTTCAATGTTTTTTAGCGCGAAAATGCGTTTACCCCTGCGGATAACCTCTTCGGTGCCATAACTGTAGATGTGTTTAACTAAATAGGGTAATGCCATAATAAATAAAAAATCGCCCTTTGAAAAGGGCAATTTGCAAATGTACGGAATTGTGTGCTATTTACATAATCCTATTCACCAATGACCCATTTTCAAAAATAGGTAAAGAAGGAGCTGTGTCTTGAGAAATACAGTATAACATATCTGCCTCTAACCCATATGCAGCCAAACGATGCCAATGGGTAACTGTTTTAATATATTCTGGTAAATTATTTTTATGTTGATTATATAACTGATTGGCCATGAAACTACTATCACAGTGGATAGTAAATTCGTCTTTAATGGCTTCAATAACCGCACCAGCAAACAACGCGTCTTCTATATTAAATCTATTTTTCCAACCTGAACATCCTAAAATAACAGGTGCTTTTTGTTGTTTCAAATAGTCTACTACCCTTGTTAAATTAGGGAAAGAGCCAGTAATCACTTCCTTAGCACCTTGCTTTAATGCCATATGCAATAATTTAGTACCATTTGTAGTGGTAATAACAAGGGTTTTGTTCTCAATAAAGGACCTTGGATATTCTGATGGAGAATTGCCATAAGACAATCCTGGAATGATTTTACCGTCTCTTTCCCCTGCAGTTATGCCACCAGTTTGTTTTCCCATTTCAATACACTGTTCCGCTGAATCAACTGGAATAATTTTAGTTGCTCCATTGTACAAAGCTGTAGCCATTGTAGAAGTAGCTCTAAAAACGTCAATGATCACAACAATACTATCCTTCACATCGTAAAGGTCTAATAATTGAGGTGTTAAAATAGTATGTAAACTGGGTTTATTGTTAGAAGTACTCATAACTGCAAAGATACAACTTAGGATAATTTTTTATGTATTTAAACCTGCTCTTTTGGTTTGTTTAATAATAAAATTTCTGAAATTACAATTTCAGTATTGACTCTTTTTACCAAGTTTTTGTCCGTATATGACTTATTTACAATACGCCCTTCTATAGCCACTTCAGAGCCTTTGAACAAATACAGTTCTGCATAATTAGCTAATTTGGACCAAGCCACTAAATTGAACCATTGTGTTTCGTCAATCCACTCCCCTTTAGCATTTTTGTAACGATCATTTACTGCAATACTTAAATTGGCCAACTTCTTGTTTTCGTCATACAGTTTAATTTCTGGAGCTGCTCCTAAATGACCAATTAATTGCACTTTGTTTTTAATTGCTTTCATAGATTTATTTTTTGTTAAGCACAAAAATGCAGCTAGTTCAAACATTATTTTGAAGTGTTTATTCCATAAAAAAGGGGCCCGAAAGCCCCTTGTATAATACTAATTTAAAATGCTTGATTTATTTAAATGGAAATTTTACCACTTTTGCTTTTACCAAAACATTTCTAATATCAATAAAAATTTCGGTACCTATTTTAGCATGTTCAGTAGCTACATAGCCCATTCCTATTGCTTTTCCCAATGTTGGACCTTGTGTACCAGAAGTAACAGAACCTATTTCATTACCAGCTGCATCCTTTATTAAATAATAATGACGCGGTATTCCACGGTCTATCATTTCGAATCCAACTAATTTTTTTGCAACACCATTTTCTTTTTGTGCTTTTAGCGCAGCTGCATTTGTAAAGTCTTTTGTAAACTTTGTAACCCATCCTAAGCCAGCTTCAATAGGACTAGTGGTGTCGTCAATATCATTACCGTATAAGCAAAAGCCCATTTCTAATCTTAAAGTATCTCTTGCACCTAAACCAATTGGTTTAATGCCAAATTCAGCACCTGCTTCAAATAATGCATCCCAAACTTTGTTCGCATTGTCATTTTCGTCTTCAAAATAAATCTCCACTCCACCAGAACCTGTATAACCAGTTGCACTTATTAATACATTGTCAATATCCAATAATTTTCCTTTTGCAAAACTATAATAAGGCATATTTAACACGTCCATCTGTGTTAATTTTTGAACAATCTGAGTTGCCTTGGGGCCTTGAACTGCAAGTAATGCCGTCTTTGGACTTATATTAAGCATTTCAACTCCCTTCGTATTATAACTACTAATCCAATTCCAATCTTTTTCAATATTAGAAGCATTCACCACCAACATATATACTTTGTTTTTTTCAACACAGTACACCAATAAGTCGTCTACAATTCCACCAGTAGTGTTTGGCAAGCAACTATACTGTGCTTTACCGTCTTCTAGTACCGACGCATCATTTGACGTAACTCTTTGAATTAAATCCAAAGCATCGGGCCCTCTTAAAATAAACTCACCCATATGACTTACATCAAAAACCCCGGCATTATTTCTTACTGCTGCATGCTCATCATTAATACCAGTATAACTAATTGGCATATTATAACCTGCAAAAGGGGCCATTTTAGCACCAAGTGCAATATGCTTAGCTGTAAAAGGGGTATTTAATACTTCACTCATCGTTTATAATTTTGCTCAAAGGTAAATAAAAGCGCCCCTTCTTTTACAGAAAGGGCGCTTTTGTTATCAAAATTAATATTCAGCTCAAAACAAGCTTCTAAAAATGCTACTAATAGGTAAATCTTTCAAGTACCCAATGCAAATCACCTAGTTTAGAAACGGCATCTGGAATTTGACTCATTGCTGATTTTTTGGAAACCTCCGTGCTAATTTTATCCGTTGCTTTTTCGTTTGCTTTGTTTTTTAAGGCACGATCTATCCTATCCAACTCTTTTTGTTTTTCTTCTCTAGACTTATTCAAATTATTTTCCAATTGCTCTCTTTCTCTTTTAAGTTCTTCTAATCTAGATTCCATTTCGGAAGGACTGTCGTCATTGTCTTGCTGAATTGCATCGTCATCACGCTTGATTTTTTCCAGCCCGGTTGTCGTCATTTTGTATTCCACTCCTCTTTCAAAAGAATAAGATTCATTATCCCAGTTTTCATCCCATTCGTCCACCCAATTGTCGCGTCCAATATTATCAATGGTTTCAGCTTGAATTCCACGATGATTAACTTTAACGTTTACATTAGTTTGAGACCAACCCTTATTGGTGATTTTAATACGCTTCCCGATAGGAACTGCAATGGTCATAATCACATGTTGGTTTCTAAATTTATCTTGCTTAGTAATTGCAATACCTCTATCTAAATAAACCAAACTATCTTGTTGTGTAATGTTGAAGTTTATTTTTTTCGCTAAAGTATTTGCTTCTACTACTGTTTTACCATTACTCATAGTTACATACTTCACTTCAAAACTATCTGTCTTAGATTGTACAATACGAATTTTTAAATTTCTTACATACACCGTGTCTTCGTCATAAAAATTAAATGGTTCTATATGAAACCATTTTTCTTCATAATATTTCATTCTAGGCGTAGCTGTTACTTCTAGAAACTCAACGCCTGGCTTAGCTAATGTTATTGCTGTTTCCGCAGGTTGATTGTGTTTAGAGAAGCTGTTTCCGATACTGCTAATAAAGTAGAAAAAGCAGATCCATCCCAACACCCACAACGCAATAAAGCTTGATCTAACCCAGATATTTGATTTTTTAAAACCTGCAATTTTTCTAATTATGGCAGAAACAATTCCAATAATAGGAACCCAAATGAATAAAATAATAGTACCAATAAATGCAGCGGTTTGTAATCCTTCTTCTAAAATAAATTTCTTCAAGGGTAATAAACCAGTAGTTACAACACCTATCCCAAACAAAGCAGCTAATAATGATATAAGTATAATTCCTAAAACAAAATATACAAATACTTTAACCGAAATTGTAATTGCACGGCCTATGAAATGTAAACAGCCCGATCTACTCTCTGGTGCTATAGATGCTTCATTCGACTCCGATGCATTTGTATTGTTTGTATTGGTTGTTCCAGACTTTTTATAAAATTCATTTCCCCAAGTTTGTGCTCTTTTACTAAAACCTTCCATATCATTTTGAATGGTATTCTTAATACTATTTAAGTCAACTTTCTCCCCAATCATTTCTAATTTATCTGCACTCGTCTTTGCCTCCGGCAATACCAACCATAAAACAATATATACAAAAATGGCACCTGGACTAAAAGTAAGATCTAAGAAATTAGGGAAGTCAGGGAATTCCCAGAATTGAAATAAATGAACATGTCTAAAATTAATAACGAATCTAATAAATGGGATTAAAAATAAGACTCTAATAATCCAAACTTGAAGTCCAAAGTACTTAGACAAACCAGCACAAACTCCTCCAATTATTTTATTATCAACGTCTCTAAATAAACGCTTCTTAGGGCCTCCGACTTCTTTCACAGAAGAACTTGGAACAGCTATCCATAAAATTAAATATCCCAAAATATTAATCCCTATTAAGAATATCCAAAGTATTCTAACTACCAACGGATCAATATTAAAATAATTAGCTATACCACTACAAACACCACCTAATACTTTATTTTTTTCATCACGATATAAACGTTTTTGGTGTGTACTTGACCAATCATTAGGTTCAGTATGCGCATTATCGCTATTGGTATTATTTTCAGCAGCAGTTGTATTCGCTTCAAAGCCGTCCTGTGCTTCAAAATCTGCTGGACGACCAATACTTGCAATAATTAAATTAATCGCAGTCTGGTCAATGCAAACATCCCCTTTTTTTAAGCGGTCTTCGCATAATTCTGCAATACGACATTCAATATCATTAATGATTTCATCACGACCTTCTTCATTTTGAAAATAAGTACGAAGGCTTTCAATATACTGTTTCAACATTTCATACGCTAATTCTTCTATCGGAAGAATACGTCCTTGAAAATTGATATTAATTACTTTGTTCATAAAATATATGTTTAAGAAGCGCTTGCTTCTGATGTAGAAATGGGGTTATTATTTTGTGTTAACAGATTCACCGCTCCAGCCATGTCATTCCAGGTTCTTAATAAAACGGCAAATGCTTCGTTTCCTGCTTCTGTCATTACAAAATATTTTCTTGGTGGACCACTAATACTTTCAACCCATCTGTAATTTAATAGCCCCGCATTTTTAAGTCTTGTCAATAAAGGATATAAGGTTCCTTCTAAAATTTGCAAATTGGCCGCTTTCATTTTGTCAACAATATCACTTGGATAAACCTCTCCTTGTTGAATGATGGACAATATGCAAAACTCCAATACGCCCTTGCGCATTTGACTTTGTGTGTTTTGAATATCCATAACTTTAATTTATAACACAAAGCTAAGGGAGTTTAAGGTACTATGTATCACCAAGTACTAGATAATTTCATAGATTTGAAATAAAAATTCCTAAACTATTGATTTACAATAATTTAGGAATGATATATTTTTACAAACGCAAAATAGGAATGATGAATGGCAGTTTATGGCTACCTGAATTGGTTTTAAAATACCACCAATTCGTAGAAGTCTTCTTCTTTCAAGTACTTATTTGCTAAGTCCTTTAACTGTTCTGGTTGAATGGTTCTTACCGTTTGAATGGTATTATAGAAGTATTCCTCAGTTAGCCCATTTAATATATAAGTTTTCCAGCGTCCAATAATTTGAAATGGTCCATCTAAATCCCCTAACAAGGATCCTAACATATAATTTTTTACTAAATGAAGCTCCTCTTTATCCACTAATTCATTTCTTAGAATTGCCATCTCCTTATATACTTCGTCAATAGTAGCTCTACAAACATCCTTACCTGCATCGGTACTTATTAACCAAGCACAGGCTTGAACATGATTTTGCAAATAGCTATGAATTCCATAAGTATACCCTTTGTCCTCTCTAATATTACTCATTAAACGAGAACCAAAAAATCCACCAAAAATATTATTCAATACTTGTGTAGGTGCAAAATCTGGATGATGCCTATTGGGAAAATGTCTTGCAATACGAATAGACCCCTGAACAGAAGCCGCGTCGTTTACGATACTATATTTTTTGTCGGAAGCTGAAATAATAGGATGAACAATGTCTACAATTTCTTTTTTATTGAGTGGTAGTGCCCCAATATGCTTATTCAGCAAGGCTTGCATATTACTTGGAAATTTACCCGCCATGAATATGATACATTTTCCTTCCTTATAATACTTGTTATAAAAATCAACTAGGTCCTCACGCTTTAATTTATTAAAATCTATCTCGGTTGAATATTTACCATAAGGATGTTCTATGCCAAATAAATATTCATCAATTAAGCGATTCGCAATAAAATCTCCTTTTTTTAAATTCAGCGTTAATCTTTGAATTTGATTTTGCTTGTATATTTCTAATTCCTTTTCTGGAAAGCTAGCGTCTGCAACTAATTCACTCACATTCGCAATTACATCCTTAAAATATTTTGTTAAGCAATGTAAACTGATTGTTGAAGTTTCATTGTAACAAGTTCTATTTAAATAAGCTCCGTAAAATTCAAAAGCATCATTAATTTCAAATGCTGTTTTAGTACTAGTACCGTTTTTCAACAAAAAGTTGGTGGCTGCAGCTACCCAGTTCTTTTTTTCATAACTATTTCCTGCAAAAAAAACCATTTCCATCATCATCACTTCCTCTGCTCCACCCTCATAGCCATACACTTCTACCCCATTATCTAAAACGAATTTTTGATAAGGCTTTAATTGAATGTCAAAATCTATGGCGTCTTTGATATAAGGGGCCGTATTTCTATCTAATGCCATAATTTATGATTTGCTATAATAGTATAAAGTGTTTCTATTGTGTTCCTGGAATATTTCGTTTGCTGTTGACTGAATCAAGGCAGGTGTTACCGCTTGATATTTTGCCAATTCAGTATTCATCAATTCTCCATCCCCTAATAATTCATAAAATGCCAAGCTATGCGCACGATTCATAATACTCATGTCTTCAAAACAAATCATACTCTCTGTTTTGTTGATTACTTTCTGTACCTCTTTCTCTTCCAGCAAAGTGTTCTTTATTAATTCAACTTCATCTAACACGGCTTTCTCTGCAACCGACATACTCACGCCTTTCACTAACTTTCCTTCTATTACTAATAATCCAGGGTCTACCGTTCCAAAATGGAAACACTCAATAGAAGAGAATATCTGCTTTACTTTAATCAACTGCTCATATAGTCTTGAACTTGCACCACCACCTAATACTTCTG
>Ga0208916_10000862_pt1 | contig 13582 bp, 15 predicted proteins | sample DEB19_08_DNA_5_FD_184523 | JGI IMG/M metagenome (GOLD analysis project Ga0208916, IMG submission 184523) | Aqueous microbial communities from the Delaware River and Bay under freshwater to marine salinity gradient to study organic matter... | ecosystem: Environmental > Aquatic > Marine >... | reverse complement strand
GCGTCTGTAGTCATGTGACGTGCTCTATAGTTGTCATCTAGTAGGCTATTATTCTTTGACCTATCAATGGCCTCTTTTGAGGCGTAACCACTCTCTAGCCAGTACTTATCACTTCTTTCACTGCCATACCAGCGGCTGCATGTAACTACTTCATTCAAGCGATTACGGTGATGCACTGCATCTTGCCTTACATACTGCTGCTTTGTGTTGAGTCCCATTTGCCACATTATCATCTCAAAATAATCAGGTCTTTCGTATTCAAAATCTGCATTGTAGTTCTCGATAACTTTAACAATTTCTGACTCTGAGACATGGATAACAGCCGCAATTAGACTGCTTCTTGTCTGTTGTGATTTCTTTAATGTTTTCATATTTAGTATCCTCCTTTAACTATCCGCTATAGCAACCGGGCATGTATTCTAGCATGCCACCCCTTATAAGTAAAGTAAAATTAATCCCCGAAGTCAATGTAGGGGCTATTTTTCATTGAGCCCTTTGCTCCTATATAAATACACAATGCAATAGTGATAAAAGAGCCTAGACTGAAAAGGAAGTAACCCAAAATAGAAGTTAGCATGTTAATTCTCCTTCTAATTTCTTTTCTAATTCCTTCTCCAGAAGAAACATTAGACTAGCGATAGCATGGGCATAATGATGCAATCCAGTCTCATTATCATTTGGTTGACCCTTGCGTACCCATGCTAGGTGCCTCTGAGTAGCCGAAGTGTACCTACGAGTAGCATTAGGGACTTTGCGCCAGTTCTCGTCCTCGTAGTCCTCATTGTACTTTGCTGCACCTGCTGTAAGTACCTTTGCTACCTCTTCCAGAGCTAGAACTGGAATAAGATCATAGCGCTCTTTATCCTGATCATGCTTTGTACCTTGTTTTTCAAGTACTTTAGTAAGACTGGGAAATTTGGGATTATAAAGATCAGGGAATAGTTGCATTTGGGAATCCTTCTTTAAGGTTATAAGGGACATATGAATTTAAATTAGTCGCTTTAAAATTGGCAGGTTTACGTATTTTATTATTTACATCACGAATGATATAAACATTGTAGTACTCTGAGTAAGTCACAAAAGTCTCTACCTCTTTTTCTTTGTATAAAAGACCTGTTAGTATTGCTTCATTGCGATCCTTTGGGAACTTTAAGAGATTGTCAAGTGCAACCCGTTGCATTGCACCCTGTACATCCATGCCTAGGTTTTCCAGCTTTTGTAGTAAACCTAGTGTAACGTACAAAGTGTCAATAGCTCCATCGAGCACTTCTACTGGACTGTCTTTATAAAGTCCATCGACAGTCTCTGTACTCTCTTCTCTTATAAGTACGCACTGATTATAAAGATCACGTATAGAAACTAAATCAGCCTGCCCTGAAATACGGTTAAAGAGGTCAGCGTCATTTTTAAAGTCTGAAATATTATAAGTCATAGTTAGTTCAAGTTATCTGGGTTTATCTTTAATTATATTTAATTATTCAGGAGCTTTTGCACTGTAGATGTGCTCGAAGGTATCATCAATATCTTCCTTTACAGTCATAAAGTAATGAGGGAGATTAGTTAAAAAGTACAATGGCATAAGCAGAGCAGCAAATACATACAATAGAAATTTCATCTTGCGAATGATAAACCATTGCGCCCACGGTTTCATGGAATTAAAAGTATTAATGCTGCTTGAGTAGATTGAGTAGTTGTAATTCATATAGTTCCTTTCAAGAACAAAGTATAAGTGTAAGTGTAAATAAAATTAAGAAAACCCCACCTTATGGCGGGGATAGTCCTACTTAGTAAGCCTTAATTATAGCAGAAATCCAGCGTCTTTTAAAAGAGTATCTGTACTAATGAAGGATGGCTCCGCAAAACCGTCAACTGCATTCTTAAGCATTACCACACCTCTAAAGTGAGTATTACCTTGATAGCCTTTATATCCTTCATCAAATGGGTAACTAGCCCCTGCCACAATCCCAAGCTGCATCTTACCATCAATCGTTGGCCTAAAGGCGACATCCAGTGTTTGTTTGTGCCCTACTACGAAACTTTTACCTACAGCCTTAAGCTGGTTCAACGCAGAACCTCCATAAGGCTTACCTGTCATAGGATTAGCAAGGTAATGCACAAAGTAAATTCCTTGAATTTCCACTGGCTTAAGGAAGTCATGCACTTCCCAATCCTTTTCAAGCTCTAGGAGATCATAACCAATGAAGCCCTCAAATTCTGAATTATTCTCAGGGACACGAGCGATTCGTTGCTCATGATTCCCGAGTGTAAAGACCATCCGAGGGTTGTAGTCAACTCCCATCTTTTGTATAAATCGCATAGGGGCCAACATACGTTGCATACCAATCTTACCTACTTCGATATCATCCTTTAACCTGCGACCTTCAAAGGAAGTCTTACCCTTATCATATGATGATAAACTAGGGAAGTCCCAGAAGTCACCAGCAGACACAATAATATCTGGTTTCTGCTCAGAAATAAAATGCCCAATAGCAGTTAAGTAGTCCAACTTTTCATCTGGTTTAACTTGGCAATCAGGGATAAATAGAATATCCTTTGGGGTGTTCTCTTCTTTCTTTTTGGATTCAGGCCATGCTTCAATAGCTAAACGAGCTAATGCATCATTAACACCTGATTTGCTTATATTAAGCATGGTTGCAATAGTACGAGAGGAGTGACCTAGTTCCTTCATTTTTACAATAGTAGCAGTAGTTTTTTGATTATATTTCATATTTACCTTTCAGGAATTAATTTGATTCTTTTGATTAATAAAGCGCTGCTCTAAGTCCTCAAAGGAGATTGGGGTGAAGTCCGTGCATTCTACACAAGCTGAAATGTACCTAGTGTCAATTTCACCACTGGGTAGAAGTACCCTATTGGTATGCAAGTGCCCGTGAATGTTACCACGAAATCTGCTTATGGAATCAGGATGAATAGGGATATGAGACATAAGAAACTTCTTGTAGACATGAACCCCTCTTACATCGTAGAAGTATTTAAGATACTCCTGTATTTTCTCCTGATCGTGATTACCCTTAATCAGGACTTTCTTGCCGTTAAGCCTGTCCAGTATAGATAGATTCTTTTTGTTAAAAGCTATATCACCTAAGTAGTAAACCTTGTCACTATTGGAGACAACTGAATTATGCCTGCGAACAAGCTCTTCATTCATCTCCTCTGCGTTATCCCAAGGTCTAACCTTTTCTCCGGTGTCAGTCAGAAACTCACAGACTCCTTGGTGACCGAAATGAGGGTCAGATGTTACAAAATCAACCATGATAAGTCCCTAGTATAAGTGAGCCTTCTGATGGCTCTTCTAGCACAACCTCGCAATCTCCTTTACTTATAAAGTTAAGAGCTTGGTACATATTTCGTTCTCGTGTCCAGTATTCATTAGGTGTTACCCTAGACACCTTGAACACTTCCCCTATGTACTTTGAGTACCAGTACATACTATCTGAGCATTTCAAAATCTTGACTTGCACATCTTTCTCCTTATTTAAGTAGTTCCTGCAGTTCAGGGAACGTGTGTTTTCTGCTAAGGATAGCTCTTTTAAAAACAGCTTTCCGTTTAGTCGCATTGACCTCTGCATTGTAGCCTAGTTTAACTAGGACTTCATCCTTCCTTGACTCTTTAAGCTTATTAAAATCAATCTCTAACCTTTTAATGAAACCCGGATGATAAGGGTTATGGCTATAGTCCTGCTCAAGGTAGTGCGCTAAGTTACGAAGTATTTCCGGTAAAGGCTTGTTTGTAAGCCATCCTAGGCATCGTTTATAGGCATTGATGACTAAGCCCTCGAATGCATTTGTATTGCGGTTAAGGGCTGCTCTGGTGTGCTGTGTAGTGTGGCTATGGTCAAGGACTGTTACTTCACTAAATGGTTCATTAAGAAGAGGGTCAATACCTCTCTGCTCCTTAACAAATCGTTCTCTTACTCTCTTGACATCGGCAGGTGTGTATAGATGCTCTACTTCACTCATTAGTTATACCTCTCTCTTTTGCAAATTCCCAGAAATTACTTTCGTCATCCCAGCTTCGTTTCATATACGCACATTTCCAGTACATCTCAAGCATATCCTTCCAAGTAGCTTGGCATTCCATACCGTGGCAATCAGTATAGACAAACTCAGAGGGGTATAGGAGCTTGAATTGATCAATGACTACTGCTAGTACCTCCTGTTCTGTTTGAGCGCTCTCAAGTGCCTTTAAAGCCTTCGTAGGGCCATAGGGTAGCTTACTAAGTTCATACCCTTGATACGTATCAGCCTTATCGCCAGCTAGTACTTGGAAAGCAATAAACTTAAGCCCATTACCTTTGATATCAGTCTTATCCTTCCACAAGGAACCCACTAAGGGTATCTCCTCTAGGGCCTCAAACTCTGAATCTTTCATCCAATTCAGGACAGTGATACCTTGAGTACCTTGAGCGTCCTTATCCAGTGAAGCAAGAATAGGTGTATTACCTTTGGACTTTTCCTCATAAGCTTTAATGGTTATAGCGTCATCAGTTTCAATATCCTTAATGTAACTACATGTGTAGTTCTTCATTAGGTAATCCCTTGCAGCCTGTAAATGAACTGGACGTGTCCCTTGTCTATTATCCTTGTATGGCGAAGGTAACGCTAGTCTATGCCGGAATGTTTCACCTGAACCGATGCATATCTCAGTACGCTCTGAATTAGAAATATTCTCCAAGCTCTTGACTAAGTTCTTGATGATATATAAAGCATGTGAGATATCTTCTGGGGTCTGAATATCCGTAATCTCGTAGTCATCTTTGTTGTACTCCATGCCTTTACTCTTAAGTAATTCCTTGAGTTCAGTACGAGTATTGAAATCCTTAGTTCTGCCAGATGCTAAATGCTTTGCAATAATAGTTCTTTTCTCAATAGCTGCAGCAGACCTATAAGCAACAAGGTCACCGTCGATAATTAATACTCTTTGTTTTTTCATAAGTTCCCTATTCTGAATAAAATAAAACCCGTAGGTATTAGCTACGGGTACTTTACTATTTGGTATTAACTTCGAGCTACCGCAATCATTTCCAATGTTTCATTTGATTTATCTTTAAGCTCCTCAACTTTATTGCCTACGATGCTCTTTGCTACTGCAGCAATGATTGCCACTGCAAGTCCTGACTCTTTTGCCTCGTCCTTGATACCCTTAAGGTCTTCATTGAGGCTGTCGATTTGAGTCATTACTTTTACCATTTTGGCGATTGCTTCTTTTGCTTGCATGTTATTTCCTTTAATATAGATTAGAGTGTTGAGTACTGGGTACTTAGTGCTTACTTAGTACTACGAAAATTGAGCAATGATTTTAGGGATAACTGCAAGATAAGAGTAGCTGCCCATGTATAGAACGTGTAAGCAATACTGGTATTAAAAATAGTATTCAATGCCCAGATTGTAAGCAGTGGGCCGATACCAATAATGATAGCTGCAAGAATGATTACGAGAATTACGGTAAGAGTTGTACTTGACATTTTATTTCCTTTCAATGATTGGTAATACCCTTAATAGGTATGATAGTACCTACTAAGGGGTTTATAGCATAAAAGCTATATTAGTAAATTATTTTTAAGCCTATTTTCTGAGTTTATTTCACGATGAACCTTTCCATGACATTCTGTGCATAACCATATCACACTTAACCAGTGCTCTTCTAAGTAAGACCAATGATGTCCTTGGACTTCACAGTCAGTTTTACCACAAGATGAGCAAACTACTGGTTTAATTATACGATTATCTCTTACTGCATTGTTAAGTGCCTGTCTAGCTCCCACTTTAAGGGGATAAAGTAGTTTTAGTGAGGTTAAAGTAGTCTTACGTTTTATTCTAAATTCTTCACTTTCCTTGTACTTTGTCTTTATTGCAATCTTTTGGGCTTCTGCCCTAGCTGAACCAACGTAACTTCTATTTCTGTCATACTCATTGTAGTATTCAACCTTGTCTAATCTGTTCAAGATTACGTCTTTCTTATTACACTTCTTGCACTTATTGACGTGCCCGTCTGCCATTTGTGAGTGTTTATAAAATGCAGAGAGTGGTTTAATCTCTCCACATTTAAAGCACTGTTTATGCTTTTCCTGCATTGTCAGAAGTCATAACGTGCCATCTTACGCGCTTTACTGGTTGTCTGGTCAAAGTAAGGCGAGTTGGTAGCAAACGGTAGGTCATCGTCCATGTCATCATCGCTGGCTTGTGGCGCAGCCTTTGCTTTAGACGTTGGCTTTGGAGCAGGTTTTGCAACAGTCTTAACAGCAGGCTTCGGAGCAGGAGCCTCGTCGTCAAACTCGCTACCACTTTCGTAATCACTATCTGCCTTGACATACTCGATAAGGTCTGTTACAAGAACATTCTTAAGATACAAGGAAGAGCCACCGCTAGTACGATCAAAACGATCTACACTGATAGTACCGATTGAACCGTTACCTACTAGCTTACTATTAGTAATATCCACTAGGGTATTCTTAATCTTCTCGAAGACTTTAGGTTTGTACAAATCAGGAACTGGTTTTCCTGTTTTACCTAGCTCTACGGATTTACGAAGGGTTAAGACCCATACATTCTTACCTGCACCTTCTGGCGCTGGTACTTTATAAGCTGCCTCAAAGTCAGCAGACTTAACTTTCTTGAGGCCAAGTAAAGTATCAAGGGACTTAGCATAAGCTTCGAGGTCATCAACATAGTCCTCGTCAGTAAGAACTACACCAGCTTTCCACTCGTCAGGCTTAGGAGGAGTACCGGGCTTGACATAAGCTTTAACAGGCTCATTGATTTGGACGTAAACAAGAGTACCTTGAATCTTGGAGAAATCTGTATTTGTGTTTGACATTTGTGTTCCTTATAGAAAATTTAATAAACGACTATTGTACGCCTGAAGTAAACTTTCGTACATGCCTAAGACTCTGGCAGCTATAACAAGTTATAACGTACCCCTAGGATTTGCTTTGATCAGAAGCCTTTTCTGGTACACCTCCTTGGTTTCGATCCAAGTACCAAGGAATTATGAGTTCCCTGCTCTCCCATTGAGCTAGAGGTGCAATATGGTGCTGCAGAAGGGACTTGAACCCCTAACAACTTATGTAGAAGACAAGTGCTCTATCCAGTTGAGCTACTGCAGCTTATTTCTTAATTAAGAGAAGTTAACAGGATTATACACGATAACTGTAGTTGGTTCTGGTTTTACAAATAAAAATTTACTGTATTCCGAACCAGAGTACGAAGCATACCATCCGTCAAATTTAACTAAAGCAACCTCTGTTCCTTTTTTAAATTCATAAACTGAATAATAATCCGCTCCTTGCTCTTCGCCTCCAAAAGAGTCCACATGCTTTAGTGTGATACCTCTAACCTCAAGGTCTGCAATGAAAGTATCGGTACTTGGGGATGTATATCCTTCATGAGCTTCTGAATTAAAAAAATCATTAAGAGTACTTGAATCTGCTTTGTTAAACAAGTCATTGATCTCTTTAATAAACTCTGGTGCATGTTTCATTTTCATTTTAGTTCCTTTCAAGAACAAGTTTTACATATTCTACTTTACTTTTATCAAATATCCCAAGTACTTCAGGATAATTATCAATCGCAAAGTCCCTAAACCATCCAGAACAAAGTGTAGTACAGATTTTATTTACTGCTAGATTGAACGCTAGTTTAGCATAAAAATCCCATCCTGCAGGAACTAAAAATCTTTCCACTGAAATAACATAAGCTTCTTCTGCTATGCACTGAAGCTTCTCATTGTAGCTCAATTTATTCCATAGTGCTTGATTGCACCAAGCTTTACTTGAATCAGTCTGGAGCTTAGTATACATCGGTTTTTCCTGATGTGCAAACAATTCATGCAAATAATCGTGATCGTACTTCTTAGTCACTGCATCATCAAAGAAGTCCTTAACGCTCTGATTCAAGTTAGGATTTCCTTGCGGGAAAGCCTTTGCAGTCATTTCAATTCTTTGATTCAATAAAGCATGATCTTCCGAGGAGAAAGTATAGTAACTTCTGACTAAGTGCTTATGCCACTGAGTGATATGCTTACTAAAATACATGTCTCGCCACAGGTGACTTCGTTTAATTATAGCTAGACCCTTAAGGTTAAGTACGTAAACTTTCTTACCTTTAAAGTCAATAACTGCATCCTCTGATGTATAAGCATCAAACTCGTCATTATTCAGAAAAAATCTATCATGCCACTCCGCACCCTCAATCGGGCGACAACTGATGATATCCCAATCGGAGTTATCTCGTGTCTTGAACTCAGGGAGCCAGTACTCTAATGCCCTGCTTCCAATGAGGATTGATTTCATACTGCTCCCTTTATTTAAAGATTAATTATAACTCAAATAGCATCAGTGAACGTCACGCCAGCTTCCTTCATAGGATATTTTACCTTCCCCGTTCAATGGTAAGGCCAACTTGAGTAGTTCCCCAGCTTTAATGATAGCCTTGACGCTGATCTCTTTGACCTCGTTCTCAATACCGTCTTCCACTTCCCAGCTATATTCATCATGCATCATGGATACTCGCTTGACAATGTGATCATTGTAAAGGTAGTAAGGACGACCACGGCTGTCAATGAACATATCACCTAGCTTATTATCCATAACACAAGCTGCATAAGACATTGCAATGGCTCCACAGCCTTGTCCTAGACACGAAAGCAGCACGTTCTTGCCCCTTACTGACACAATCCTACCGTCGATTGCAGGTATGTGTTTCTTCTTACCTGCAGTATCAAAATACTTTTCAGTAGCTTTCTTCAATAGTCCCAGCCCTTTATTGCTTTCCCAATAGTTATCAAAAGCTTTTTTACCATCAGCTTGAGAGAGACCTAGACTACTTGCTAACTTAGGTGCTCCACCTCCGAATGCAAGTAAATAAGCACCAGTCTTTGCCTTATTGCGCCAAGACTTAAATTCATGGTTTTCCTTGTTCTCCTGATTATTGATATCGAACTTGTCGTGCAACTCAGGAAAGAAAGCAAAAGCATTGAACGAGTGCGGGTCTCCTTCGGTCTGCATACGAGCAAATGCTCCATCATCATACCTATAAGTATAAGAGGATAGTGTCCTGTTCTCAAGTGCAGCGGCATCTGTTCCAACATACCAGAACCCGTCATCTACGTGAAACAGATCACGCATTTCACTTCCGAGAAGTACTTTAGGGTCAGCCTTTGGACAGTTAACTACTGTCTTATGCTTTACTCGTGAAGTAGGCGCATACCCTGAAATCTCAGCAGACAGTCTTCCATCAAAAGCAATACGCCAGTTATTTAACCAACCATTTACTACACCTAAGCGATTACGATAAGAAAGAAACTTAACTACTTTACGAGGTATCTCACCATCTAGTTTTAATAGATTAGGACAAAGCTGACCTTGATTCTGAATCTTTGGTGTAGTCTTGATGAACTTATTCTTTTCATCTCTGATTGGTTTACCATCTGGGCCTTTCTTAACATTCCAAAAGTCCTCATGGGGTATCCAGCCGCTGTCAATGAAGTACTTCTTTAGCTCTGCATTATCGCTAATCTCCATTGGAAGATTTACAGGGAGAATTGCATTAGCCTCAAGCTTGATGTTCATACCATAGACACTGATCATAGAGTTCTCAAGAGTAGCAGAATGCTTCTCAAGCCACTTAATCATGGTAGTGCTAGTCTCCCCTGACTTTGTGAAGGGCTTACTAGGTTGCTTATAGAAAGCCTCCTCAGCAGTCTTTAAAGCCCTTGGAGGGAGTTTAGGGTCTACTTCCTCCTTGATCTTCTGCATCTCAATCTCGACGTGCTGAACAAGTGCTTGAGCCTTCTTTACATTGAACTTGACGCCAGTGTAAGCCTGTGCTGAATAAAGGAAATAGTCCTTCTGCATCTGTCGAAAACTCGCATGTATCCAGTTGTCATCACCGTACAAACTTTGTGCCTGCTTCCAGAGTTTACCTACTTCAATAATACTTGTAGCTACGTCCTGATCGCAGTAGGGTTTTACTAACTCATGAAAGAAAGTAAACTCATGCCCTTTAGGAGCATTGGAGTCCATAGCGCCAGCAAGCACTAGACTCTTTCTGTAGTTAATCTTACCTTCATTCTCTTCACCACCTGATACATACTCAAGCGAATGCTTAGGTGAGTTAGGATTGAGATACATATCCAGAACATAACCGTCAACAAACTGAACAGGTTTATCACCAAGGTAGTCCTTACCGTTCTTGCCTACCTTTGGAGTAATCCCAAGAAACTTCCAGAGAATCCAGATATCAAACCCAATAGAGTTCCAACCAATTACGTGACTATCGTCAGGGAACGAGTTAATCCACTTAAGAATCTTAGCCTTAACTTCCTCTTTGTCCTCCCTGAATGGGTAGACAGACATCTTGTACTTACCGTCAGTTGACTGGAAATTTATGTACCAAATCTTGGACGAGAGCAAGTAAAGATTGTCGCACTCTGTATCAAAACACCATCCGTTTAATTCCATTACTACCTCCTAATTTATTGCTCATTGTAGCATGAGAAAAGCCCGCTTGTTAGGCGGGCTTGTTTTTAGAATGACGGTGAATGCGTACTGAAGTACTCTTCCTTGTCATAGAGAGTGTGCTCTGCGTTGCAGTAGTAGAGTTCCCCTGCTGGCCCTGTTAAGCCTGCTAGACGATTCTTACTCAGCATGATCTTAGTCGTATTACGATCATCCTCATTCTCTGAGTACTTATCACGGCTAAGGAGAATATTTACAGAGGCTGATTTAGTAATAGTACTACTACCGTGAATATCGTTCTCCGTTTGCTTATCTTCCTGCCCTGCTGCTGTCTTACGCATGTGGTTAATATAGATAAAGCTAATATTATGGGACTTGATTAAACCCTTAGCCCACTTCATGAATATAGCCTGATCTTCATTACTCAATCCATCCAAGATATCCTGCAGAGGATCAATAACAATGACCTTGCAATTAGAAGAGATCACAAGCTCTTCAATCACTGACTGCAGCGCTTCTAGTGAGCCTTCTCGGTCTTCTACCAGCATGAAACGATTACCACCGTCAGGTGTTTTAAATAGTTCGTCTGACTGAGCTACGATACGATCTGACTTAAGTAAGGTAAGCTTATCTTCAGTATTCATTAATGCTAACTTACGACCAATGTGTCGGGACAGGAGCACTTCCCCATACTGGCCTGCTCCTAGTTCCATAGAGACAACTCCAATCATGTGAGGGGAATTAAAAATCCAGAAATAGATTAATTCATTTATTAGAGTAGTTTTACCCAGCCCCGTACTAGCGGCAATATTAATAATATGACCAAGTGGAATACCATCGACTAGCATTTCATTTAACTTCTTCATGAATGGAGGAAAAGGTACTTTCTGCACGGAGGTTTGCTGCATGATGCGTTCATACAATTCACCTGAACCGAGTACACCTGCTGGGACATAGCTCTTGGCTGAGTAAAAGTCAGATAAGAAAGCCTTGCTATTCCCTTCCTCAAGCATCTGATTCGGGTCTTTACCCTTATTCCATGATGCGATGCGGATTTTTCCACGAGGCAAGCTTGGGATAATCTTCTCAGCGCCTTTACGTCCTACTTCGTCATTATCAAAGCCTACGATAATATTATCAAAGCTGTTAAGAAATTCATAGTTAGCAGCGATCTGTTTACTGGCATTGGCCTCTCCTACTGTAACAGAAACAACTGCTGTCACAAAATCCATATTCTTGCTATCTGAGTAGTCCTTAAACATTTGGTAAGCTGCCATTGCATCCTCTTCGCCACCTACGATAAGCACGTACTTTCCACCTGATTTAAAACGAAAGCTTCCAAAGAGATCGCAATCATTACCAGTGTTACCAATCGCGTAGAAGTTCTTAGGGGCTTCACGAACCTTGTAGCCACCTAGTACTCCATCTTTTGTTACTGGATAATAACGAGCAGTCACTTCTGCAGTTGACTCGTCATACTCAGTGCGTACACCAAAGAACTTTGTAATTTCATCAGAGATACCCCTGTAGTCATTACCTTTTGGTGAAGTTCGGTCTTTTACTTCGTTAACTTGATCATCTGAGATATTTGCTTTTGACATTGTTACTTCTTTCTCTTTGGTTTTATTACTCTTGCTTGAGTGCTTTACTTTAGTATCATTTTCCTTGTAGCTTGCACTAGGTATAGTGAATTTACAAGAGAAGCAGTGATAGGATAATAAGCCATCTCCATCTTCGTAGACGGAATTACCATCACTGCTTCCGCATTTGTTACAACCCTCGTGTCTTAAAAATACTGAACTCAAATACATTTCTCCTAGTTACCAGTGCCTGATCACACCAGCGATAATAAATAAATTAGTACCTATGTATGATAGCACAATAAGGAGCCTGATCAGTGCAACTTTATCAGACTCCTCGTTTGAATCCCCTGCTTTCTCCCCAAGGGCTTTAGCAATTAACCTGAACATTCATACCCCTTGATTATTTCATCTTCAGTAAGTACTCATTGCTTACTGCCTTGAATGAAATACGTTCTCCAGTAGTATTTGCCTTGAACACAAGTCCTTCACGAAGTACAGTAATATTACCTAATTGAGATTCACCGTCAGCATACTCAAGAAGTTTATCACACGTTTTGTCCTCTAGGACTTGTCTTTTTGAAATTGTTGGTACAGCTTGTAGCCCAAGTTGCTCAATAAGTTTCATTCGTTCTACGGGAATAAGGTACTGACCTTTATCAATATCGTAGATGTCAAAAACATAAAGATGATAACTCATGAATCCATAAATATTTCCAGAGATACTCGGCCCACATTGCTCGGATTGAATCACTAAATTGCGTCCTAGACTAGTAAGTTTTTCAGGTAAGCTATACTGCTCTGCCGTAGTCCAGAAAGTATTTTCGTTATTCTTAAGATCAAGATTACGACTGCAAACTCCGACTTCACCATTAAAATAGTAAACACTACTACTCTGCCCTTCTACCTTTTCCGTAACTTCCCATGTGTACTTCTGGAAAGCTTCAGTCATATCTTTATGACAATTTTGAATACGCTCCTGATCTGTCTTGGGGAAGAAAGAAGGGAAGTTTCCTTTAGCGTCTGCACTTCTGTACTCAGGCTCAGGCTCCCATTTAACAATGCCAAAGTAATCAGTGCAGTCATCACCCTCTTCGTAGAGTACGCTTAAAGCGTTATCCAAAGGTAGGATAAGTCCTTGCGAGATTTGCTTCTTCAATCGAATTGTACGGAGTTTTTCACCCTTAATACCTAAGTACTCACGAGGCTCTTTCCCTTTGGAAAGGAAGGGCGCATGCTCAGTAGGAACCCATGAATCCGGTTCGATGTACACCACTAGTTCATCCTCTTTATGAGCATTGACTTGCCCTACTACCCACCAACCATTGATACGATAGGCACAGATTTTATCCGCATCAGGGATAGCTTTAATTTCTGCAATACGCTGGATACTTGCTAATTTACGCATAATTTTCCTTAGACTGTTGAAGTTGTTAAATGAAAGAAGACCTGATGTTAGCATAGAATTTTACTCCATGCAACATCAGGTCTAATTTATATTAAATATCTAACTCGGAGCGAATC
>Ga0208916_10000860_pt1 | contig 13615 bp, 15 predicted proteins | sample DEB19_08_DNA_5_FD_184523 | JGI IMG/M metagenome (GOLD analysis project Ga0208916, IMG submission 184523) | Aqueous microbial communities from the Delaware River and Bay under freshwater to marine salinity gradient to study organic matter... | ecosystem: Environmental > Aquatic > Marine >... | reverse complement strand
TGATGGGGCAGCCTAGGCATTCGCCGATAATCAGCCTCGTTCGAGACCCAAAAACGGGAAGGTATTTTTTTGTTGTCCATCATACAAGCCGCAGGTTGGCCCATTTGGCCCTTGATTTTGTGTTCCATTCTGGCCCTGGCCCTGATCCTGGAGCGCTGCGTTCAGCTGCAAAGCGCCAAAGTCATGCCCGCCCACATCCTCGCGCAAACCATCGAGGCAAGCCAACGCGGTGTCCCCGTGCCAGAGATGATCCAGGCCTTGGACAAAGCAGGTGCCATGGGGCCGGTTTTGGCCAGCGGACTGCGTTGCCTGCATGACAACCCCAAAGCCTCAGGCGAAGACATCCAAGCCAGCATGCAAATGGCGGGGCGTTTGGCAACACAAGGGCTGGAACGCTACCTGCCTGCACTGGCCACCATCGCCTCTGCCGCCCCACTGCTCGGTTTGCTGGGCACCGTGGTCGGCATGATCGACATTTTTGGGGCGCACACGGCGGCCAACAACCAGCCTGCCCTGCTGGCACATGGTATTTCGGTGGCGCTTTACAACACCGCGTTCGGTTTGGTTGTGGCCATCCCGTCCTTGATGTTCTGGCGCTACTTTCGCGCCGTGGTGGACCGCCATGTGCTGGCCATGGAAGTGGCTGCCGAGACCTTTGCCCGGCATCTGAGCCGTTTGCGCGCATAAAGGCTGGCTGTGAATTTCAGACCCCGGCCCTCGTCCCCCGAACCCGAGATCAACCTGATCCCGTTCATTGACGTGCTTTTGGTCGTCCTGATCTTTTTGATGCTGACCACCACTTGGTCACGCCTGACCGAAATCGAGCTGAACCTGCCCGTGGCCGATGCCAGTGCATCCAGCCAGCGCCCGCGCAAAATTGTCTTGACGATCACATCACAAGGGCGATACGCCATCAACAAGTCACCCGTCGGGGGCAGCTCGGTCGGTCATTTGGTGGCGGTCCTGACGCCACTGGTCCACAAAGACGCGATGCTGGTCATCAGCGCCGACGCATCGGCCACGCACCAAAGCGTGATCAACGCCATGGAGGCGGCACGCCGCAGCGGCTTGTCCAAAATCACCTTTGCGGCCCAATCGGCCGAAGTGCCGGGCTCTTGATCGGCATGAGCCTGTCCGCATTCCTTCACCAGCATTTGCCCCGGGTCTGGCAGCGGCGTGGCCCGCTCGCGTGGGCCTTGCGCCCGGTGGCGGCCATTTATGGCGCACTCACGACACTGCGGCGCATGGCCTACGCCACGGGCATCTTCAAAACCCGGCGCGTACCCGCCTTGGTCATCGTGGTCGGCAATGTGGTGGCAGGCGGTGCGGGCAAAACCCCGGTCACCATTACCCTTGCCAGGCACTTGCTGGCCAAGGGTTTGCAGGTCGGGGTGATCTCGCGCGGGCACGGCCGCAAAACGCAGGACGCCCGTGCCGTGACGCACGACAGCCACCCACTGGATGTGGGCGATGAACCCTTGCTGATTCACCAAAGCACTGGCGTGCCGGTTTGGGTGGCGCGAGCCAGGGCCGATGCGGCGCTGGGCTTGCTGCACGCGCATCCGACGGTGCAAATTTTGATCTGCGACGATGGTTTGCAACACCTGGCCTTGGCGCGTGACATCGAGATTTGTGTGATGGACGAGCGCGGCGTGGGCAACGGCTGGTTGTTGCCTGCAGGCCCCCTGCGCGAAGCCTGGCCACGCCCGGTCGATTGGGTTCTGCACACCGGTCCATCCATTTCGGGTGACCGCCCACTCGGTCAATACCAGGCCCCACGGCAACTGGCAGACCACGCCCTGACCTCGGATGGGCGACACCTTGCCTTGAGCGCATTGACAAACCGCCCACTGCACGCGGTGGCCGGACTGGCCAGGCCTGAAGCATTTTTCGACATGCTGCGCCAATCGGGGTTGCAACTGACCAGCACCACCGCCCTGCCTGACCACCACGACTACCAAGACTGGAAAGCCAACCCCGACCGCACTTGGGTTTGCACCGAAAAAGACGCCGCCAAACTCTGGCCGCACGAACCCGGCGCCCTGGCGATCCCTCTGGTCATCACGCCAGAAAACGGTTTTTGGTCGGCGCTGGATGCGCGCATTGAGCAACTTTTGCAGCACTGACCTTTCCCAAACACCCCTGGCTTGGGGGCCGTTATCATTGACAGCATGGACAACAAATTGCTTGAATTACTGGTTTGCCCAGTCACCAAAGGCCCTCTCGACTTCGACCGGGAACACCAGGAACTGCTCTCGCGCAGCGCTCGCCTGGCGTACCCGGTGCGCAACGGCATTCCGATCCTGCTGGAAAACGAGGCCCGCACACTGAGTGACGAAGAAATCGAGAAACTCGCGGCCCTGCGTCCCGCGCTCTGAGCCCCAGCCATGACCCATTTTTTGCCCCCCGCAGGCTCTGCTGCGGGTTTTACGGTGGTAATTCCGGCACGCATGGCTTCGAGCCGCTTGCCCGACAAACCTCTTGCCGACATCGCTGGACTGCCCATGGTGGTGCGCGTGGCGCAACGTGCCATGCTGTCCAACGCCAGTCTGGTGGTGGTGGCCGCTGACGATAAGCGCATCGTGGCGGCCTGTGAAGCGCACGGCATACGCGCCTTGCTGACCCGAAAAGACCACGTCAGCGGCAGCGACCGCCTGGCCGAAGCTTGCCAGCTGCTGGGCCTTGCGCCCGATGCGGTGGTGGTCAACGTGCAAGGCGACGAGCCGCTGATCCCGCCCGCGCTCATCAACGAGGTGGCCCGCGTGCTGACCGAGCGGCCTGATGCCAGCATGAGCACCGCAGCGCACGCCATCGGTTCATTGGAAGAATTCACCAACCCCAACGTGGTCAAGGTGGTCATGGACGCCCGGCAAATGGCACTGTATTTCAGCCGCGCGCCCATTCCATGGTGGCGCGATGGCCAGTCGGACTCGGGTTTCAAGGCCCTGCCCAGCCCGGCACCGCTGCGCCACATCGGGATTTATGGCTACCGGGCCGGTTTTCTGGCTTTGTTCCCCACACTGCCCCCCGCGCCAGTGGAAACCATGGAATCACTCGAGCAGCTGCGCGCACTGTGGCACGGCCACCGGATCGCAGTGCATGTCACCGCCGCATCACCCGGTCCGGGAGTCGACACCCCCGAAGACCTGGATCGGGTGCGGCAACTGCTGTTGACATGAGCTGAAAACCGGGGTTCTCCCCGTAAGCCAACTTTGAGGCTGGCGTGATATTCTCAAAAATAACCATGCAGCAGGCCTTCGGGCTTGGCTAGCAGAAACGATTTCAAACGATAAGGACCTTCCCATGAGACTGATTCTGTTGGGCGCACCTGGCGCCGGCAAAGGCACACAAGCCACCTTCATTTGCCAGAAATACAACATTCCCCAAATCTCCACGGGCGACATGTTGCGTGCCGCCGTCAAGGCCGGCACCCCCTTGGGCCTGGAGGCCAAAGCGGTCATGGAATCAGGCGGTCTGGTCAGCGACGACCTGATCATCAACCTGGTCAAAGAACGCATCGCCCAGGCCGATTGCGCCAATGGCTTCCTGTTTGACGGCTTCCCCCGCACCATTCCCCAGGCCGACGCCATGAAGGCCGCAGGCGTGAAACTCGACTACGTGCTCGAAATCGATGTGCCCTTTGACGCCATCATCGACCGCATGAGCGGCCGCCGCTCGCACCCCGCTTCGGGCCGCACCTACCACGTCAAGTTCAACCCACCCAAAGTCGAAGGCGTGGACGATGTGACCGGCGAAGCTTTGGTGCAACGCGCCGACGACCAAGAAGAAACCGTCAAAAAACGTCTGGATGTTTACAGCGCCCAGACCCGCCCATTGGTGGACTACTACTCCAGCTGGGCCAAAGCCGATGCCGCGGCAGCCCCCCAATACCGCGCCATCAGCGGCACCGGCAGCGTGGAAGACATCACAGCCCGCGCATTTGCGGCACTGGCTGACTGATTTTTTCAGCGGCCCCAACGAACAAAGCCCCGCAGTGCGGGGCTTTGTTGTTTCAGGGCTTTGTAGGTATTTAGCCCATCAAATCCAACATCAGACTCACCCGCGCCTTGTACGCATTGAGCCCCGCAGGTGCCATTTGCAGCGCGGCGGCTTGCCCCACGATCTGACCTTCGGCGCAACGGGTGGTCAAACGCACAGCCACGCCTTGGGCCTGCGCCTGGGACAGTGCCGACAACAGGCTTTGGTGCACGGTGCCGTTGCCCGTGCCTGCCACGACCAGTCCTTTCACGCCCGCAGCCACGAGGGCCTGGACTTGGCGGGCATCACTGCCTGCATGGCTGTCCAAAACCGCCACCCAGGGCCAATCGGCCACACTCAATGCCAGCGCTTGGCTGGCATGGACATGCGCCATCGGCCAGCTGCCGGGGTCGGCCCAGCGCACACGGCCTTGCTCCACCCAGCCACGGGGGCCGGATTCGCCGGAGCTGAAAGCATCGAGCCGATAAGGGTGAATTTTTTGCACCTCGCGGGCATTGTGGATGCGGCCTGCGCAGACGGCCAGCACGCCACGCGCCATCGGGTCGAGGACCACGGCAACAGCGTCCAGCAGGTTTTGTGGGCCATCGGGGGTCAAGGCGGTGGCCGGACGCATGGCACAAGTCAGCACCACAGGCTTGGTGGTGCGCTGCACCTGCTGCAAAAACCAAGCGGTTTCTTCCAGTGTGTCGGTGCCGTGGGTGATGACGATGCCACCCACGTCAGGCTGTGCCAGCCAGTGGGCGCAGCGCTGCGCCAACGCTTGCCAAGTGGCGTGGTCCATGTCTTTGCTGTCAAGCTGGGCGACCTGCTCACACTGCAGTGAATCACCCTGCAGAACGTCATTCAGACCGGGTATGGCGTCCAGCAGATGCTGCACACCCAACTGGCCAGCGGTGTAGCCCGTGTGGTCATTGGCGCTGGCCGCTGTGCCGGCGATGGTGCCGCCTGTGCCCAAAACCACCACTTTCTTCATTTTTTTTGTGTCCAACACTTGCATCGCCTCAAAAACTGGTTAAAAATACAGTCACTGGATGAAACAACAGTTTAACCAGTCCCCACAAGGAGACCGCCATGACCGACAGCCCCAAACTCACCGCCCGGCAACAGGAAATTCTGGAACTGATCCAGAACACCATTGCCAACACCGGTGCGCCACCCACGCGTGCCGAAATCGCCAGCGTGCTGGGCTTCAAGTCGGCCAATGCAGCAGAAGAACACCTCAAGGCCCTGGCCCGCAAAGGGGCCATCGAACTGGTCAGCGGCACCTCGCGCGGTATTCGCCTGAAAGGCAGCAACCGCAATCACCTGCGCGCCCCATCAGACCTGTTCAGCCTCACCCTGCCCGGCTTGGGCCAATTGAGTTTGCCATTGATCGGCCGCGTGGCCGCAGGCTCGCCTATTTTGGCGCAAGAGCATGTTGACCGAACATATCAATTGGAAAGCACGCTGTTTTCCGAACAACCCGACTACCTGTTGCGGGTTCGGGGCATGTCCATGCGCGACGCAGGCATCATGGACGGCGATTTGTTGGCCGTGAAATCGACCAAAGAAGTCCGAAATGGCCAGATCGTTGTGGCCAGACTGGGCGACGAAGTCACCGTCAAACGCCTGCGCAAGACCGCCACCGGCATCGAATTGCTGCCCGAAAACCCCGATTACCAAACCATTGTGGTGAACCCCGAGGAGCCTTTTGACATCGAAGGCCTGGCTGTAGGACTCATCCGCAACACGCTTTTGATGTAAAGCACTGGCTTGTTGCTCCAGGTGGCGGGCGCTGACGAGATGGTTCTGTCAGCCCTGAAGCAACAGGCTCTTCAGCAATCCTGCCTGTGTCCAACCTCCATGCTTTTTAAAGGTTTCACATGGGAATCGCTCTGCTTGCTCTTTCAGGTCTTTTTCAAGGCTTCTCCAATTTCAACCGGGCCACACCTTCGGTGGCCAAGCCCCAGCGCGGAAACGCTTACTTGAGGCCCGTCTGGACCTCGCGCAGACCGGCTTGCACGCCCCAGGCCCTCAAAACCTCAGCCCATCCACACCGATTCCCGGCCACTGCTGCTGTTCCTGCCTTGCGTGTCTTGCGGGTTGCAGAGAGCGATCAACGTGTCAAAGGGGCCGGTCGGATGGTGATTTCCGGGCGCATGGCCGATGTCTGCGCTGAATTGGACCGCTTAGCGGCCATCGAAGCAGCACAAGCCAGCGCTTAACCAAAAGAGCAGCCCCCGGCGACTGAACCGGGCCGCCTCGTCAGGGCACAATGTAGGGATGAACATTGTGATCCTTGACGACTACCAAGATGCGGTGCGCAAACTCGACTGCGCGGTCAAACTCGAAAATTTTCCAGCCAAGGTCTATACCAACACGGTTAAAGGCATAGGCCAATTGTCTGTGCGACTGAAAGACGCCGACATCATCGTGCTGATCCGCGAGCGCACCCAACTGACGCGTGCCGTGATTGAAAAACTACCGCGCTTGAAATTGATTGCCCAGACAGGTCGTTTGGGCGGTCACGTCGATCTGGCGGCTTGCACAGAACGCGGTGTGGCCGTAGCCGAAGGTGTCGGCTCACCCGTGGCACCGGCTGAACTGACCTGGGCCTTGATCATGGCTGCTACGCGGCGTTTGCCACAGTACATTGGCAACCTCAAACATGGTGCATGGCAGCAATCGGGCCTTAAAGCGGGCTCAATGCCTGCCAACTTTGGCTTAGGCACAGTCCTCAAAGGCAGAACTCTGGGCATCTGGGGTTACGGAAAAATTGGTCAATTGGTGGCCGGCTACGGCAAGGCGTTTGGCATGGATGTGATGGTCTGGGGCAGCGACGAGTCGCGCACCAAAGCCATCCAAAACGGCTACCGTGCCGCAAGCAGTCGCGCTTCATTTTTTGAAGAAGCCGATGTGTTGTCTTTGCATCTGCGCTTCAACGAAACCACTCAAGGCATCGTCAAAGGCGAAGATTTGGGCCGAATGAAGCCATCGGCCCTGTTTGTAAACACGTCCCGCGCCGAATTGATCGAGCCCAATGCCTTGATCGGGGCCTTGAATCGGGGCCGACCCGGTTTGGCTGCGATCGATGTCTTCGAATCCGAACCCATTTTGCAAGGCTCCGCCTTACTGCGCCTGGAAAATTGCATTTGTACACCTCACATTGGCTACGTCGAAAAAGACAGCTATGAGTTGTATTTCGGCACGGCGTTCGACAACGTGGTGAACTTCATCAAGGGCACTCCGACCAACATCGTCAACCCAGGCGCCTTGCAAGTTCGCCGTTAAGCGCGCCCTGTTATTTCAATCTTCGATTTACTTTTACAACCATGACTCTCGCATTCTCCAAAGTTGCCATCATCGGTGCCGGCGCCATGGGCCGGGGCATCGCCCAAATCGCCGCACAAGCAGGCAGTCAAGTCTGGCTTTACGACACCCAAGCCGACGCCATTCAGAAAGCACGCGATGCCGTTTTCCAGCAATGGGACAAGTTGCAAGAGAAAGGCAGACTGACGGCCGAAGCCGTCGCAGGTCACAAAAGCCGTTTGCTGGGCGCAAGCAACATGCAAGACCTGGCCGGGTGCGAATTGGTGGTTGAAGCCATCGTTGAGAAGCTCGACATCAAGAAAAGCCTGTTCACCGAGCTCGAAAAAGTACTGGCCCCCACAGCCGTGCTGGTAACCAACACATCGTCGTTGTCAGTCACCGCGATTGCCGCAGCACTGCAACGCCCCGGCCAGTTTGCGGGTTACCACTTTTTCAACCCTGTGCCACTGATGAAGGTGGTCGAAGTGATCGCCGGCCTCAAAACCGACCCCGCTGTCTGCCAGCGCTTGTCGGACTTTGCACGCCAGATGGGCCACACCCCTGTGCAGGCACAAGACACGCCCGGCTTCATCGTCAACCACGCAGGTCGTGGCTACAGCACCGAAGCGCTGCGCATCGTGAGCGAAGGCATTGCCGATTTCGCAACGATTGACCGCATCCTGCGCGACCAGGTCGGCTTCAAACTCGGCCCGTTCGAGCTGTTTGATCTGACCGCCCTGGATGTGTCACACCATGTCATTGAGGCCATTTACCACCAATATTACGAAGAGCCGCGCTACCGCCCGAACGTCATCACCGCCCAGCGTCTGGCCGGTGGTGTGGTGGGCAAAAAGGTCGGCGAAGGCTTCTACAAATACGTGGACGGCGTGGCGCAAGTGCCCGCTGAGCCCCCCGTGCCCGTGGTCGACAACATCCCGCCTGTGTGGGTCTCGCCCCGCGCGGCACGCCGCATGGAACTTCTCCAGCTGCTCAAGAATCTGGGTGCCACAGTCGAAACCGGCGCATCTCCATCGCCCGATGCGCTGACCATCGTTGCACCGTTGGGCTTTGACATCACCACCGTAGCCGTGGTCGAGCGCCTGGACCCGGCCCGCACAGTGGGCATCGACATGCTGTTCGACGACGCCGCCACCAAACGCCGTGTCTTGGCCACGAACCCCGCCACACGCACCGACATGCGCGACGCGGCTCACGCCCTGTTTGCCCGCGATGGCAAAGCGGTCTCGGTGATCCGCGACAGCGGTGGTTTTGTCACCCAACGTGTGGTGGCCACCATCGTCAACATCGCCTCTGACATTTGCCAGCAGCGCATCTGCACACCACAAGATCTGGAAACCGCTGTGACCTTGGGATTGGCTTACCCCATGGGCCCATTGGCCATGGGCAACCGACTGGGGCCAGACAGCATCCTCGAGGTGTTGTTCAACTTGCAAACCGTTTATGGCGACACCCGTTATCGCCCCAGCCCTTGGCTGCGCCGCCGTGGTGCGATCGGCTTGTCTCTGATGCACACCGAAGAATGACGACTTTGAAGAACAGAACTTCAGCTCTGTCCCGATCGGATGACTTTGAGGGACAGATCTTTGGCTCTGTCCCGATCTGATGAATTTGAGGGACAGATCTTTAGCTCTGTCCCGATCTGATGAATTTGAGGGACAGATCTTTAGCTCTGTCCCCAACTGATTAAAAAAAATGACTGCACAACTGATCGGCACAAGCGAAGGTCAAACCCTGATCCTGACGCTCAGCAACCCCGAATTTCGCAACGCGCTCGGGCCAGAGATGTACGCCGCTGGGGTGGAAGCCCTGAGCGTGGCCGAGTCCAACCCCGATGTGCGCAGCGTGGTCATTACCGGGGCCAACGGCATCTTCAGCGCAGGCGGCAATTTGCAGCGACTGCAAAACAACCGCCAACTGCCGCCTGAGCACCAAGCGCAAAGCATTGAAGGCCTGCACAACTGGATCGAAGCGATTCGCACATTCCCCAAGCCGGTCATCGCGGCGGTCGAAGGGCCTGCGGCGGGTGCCGGCTTTTCTCTGGCACTGGCTTGCGACATGATCGTCGCGGCCCGCAACAGCGTGTTTGTGATGGCCTACAGCGGCATTGCACTGTCCCCTGACGGTGGCGGCAGCTGGAGCCTGTCACGCGCTGTGCCGCGCCAGTTGGCCACCGAGTTGCTCATGTGCGGCGAACGCATCGGTGCCGAGCGCCTGCAGCAACTGGGCGTGGTCAACCGCTTGGCCGATGCTGGCCAATCGCTGCAGCAGGCTTTGCAGCTGTGCGAACAACTCAATGCCCGCGCCCCCAATGCATTGGCCAGCATCAAGGAATTGTTGTCCGATGCCGACGGCAGCACCCTGAATGCACAGTTGGCGCGTGAACGTGACCAATTTGTCAAAAACCTGCATCACAACAATGCCGGCGTTGGCATTGCGGCGTTTTTGAACAAGCAAAAACCCCAATACGAATAAAGCCGCCTGGTCCCCCAGGCGACAAAAAACCGAACACCAGTCACTCAAAGGACAGAGCATGGACGAACCGATTCTGACAATGGAGGAAAGAGAAGCGATCAACAGTGGTCGCTGGTTCTCAAGCCTTTCACCTTCACTTCGTCACGACATACTTCGATGCGCTTACGTCAAACGTCACAAAGACGGCGACATGCTCGCTGCACGGGGCGATCCACCCGAGCAGTGGATTGCCTGCGCCAAGGGCGCAGTGCGCGTGAGCTCGACCTCGGTGTCGGGCAAGCAGATCACGCTGACGTATGTGGAGCCCGGCATCTGGTTTGGCGATGTGTCGATCTTCGACGGAGACCGTCGCACACACGATTGCTACGCGCACGGCGACACCACCACACTGAATGTGGCCAAAGCCGACTTCAAAAAAATCCTGTCACAGCACGTCGAGTTTTACGAAGCCATGTTGCGACTGCAGTCACGCCGCATTCGCCAGCTGTATGGTTTGGTGGAAGACCTCAACACCCTGCCCTTGCGTGCGCGGTTGGCCAAACAGCTCAACCACTTGTTGCGCAGTTATGGGGTGCCGAGTTTGTCGGACGCCAAAGCCGTTCGCATCAGTTTGCAACTGGCGCAAGAGGAATTGGCGCAGTTGCTGGGTGCCTCGCGCCAACGCGTGAACCAAGAGCTCAAGCAAATGGAGCGCGAGCTGATCATCCGCATCGAACCCGGTGGTTTGGTGGTGCTGGACCGCGACGCCTTGCTGGCCATCGTGAACGCGGATCACTGACACGCTCTTTTTTTAACCCATCACCGCTGAACCTAGCGGACACAGGTACCCCATGAGTGCTTTTGACCATTTCGTGGGGACCCGACCTGTCTCGGGCACGCACGCCTTTGACATCCTGGCGTTGGAAGCCTGGCTCAGTGCCAGACTCCCCGGTTTTGCGGGCCCCTTGAGCGTGGAGATGTTCAAGGGCGGCCAATCCAATCCAACCTACAAACTCATCACCCCAGCGCGTCAATACGTGATGCGCGCTAAACCTGGCCCGGTGGCCAAATTGCTGCCTTCGGCACATGCCATTGAACGGGAGTTCGCCGTCATGAAGGGCCTGCATGGCACCGATGTGCCGGTGGCCGAGATGCACGTGCTTTGCGACGACGAATCGGTGATTGGCCGGGCTTTTTATGTCATGGAATTCGTGCAAGGCCGCGTGCTGTGGGACCAATCCCTGCCGGGCATGAGCCAGGCCGAACGCGCGGCCATCTACGACGAGATGAACCGCGTGCTGGCGGCTCTGCACAAGGTTGATTTCGCCAAACAAGGTCTGAACAGCTACGGCAAACCGGGCAATTACATCGCGCGCCAGATTGGCCGTTGGAGCAAGCAGTACGCCGCATCCATCACCCAGCCCATCCCCGAAATGGACCAGCTGATCGAATGGCTGCCGCAAAACATCCCGGCCAGTGCCCAAGACGATTCGCTGGTGAGCATCGTGCATGGCGACTACCGCCTGGACAACCTGATGTTCCACCCGAGCGAAGCCCGCGTTTTGGCCGTGCTGGACTGGGAGTTGTCCACACTGGGCCACCCCTTGGCTGATTTCAGCTACCACTGCATGGCCTGGCACATCAGCCCGGGTACGTTCAGGGGCATCGGCGGGCTCGATCTGGCCGCGCTGGGCATCCCTTCAGAAGCCGAATACATCCGCCGCTATTGCGATCGCACGGGGTTCACGACGCCTGAAGCACTGGCAAAAGACTGGAATTTTTACCTCGCCTACAACATGTTCCGCATCGCGGCCATCTTGCAAGGCATTGCCAAACGCGTCGAAGACGGCACTGCCTCCAGCGAGCAAGCCAAAACATCGGGCGCAGGCGCCAGGCCCATGGCCGAGTTGGCGTGGCGTTTTGCCAGCAAAGCCTGAACCTTTTTGATCAAGCCGAATCCCAACCCTAGGAGATAGACCATGGATTTTGAATACACCCCCAAGGTCAAAGACATGCAAGCCCGCTTGCTGGCCTTCATGGACGAGCACATTTACCCGAACGAGGCTCGCTTCTTCGCGGAGATTGCCGAAAACCGCGCCAAAGGCAACGCCTGGGTTCCGACCCAAATTGTCGAAGAGCTCAAGCCCAAAGCCAAGGCTGCGGGCCTGTGGAACTTGTTCCTGCCCAAGTCCACACGCGCACCACAAGGTTTGTCCAACCTCGAATACGCCCCGCTTTGCGAGATCATGGGTCGTGTGCCCTTTGCCGCAGAAATCTTCAACTGCTCAGCCCCTGATACCGGCAACATGGAAACGCTGGAGCGTTACGCCAGCGAAAACCTGAAAGACGAATGGCTGGAACCCCTGCTTCGCGGTGAAATCCGATCGGCGTTTTTGATGACCGAGCCCGATGTGGCCTCGTCCGACGCCACCAACATCGAATGCGAGATCCGCCGCGATGGCAACGACTACGTTATCAATGGCCGCAAATGGTGGTCGTCCGGTGCCGGTGATCCGCGTTGCGCTGTGTACATCGTGATGGGCAAAACCAACCCCGATGCAGGCCGCCACGAGCAGCAATCCATGATTGTGGTGCCCGCTAACGCCCCCGGCATCACGGTGGTCCGCGCGCTGTCGGTCTTTGGCTACGACGATGCGCCGCATGGCCACATGGAAGTCTTGCTCAAAGACGTCCGCGTTCCAGCCGAGAATATTTTGCTGGGCGAAGGCCGTGGCTTCGAGATCGCACAAGGCCGCTTGGGCCCTGGCCGCATTCACCACTGCATGCGAACCATCGGCATTGCAGAGCGTGCGTTGGAATTGATGTGCCACCGTCTGAACACACGGGTCGCCTTTGGCCGCGAAGTGGCGCGTCAGACCGTGTGGCAAGAACGTGTCGCAGAGTCGCGCTGCATGATCGAGCAGGCCCGTTTGTTGACGCTCAAGGCGGCTTACATGATGGACACCGTGGGCAACAAGGTCGCCAAAGCCGAAATCGCCATGATCAAGATCGTTGCGCCTCAAATGGCTTGTCAAATCATTGACTGGGCCATCCAGGCCCACGGCGGCGGCGGCGTGTCGCAAGACTTCCCGCTGGCTTATGCCTATGCCCACCAGCGCACGCTGCGGCTGGCCGACGGTCCGGACGAAGTGCACCGCAACTCTTTGGCCAAGCTCGAGTTGGCGAAACAACTGGCCTTGCCTGGTGAGGTGGACATGCCCATCACTCGCGGCAGCTGACTCTTTGCAGCCCCTCCAAATGGTCTGCAAAAAGCATGCCGTTTGGAGGTGGCAACACCGTCACCGCTCAGGTTGACGGCCTTGCATATGAAAAAGACGACTTGAATGTGAATCCAATGCGACTTTTTTACCGATGTCGTCAAGAAAGGGCTGTTTGAGGGTTAGAATATCGCTTGTCGGAGCGTAGCGCAGCCTGGTAGCGCATCTGCTTTGGGAGCAGAGGGTCGCGAGTTCGAATCCCGCCGCTCCGACCATTCACCTGAATGTATTCAGGCAATTCAAAAACAAAGACATGGGTAGATTCTGAAAAATCCACCCTGCTACTTTGAACAAAAAAGGCCCGTAAGGGCCTTTTGTGTTTCCAGATTCTGCCCGTAGCTCAGTTGGATAGAGCAACAGCCTTCTAAGCTGTGGGTCACAGGTTCGATCCCTGTCGGGCAGACCAACAAGGATCGCAACCTGTTTCAGTTGGCGTAATGTGTTTTGCGGCTGGTATCGGTCAGCAAGCTGGGCAGGGTCTGCCAAGCTTGGGAAATGTCCTTGATCAAAGTTTTGACTTCTTCCAAGGCGGCCAGGTCGTTGTAGGCATTGATGTGAAACAGCCTGCGCGTGACGTA
>Ga0208916_10000857_pt1 | contig 13654 bp, 9 predicted proteins | sample DEB19_08_DNA_5_FD_184523 | JGI IMG/M metagenome (GOLD analysis project Ga0208916, IMG submission 184523) | Aqueous microbial communities from the Delaware River and Bay under freshwater to marine salinity gradient to study organic matter... | ecosystem: Environmental > Aquatic > Marine > Coastal... | reverse complement strand
CAGTTCGTCATGCACCTGCATGATCATTTTGGTGCCGCGCCCTTCGGCGTCCAGCACCTGCTGCACCTTGACCATGCTGAGCTTGATGAGGTCGGCCGCTGTGCCCTGCATGGGCGCATTGATGGCGGCACGCTCGGCACCGCTACGGCGCGGCCCGTTGGGCGAATTGATCTCCGGCAAATAGAGGCGCCGGCCGAACACGGTCTCGACATAGCCCTTGCTTTTGGCTGAGAGGCGGGTCTCGTCCATGTAGGTTTTCACGCCCGGGTAACGCTGGAAATACTTGTCGATGTAGGCCGCTGCGGCTTTGGTTTCAATGCCCAGATTGCGCGCCAAACCATAGCTGCTCATGCCGTAAATCAGGCCAAAATTAATGACCTTGGCATACCGCCGCTGTTCGCTGCTGACCTGGTCCACCGTCACGCCAAAAACTTCAGCGGCGGTGGCGCGGTGCACGTCCAGACCATCATTGAAGGCGCGGAGCAAGGCTTCGTCTTCGCTGATGTGCGCCATGATGCGCAGCTCAATTTGCGAGTAGTCGGCGCTGGCAATCACGCAGCCTGGCGCCGCCACAAAGGCTTCGCGCACGCGCCGGCCTTCTGCCGTTTTAACCGGGATGTTTTGCAAGTTGGGATCGGTACTCGACAAGCGGCCGGTGACCGCCACGGCCTGTGCGTAGTGCGTGTGCACCCTACCTGTGCGCGGGTGCGCCAACTGCGCCAACTTGTCGGTGTAGGTGCCTTTGAGTTTGGACAGGCCGCGGTGCTCCAGAATCTTCGCCGGCAGCGGGTAGTCTTCTGCGAGTTTTTCCAGTACTTCTTCGTCCGTACTCGGGGCGCCAGTGGCGGTTTTTTTGACCACGGGAAGCCCGAGCTTGGTGAAGAAGATCTCACCAATTTGTTTCGGTGAGCTGAGGTTGAAAGGCTGCCCAGCCAGCGCATGCGCCTCGGTCTCGAGCTGCAAAATACGCGCGCCCAATTCGCTGCTTTGCTTGGCCAGCATCGGACCGTCAATCAACACCCCATTGCGCTCAATGCGGTACAGGCCTTCGCTGCTCTGGATTTCAAGCTCATAGATAAAGCGCAGTTTGTCGTTGGCCTCTAGTTGCGGCCAGAGCACGCGGTGCACGTCCATGGTTTGGTCTGAGTCTTCGCACGAGTATTCAGACGCCTTGACGATCTCGACCTGGTTGAACTTGATCTGGCTGGCGCCTTTGCCGCAGAGGTCTTCGTAATTGATCCCGCTGCGGCCCACATGGCGTTCGGCCAGACTCGCCAGCCCGTGTGGCTTGTGCACTTCCAGCACATAGCTTTGCAGCATGGTGTCGTGCCGGTAACCCTGCACTTCAATGCCGTGGTTGGCGAACACATGGCGGTCGTATTTGATGTTCTGGCCCAGCTTGGCGCGGGCCGGATTTTCAAGCCAGGGCTTCAGACGCGCCAGCACCTCGCCCAGCGGCAACTGTTCGGGCACGCCCGGGTCGCCCGCGTAGTCGTGCGCCAATGGAATGTAGGCAGCCGCGCCGGGTGCCACACTGAAACTCAGGCCGACAATTTGCGCCTGCATCTCGTCGAGCGAATTGGTTTCGGTGTCAACTGCCACCAGCTCGGCACTTTCAAGCGTCGCCAGCAAAGCGTCAAACGCAGGCCAACGCATGATCGTGTCGTAGTGCAGGTTCGTCACACGCTCAGCCAGCGGGACTTGCAAAAAGGCTGGCTCGTCAAACAGGCCGGGGGCACCACTTGGCGGCTTGGCTTTGGCCTTGGCCGCGTTATGCCGACCTTCTGGACCACCCACCATTTCTGGCGGCGTGTTCTGGCTGTCAATGCTTTTGACCAAGCCCTTGAAGCCGAAGCGTTTGTAAAAGTCTTGCAGAGGTTCCGTCTGCTGCGGACCCATGGGGATAGCGTCGAGCGCCGGCAAGCCGTCGATGTACGCGGCCAAGTCGCAGTCGGTTTTGATGGTCAGCAACTCGCGACCCCGTGGCAACCAGTCCAGCGACTGGCGCAGGTTCTCGCCAACCACGCCCTTGATGTCACCAGCATGCGCCACCAGCGCATCCAGTGAGCCGTATTCAAGCAGCCACTTCACGGCGGTCTTGGGGCCGACCTTGGGGACGCCCGGCACGTTGTCGACGGTGTCACCGACCAGAGTCTGGTAGTCGATCATCAGCCGCGGCGGCACGCCAAACTCAGACTCAACCCCCGCCAAGTCGCGGCGTCGGTCGTTCATGGTGTCGATCACCGTCACGTGTTCGTCGACCAGTTGGCTCAGGTCTTTGTCGCCGCTGGAAATGATGACCTCAATACCCTGCTTCGAGGCCATACAGGACAGTGTGCCGATCACGTCATCGGCCTCAACGCCGGGCACATTCAACACCTTCCAGCCCATCAGCGCGACCAGCTCGTGAATTGCTTCGACTTGGCTGCGCAGGTCATCGGGCATGGGTGAACGCTGGGCCTTGTACTCGGGGTACAGCGCATCGCGAAAAGTCGGGCCTTTGGCATCGAAAACGCAGGCGGCGTAATCGGCCCGCACATCTTTGCGCAGCTTTTGCATCATGTTGATCATGCCGCGTATCGCACCCGTCGCCGGGCTGGTCGGGTCGCCCGCTACCACGCGTAAATCAGGCATGGCGTGAAAGGCGCGGTACAGGTAGCTGGAGCCATCGACCAGCAGCAAGGTTTTTTTGTCAGTACTCATGCGGGCCAATTGTCCGGTAAATTTGACCGGCCCTGCCGCCTACAATGCGGCATGAAACACCGTACCCGCTCCTTCTGGCTGCCCGCCTTGGTGGTTTTTTGCGCGACCACGGCCAGCGCCCAGGCACCTTCGCCGGCTCCTGCGACCGCCCCCGCCAACAACACGCTCGCGGCGCAGGCAAAAGCAGAGACAGTCAAACCAGCCGGGCGTCCAGACCGGAACATCGAGCGTATCCACACCCAAGACGCTGGTGCCAGCATTGACGAGCTTCGCGTCGGCGGTGAAACCCAGAGCATCACGGTTCAACCCGCCGCCAACGTGCCCGCCTACGAAATCAAGCCAGCAGATAAGTCACGCAGCAGCACCGAAACGGGCACCACCGGGTCGCGCTTCTGGAATATCCTGAAGTTTTAAGCGACGCACTCACCACAGCGTTCGCTTTCTTTTTTTCTTCCTTCCCCCAGCTTTTCAGGTTCCAGTATGGCTGTCTTCACCGAGGTCTCGTATGACGAGGCTGCTTCATTTTTACAAGCGCTTGGCCTCGGCGAACTGCAGTCCATCAAGGGTTGCGCGGGTGGCATTGAAAACACCAATTATTTTGTTGACACAGACCAGGGCGACTTCGTCCTGACACTGTTTGAACGGCTGACTTTCGAACAGCTGCCTTTTTACCTGCATCTGATGAAGCACCTGGCCGAGCGCGGCATTCCGGTCCCCGACCCCAAGACCGCCCCGGCGGCGGCCGTCGCCGCCTTGGTGCCAGGAAAGTCGAGAAAAAATGCGCTTGCAGCCGCAGTCCAATCAGCCGTTCTGACAGATGTCAGGCCTGGGGACATCTTGCACAGCCTCAAAGGCAAACCCGCCGCGGTCGTGAACAAACTGCTCGGCAGCAGCGAACTGAACCCCACGCCGTTGCACTGCGCTGCTGTCGGCGACATGCTGGCGCGCATGCATCTGGCCGGTCGTGACTTCGACATGCAGCAACCCAATCTGCGCGGCCTAGCGTGGTGGAACGAGACCGTGCCGGTGGTGCTGCCGCACCTCACGCCTGAGCAGCGCACACTGATTTTGAGCGAGCTGGCTTTTCAAAATCATGTGGGTGCATCGTCCGCTTACCTGTCGCTGCCGCGCGGCCCGATTCATGCGGATCTGTTTCGCGACAATGTCATGTTTGCCGACGACAACTCAGGCGGCCACAGCAGCCAACTCACCGGATTTTTCGACTTTTACTTTGCCGGCTGCGACACCTTTTTGTTTGACCTCAGCGTCTGCCTGAACGACTGGTGCATTGACCTCGCCACCGGTGAAAATGAGCCAGAACGGGCCGATGCCTTTGTCAGCGCTTATCAATCGGTGCGGCCCCTGACAGCCAATGAGCGACATCTGTTACCCGCCATGCTGCGCGCTGGGGCGCTGCGCTTTTGGACCTCGCGTTTGTGGGACTTTCATTTGCCGCGAGACGCCGCAGTGCTCAAAGCGCATGATCCAGAACACTTTGAACGCGTGTTGCGTCAGTGCATTTTGAAGCCCTACACCTTGCAGACTTGAACCCGACTTTACCCATCTCCACCAGACACTGATCACATGAAACTCAACATTGTTCCTGCACGCACCGGGGCCGCCTGGGTCAAGCTGGGTATCCGGACTTTCTTCAAGCAACCGCTGGCCATGTCGGGCTTGTTCTTCATGTTCATGGCCTTGCTGTCAGTCGCCTCGCTGCTGCCCTTTGTCGGCAGCGCGCTGGCACTGGCGCTGTTGCCAGCGGCCACGCTGGGCCTGATGTCGGCGACCAAGGAAGCCACCCGCGGCAAGTTCCCCATGCCGTCGATTTTGATCAGCGCCTTCAGGGCCGGTCAACAACGCAAACAAGCCATGATGGTGCTGGGTGCACTCTACGCTGTCGGCTTTTTGGGGCTGATGGGTCTGACCGCCCTGATCGACGGTGGCCAGTTCGCCAAGCTCTACCTCGTCGGCGGCAAGATCACTGAAGAGATGGTTCTGCAAGGTGACTTTCAGTCCGCTATGTGGGCCGCGCTGCTGCTGTACCTGCCGCTGTCACTGCTGTTTTGGCATGCGCCAGCGTTGGTTCATTGGCATGGTGTGACGCCCCTGAAAAGCCTGTTCTTCAGCTTCATGGCCTGCTACAAAAATTTTGGCGCACTGACGGTTTTCGGCCTGCTCTGGATCGGCCTGTTCATGGCGATGGGGCTGGTCGTCACGCTGATCGCCGCGCTGTTGGGCAACCCGGGCTTTGCGGCCATCGCCATGTTCCCGGCGGCGATGCTGATGGTGTCGATGTTCTTCACCTCGCTTTACTTCACGTTTGAAGGCAGTTTTGTCGCGGACTCTGACCCCTCCGGTGAGCCCGTTCATACCGTCGATATCAACGCTTGAACTGCCCTTTACTTTTCACCCCCTCAGGAGACTCTCATGCGCGCTGACAGTATTTTGCAGACCATTGGCAACACCCCTCACGTTCGGATCAACCGCTTGTTCGGCCCGAAGGCGCAGGTCTGGATCAAGTCAGAGCGCAGCAACCCGGGTGGCTCGATCAAGGACCGCATTGCGCTGGCCATGGTCGAAGCGGCTGAGAAAAACGGCCAACTGAAACCCGGTGCCACCATCATCGAGCCCACCTCTGGCAACACCGGTGTCGGCCTAGCCATGGTGGCCGCCGTCAAGGGCTACAAATTGATTCTGGTCATGCCAGACAGCATGTCTGTCGAGCGCCGCCGTTTGATGTTGGCCTACGGTGCCAGCTTCGACCTCACGCCGCGTGAAAAAGGCATGAAGGGCGCCATCGCCCGCGCCCAAGAACTGGCAGCCGCCACCCCCAACGCCTGGGTGCCGCAGCAGTTTGACAACCCGGCCAATATCGAGGTGCATGCGCGCACCACAGCGCTAGAAATTTTGGCTGACTTCCCGGACGGCTTAGACGCCATCATCACCGGCGTCGGCACGGGCGGGCACCTCAGCGGCGTGGCGCAAGTGCTGAAAGCCAAATGGCCGCAACTCAAGGTCTTTGCGGTAGAGCCTAGTCAAAGTCCGGTCATCAGCGGCGGCGCACCTGCACCGCACCCGATTCAAGGCATCGGTGCCGGCTTTATCCCGAAAAACTTGCTGGTCGATTTGCTCGATGGCGTGATTCAGGTCGACGCCGAACCGGCCCGTGAGATGGCCCGCCGCTCTGCCCGCGAAGAAGGCATGTTAGTCGGTATTTCTAGCGGCGCCACCCTGGCGGCCATCGCCCAAAAACTGCCAGAGTTGCCCGCCGGTGCCAAAGTGCTGGGCTTTAACTACGACACCGGTGAGCGTTACTTTTCGGTCGAAGGCTTCCTGCCCACCGAGTGACCTCTGTGCTTTGAGTCTCTGCTTCAGCTGACGATGGTCAGCTTGGCAACGCTCAATGCCAGCCACTTCACGCCATGACGCGTGAAGTTGATCTGGGCTCTGGCATCGTCGCCAACGCCCTCGAGCATCAACACCTTGCCTTCACCAAACTTGGCGTGAAAGACTTCCGTGCCGGCTTTGAGGCCGTGCGCCGGCGCTTCGCGCTGGGCCGGTACCGATGGATTAGCAAAGCGTTCTACAGGACTGCCGGTGCGTGAGGCATAGACCTTGGCAGCCCAGTCACCGCGCGAACCGGAGGCGCTAGAACCGCCGCCCGAACCACCGAAACCAGAACCAAAGCCCTGATTTTTAGGCGTGATCCATTTCAATGCGGCCTCGGGCAGTTCGTCAAAAAATCGGCTTTTCAGGTGGTAGCGGGTTTGCCCGTGCAACATGCGGGTTTGTGAATGGCTCAAGTACAGCCGTTGACGTGCCCGCGTGATGGCGACGTACATCAGGCGGCGTTCTTCTTCCACGCCGTCACGGTCGCTCATGGCGTTTTCGTGCGGAAACAAACCCTCCTCAATGCCGGTGATGAAGACACAGTCGAACTCCAGCCCCTTGGAGGCGTGCACCGTCATGAGCTGCACCGCGTCTTGGCCGGCTTGCGCTTGGTTGTCGCCCGACTCCAGCGCGGCGTGGGTCAAAAAAGCCACCAGTGGCGACAGCGTTTCACCGGTTTCAGCATCAGGCGCCGGGAACTCCAAAGGCTCGTCGAGCAGCGCGGCATTCACATCCAGCCCTTGGCTGGCGGGCGACTGGCCCACCGGGTAACCGTGCTCGTCAATCGGCAAAGCCACGGCGTCGCGACCAAAGCCTTCCATGCTGACGAAGGACTCGGCGGCGTTGATCAGTTCACCCAAATTCTCCAGCCGGTCCTGGCCTTCTTTTTCGAGCCGGTAATGTTCTTGCAGACCGCTGTGTTGCAGCACCAATTCGATGATTTCGCGCAGCGTGCAGCCGCTGGTCTGCTCGCGCAATACATCGATCTTGGCGACAAAAGCGCCCAGATTGGCACCGGCCTTGCCGGTGACGGCACTCACCGCGTCGTTCATGGAGCAACCCGATGCGCGGGCGATGTCTTGCAGTTGCTCAATGCTGCGCGCGCCAATGCCGCGCGGTGGGAAATTAACGATGCGCAAAAAACTGGTGTCGTCGTTCGGGTTCTCTAATAAGCGCAGGTACGCCAATGCGTGCTTGATCTCGGCCCGTTCAAAAAAGCGCAGGCCGCCGTACACGCGGTAAGGCATGCCGGCGTTGAACAGCGCGGTTTCCATCACCCGACTTTGTGCATTACTGCGGTACAGCAGCGCGATTTCTTTGCGCGCAGTGCCCTCACGCACCAGCTGCTTAACCTCGTCCACAAACCACTGCGCTTCAGCGAAGTCGCTGGTCGCTTCATACACGCGCACGGGCTCGCCGGGGCCGGCTTCGGTGCGCAGGTTTTTACCCAGGCGCTTGCTGTTGTGGCTGATGAGGTGGTTGGCCGAATCTAGGATGTTGCCGAAGCTGCGGTAGTTGCGCTCCAGCTTGATTTGATGCTGGACATGAAATTCGCGCACGAAGTCAGCCATGTTGCCGACACGCGCGCCCCTGAAGGCGTAAATGCTTTGGTCGTCGTCGCCGACCGCCACCACCGAACCACCGGGCATCGCGTCCGCGCCTGCAGGGGCATCGTCGCCCTGCCCGGCCAGCATCTTGATCCAAGCGTACTGCAGCTTGTTGGTGTCCTGAAACTCGTCAATCAGGATGTGGCGAAAACGCCGCTGGTAGTGTTCCCGCACAGCCGGGTTGTCGCGCAGCAACTCGTAACTGCGCAGCATGAGTTCGCCAAAATCGACCACGCCTTCGCGCTGACATTGCTCTTCGTACAGCGCGTAAATCTCGGCCTTTTTTCGACTTTCTTCGTCGCGCACGGGCACGTCTTTGGCGCGCTGACCGTCTTCCTTGCAGGCGGCAATGAACCAGGCCAGTTGCTTGGGCGGAAAGCGCTCGTCATCAATGTTGAATTGTTTGCACAGACGCTTGATGGCCGAGAGTTGGTCTTGGGTGTCCAGAATCTGAAAGCTCTGCGGCAGATTCGCCATCTTGTAGTGCGCCCGCAAAAAACGATTGCAAAGGCCGTGGAAAGTACCGATCCACATGCCGCGCACATTGAGCGGCATCATGTCGGAGAGCCGCGCCATCATTTCTTTGGCGGCTTTGTTGGTGAAGGTCACCGCCAAAATGCCGCCAGGCGAGACCTGACCGGTTTGCAGCAACCAAGCGATGCGGGTGGTCAGCACCCGCGTCTTGCCGGAACCCGCACCGGCGAGGATGAGCGCATGGGTGTTTGGCAGCGTCACCGCGGCCAATTGCTCAGGATTTAGATTTTGGAGAAGGGGGGAGCTGGAAGCGGCATCTGCGAACATCCGGTCATTGTAGAAAGACCTGAGAGCATTCGCCCGGCCATATAGCGGTTATATGCAGGGCAGGCCAGCGGGCCGGCAGCGACCGCCTTAGAATCGGTCACCGGGCCCAAGCAATTGCGCCCGGTTTTTTGTTTTTGGCGCCGTCCCTTGGTCTGTCGCCCAACATCAGCCGGTCCAAACCAAGCGCCCATCAATGTGTACAACAAACTGATGGAGAGCTTGGATCATGGAAATTTTTGACTACGACAACATCCTGCTGCTGCCGCGCAAATGCCGCGTCGAGAGCCGTTCTGAATGCGATGCCAGCGTGACGCTGGGCGGCCGCAGTTTTCGCCTCCCGGTGGTGCCCGCCAACATGAAAACCGTGGTCGACGAAGCCATCTGCGCGTGGATGGCTGACCACGGTTACTTTTACGTCATGCACCGCTTTGACCTCGACAACGTCGAATTCGTCAAACGCATGAAGGCGCGTGGCAGTTACGCCTCGATCTCGCTCGGCGTCAAGTCGCCGGACTACGCCACCGTAGACCAATTGGTCGTCCTCGGCTTGGTGCCTGAGTACATCACCATCGACATCGCCCACGGCCATGCCGACAGCGTGAAAAACATGATCGCCTACCTGAAGGAAAAACTGCCAGCGTCTTTCGTGATCGCGGGCAATGTGGCCACACCAGAAGCCATCATTGACTTAGAGAACTGGGGCGCTGACGCCACCAAGGTCGGCATCGGCCCTGGCAAAGTTTGCATCACCAAAACAAAAACGGGGTTTGGCACGGGCGGCTGGCAACTGTCGGCGCTGAAATGGTGCGCCCGTGTGGCGACCAAACCGATCATTGCAGACGGCGGCATTCGCGAGCACGGCGACATTGCCAAGTCGATCCGCTTTGGCGCGACGATGGTGATGATCGGCTCCATGCTGGCCGGCCACGAAGAAAGCCCCGGCCTGACCGTTGAGGAAGACGGCAAGCGCTTCAAGGAGTACTACGGCAGCGCCTCCGACTTCAACAAGGGCGAGTACAAGCACGTTGAAGGCAAGCGCATCTTGGAGCCGATCAAGGGTGCTCTGGCCGACACGCTGATTGAGATGGAACAAGACGTTCAAAGCTCCATCAGCTACTCAGGCGGCACCAAATTGATGGACATCCGCAAGGTCAACTACGTGACACTGGGTGGCGACAACGCGGGCGAGCATTTGTTGATGTGAGGCGTTGCGGGCAGCACCCATCATGGAGTGCGTAGCCATTCCGTCACTGCGAGCGGAGCGCGGCAGTCTAGGTGCCCGAATTCGGAGTCATGGATAGCCGCGCTTCGCTCGCTATGTCGGGCTTGGCTTGGTCGGGGTGGCTCGGGTAAACCCGCTTGATGCCTTGGGAGGTTATTTGTATTCTGTATACAGAGTACACGTATGACATCGCAACTGATCAAAATTGAATCTAGGCCCGACTTGGTTGACCAGGTCTATCGCAGCTTGCTGGACGCTATCAGCGAGGGCGCGTTGGCCCCGGGCAGTCGCATCACGCAGGAAGAGGTCGCCGAGCAGTTGGCGGTGTCGCGCCAGCCCGTGTTGCAGGCGCTGCGGCTTTTAAAAAAAGACGGTTTTGTGCTGGACGCACCTGGACGCGGCCTGCTGGTGGCGCCGCTGGATGGCGTCTGGATCGGTCAGGTTTACCAAATCCGCTGCGCCCTTGATGCCTTGGCCGCCAGGCTCGCCGCCAAGGCCCGCGCGGTGATGGACCCCGGGCTGATCCACCAAGGTCGGCTGGCCACCCGCAGCCAAGACGTCAAGGCCATGATGGCCGCCGATGCTGCGTTTCACAACGCTATTTATGCGGCCTCCGGCAACCCACTGATCGCCCAGAGCGCCCAGCTGCATTGGCAGCACATACGGCGTGCGATGGGGGCGGTCTTGCAGCTGTCGAGCATGCGTGAATCCATCTGGGATGAACACGACACCATTGCCCAAGCCATTCAAGCCGGCGATGCCGATCGAGCCGAATCCCTGAGCCGCCAGCACGGCGAAGACGCCAGCTCCAATTTAGCCCGTTTGCTGGCAACGGCCCAACCGCAGTCGGCCGCAGTCTCTGTTGTCCAGACCCTTTTACCCACACACTAACCTGCAACCGAACGGAGATCAGCCATGAAACTCACCCCAGCACAACTTGAACAATTTGACCGCGACGGCTACCTGTTTTTTCCCGGCCTGTTCACGCCCGAAGAAACCCAGACACTCAACGATGCCGTGCCCGAGCTTTACAGCCGCCACGAGGACTACAACATCCGCGAAAAAGGCAAAGAGGCTGTGCGTACCAACTTTGCCGCTCACATGTACAGCGAGCCGTTTGCCAAGCTCGGGCGGCACCCGCGCATGGTCGAACCGGTGCAAGAGCTACTGGGTGAAGAGCTCTACATGCACCAGTTCAAGATCAACGGCAAGATGGCATTTGAAGGCGATGTCTGGCAGTGGCACCAAGACTACGGCACCTGGCTGAACGACGACTTGATGCCGACCGAGCGCGCGATGAACGTGGCGATTTTTCTGGACGATGTGACTGAACACAACGGCCCCTTGATGTTCATTCCGGGCAGCCATAAAAAAGGCGTGGTCGATGCCAAGCACGACCTGACCACCACCAGCTATCCGCTGTGGACAGTCGACAACGACTTGATCCGTCAATTGATACAACGCGCTGGCGGGAAAGAAGGCGGCATCGTCAGCCCCAAAGGCCCGGCCGGCTCCATGATTTTGTTTCACTCCTGCCTCGTGCATGCTTCGGGCAGCAACCTGTCGCCGTTCAACCGCGTCAGCGTCTACCTCAGTCTGTGCGCGGTCAGCAACCACATTCGCCGCCACAAGCGCCCTGAATACATAGCGCACCGGGACTTCACGCCGATCAGCTGCCTGCCCGACGACTGCTTGGTCAACAGCTATCCCGTCGACCTGCCATGGAAAGACGGCATCCCTGCCAGCGCCTTGCAAACGTCGTTGGACACCCTCGACGACGAACGCAAAGCCGCCTGAAACCCATCACTCATTTCTGACCCATGAACCTTTACACAAAACTCCAACAACGCGCAGCAGACCACAAACCGATCCGCATCGGCCTGATCGGTGCCGGCAAATTTGGCTCCATGTACTTGGCGCAAATTCCCCGAACGCCCGGCGTGCATCTTGTCGCCATTGCCGACCTGTCCCCTGACACCGCCCGCATCAACCTTGCGCGGGTCGGCTGGAAACCAGAGATGACACAAGCCAAAACGGCACAAGAGGCCATCAAAACTGGCGCGACTTGGATCACTGAAGACTGGCAAGCGGTGGTCTCCAATCCACTGATCGACATTGTTGTTGAGTGCACTGGAAACCCCGTGGCCGCCGTTGAGCACTGCCTGAAGGCTTTTGCGCACGGCAAGCATGTGGTCAACGTGACGGTGGAAGCCGACGCTTTTTGCGGCCCCCTGCTGGCGCGCAAGGCGGCTGAAGCGGGTGTCGTTTATTCACTGGCATTTGGTGACCAGCCTGCCTTGATCTGCGACTTGGTCGACTGGGCTCGCACCTGCGGCTTTCCAGTCGTGGCTGCCGGGCGCGGTCACAAATGGCTGCCGCATTTTTCAGACTCAACACCCGACACCGTCTGGGAGAATTACGGCTTGACGCCCGAGCAAGCCGTGCGTGGCGGCCTGAACCCAAAAATGTTCAACAGCTTTCTGGATGGCTCCAAACCGTCGATTGAATCCACCGCCGTGGCCAACGCCACCGGCTTGACGGTGCCAAGCAATGGCCTTCTCTACCCGCCCGCCAGCGTCGAAGATATTCCCTTCGTCACCAGACCCATCAGCGAAGGGGGGGTGCTGGAGCGCAAAGGGATGGTTGAGGTTGTCTCCTCACTCGAAGCCGATGGCCGCAAGATCCCTTACGACATCCGCATGGGCGTCTGGGTCACAGTCGAGGCTGAGACCGACTACATCAAGAATTGCTTTGAAGAATACAACGCGCACACCGACCCCAGCGGCCGTTATTTCACCCTCTACAAGCGCTGGCATTTGATCGGCCTCGAAGTCGGCGTGTCGGTCGCCAGCGTGGCGTTGCGCGGCGAGCCGACCGGTGTGGCGACCTGCTGGAATGCCGACGTGGTGGCGACCGCCAAACGCGACCTCAAGCCGGGTGACATGCTCGACGGCGAAGGCGGCTACACGGTCTGGGGGAAATTGCTCCCAGCCGACACCTCCTTGAAAATGGGCGGCTTGCCGCTCGGACTGGCGCACAACGTCAAGGTCGTTCGCCACGTCAAAAAAGGCCAAAGCCTGAGCTGGGCCGACGTAGCGATGGACACCTCCACCTCGGCCTACAAAGTTCGCAACGAGATGGAAACGATGTTCGCGCCAGCGGTCAAAAAAGCCGCCTGATTTGTCAGGCCGTCTTTGTGAGCAACTGCAAAGCCAGTGCGTGCAGGCGGTGCTTGGGCTCCGCCAAGGCTTCAACAATACTGAAGTGATTGAGCCCCGGTAGGTCTTCACGCACCGGCACGACTTTCTTGCCCCAAGCAGTCTGGATCAGTGCGTTGTGGCGCATAAATTCGGCACTTTCATCAGCCCCTGCCACGCTGTAAAGCTGGCCATGGCGCGGGGCAGGTAACCACGCCGGGCTGACCTGCAACACCTGCGCCGGGGTCAACCTCAGATCGCCCTTGACGAAAGGCGTGTGCATGATCGACTCCAACTCATACAACCCTGAGATTGACAACGCATTTTTCACCAAATCAGCCGGCAAGTCTGACGCCCACTGCCGCCATTGGCACGTCAACAGCATGGCTGCCAAGTGTCCCCCGGCGGAGTGCCCAACCACGGTGATGCGGTTGGGGTCGCCGCCGTACTCCGCCACATGTCGGTAGGTCCAGGCCAGTGCCTTGACCATCTGCAGCGTGATGTCTGGGATGGTCACCGCCGGGCACAGGTCGTAATTTGGCACCACCACGCAAGCGCCAGCGGCAGTGAATGCAGGCGCCAAAAATGAATGGTCGGCCTTGTCGAGTGACCGCCAGTAACCACCATGAATAAACACCAACACGGGGGCGCCAGCACGGTTTGAATTTTTGTGTTCAAACGCTGGGAAAACGTCCAGCATTTGACCGCGACTGTCGCCATAGTGCAGATCC
>Ga0208916_10000855_pt1 | contig 13679 bp, 4 predicted proteins | sample DEB19_08_DNA_5_FD_184523 | JGI IMG/M metagenome (GOLD analysis project Ga0208916, IMG submission 184523) | Aqueous microbial communities from the Delaware River and Bay under freshwater to marine salinity gradient to study organic matter... | ecosystem: Environmental > Aquatic > Marine > Coastal... | reverse complement strand
TGATAAAATACATAAATCCAATTATATTATTTAATATATAATGTAATAAAATAAATATATTCAAACATGGCCGAAAGTAAAAAAATTGTAGGATTTAAGAAATTCTCAGATATTAAATCTAGTTCTTCTAAGATAGAAGAAGTTGATCCATCTATGGATTTAACACCAGATACTGATTCAGACTTACCTATGAATCCTAATCTTTCATCAGATTCAAAAAAGATTGAAAGACTTGCCTCAAGGAAAAATATTATACCTAAAGATCAAAATGTTGATTTAAATAATGATTGGTATGATGATAAAGAAGAAGAGTCTAAAGAAGATGATAAGGTTAAAGAAAATGTTAAAACATTTGGTAGAGTTGCAAAATTCCCTAGAAATGTTAAAGCATCAAATGCATTCAATTTTTTAGAAAATGTAAAGATAAGTAAGAAATCAATATGGTACATAATGGTTGAATCTCAAGAAGATGAACTTCAAATGGTTAAGTATAACTATAAAGAAGGTGTTGATTTATCTAAATTCGTTAATGAGTTAAAATCATATTATATAACTAAAAATAAAGGAAATAAAGCTATATGTGAAGCGGTTTCTAAAATTGGTGTAGATGGTAATGATAAATATAGTAAAATAACTAATATCTCTAAAATTAAAGTAGATGGTAAATTGTTAATAACTAAAATAACAGAAGATTTAATAAAACTACTGTCAAAATAAATGGCTACAAACGGGGGATTAAATATAGTAAAAGATGGTTTAGTTTTTTACTATGATACTGTTAACACTAAATCATATAAAGGAGAACCTACAGTTAATATACTACCTGAAAATAAAATATTACTAACATCATATAATGATCATGGTGGAACACATGTAACTGATACTAGTTTCAAATTATTTGGTAATGCTACATTAAAGACAACATCAAATCCTGCACATGATTGGAATGGGGTTTATATAACAGGTATGTCTTCATTATTGACAGTTGGTTTAACGTATACCTACTCATTTTACATATATTTCACTAGTAATGATACGAGTATAACTTATTTTGGATATGGTGCACCAGGATTCACAGGTGTACAAGGACAATGGAATAGAGTATCAACAACATTTGTTGCAACATCACAAGATCATATATATGTATGTTTAAAATATAGTCTAAATCAACCAGTAACTACATACTATTTAGCAAATCTTCAAATAGAACAAAAATCACACACAACTGCTTTTACAACAGGAAATAGAACAAATACCAATTCTCTAGTTTCTCTAGTATCGAATCCAGTTTCAAATGTTACTATTGATGTAACTAATGTTTCTTTTAATTCTAATTCAGAAATAACTTTTGATGGAACAAATGATATTATTATCTTAGGAACAGGTAATACCTTCTTTCCTTTATATAATTTTACATTAGAAGTTTGGATAAAATCACCCAGTATGGGATCGGGTATGTCAGAGGGTGGTATTTTTGGAGTAACATATGGTTTACGAAATTTTATACAAACTGATGGTTCTTTATATTTTGGATTATATAATACTTCAAATTCTACTTGGTATGGATTATCAAGTACTGGTGTGAATTTATTTAGTAATACTTGGACACATGTTGTTTGTACAAATAATGGTACGACTAGTACTATTTATATAAATGGGGTCTCAAATAATACAGTTTCTGCACCTTGGACAGGTACAACCGCTTGGCCCACTGATTCAGTAGTTTTAGGACGAGATAATAATAATAATGTGTACTATTTTTTAGGTAGTATGCAACTTCCTAAAATATATAATAAATGTCTTACTTCCACGGAGGTTTTACAAAATTATAATGCAACTAAAAGCAGATTTGCTTAATAAAAAATAAATAATAATATAATGGATACATTTATAAACAGAAGATGGTTAGTGATACCAAGTACTTTAGTAGAATTAATTAATTTTAATCAAATTTTAGAAACATCAGTAGAAAGTTTAAGATTTTCAGTAGATGGTACTAAAACATTTATAAAATACGAAGTAAATGAAGTATTAGAAACATACACAACAACTAATATTAATCCTCAAACAGGAGAAACAATTACTAATACTATAGAAGCAGGTATTTATGGAAGACCTTCTATATACTCTACTGAATATACCGAATATAAGCACTCTGAGATATTAGAATTACTACAAACTTCTGATTGGACAAACCCAATACAAATATAAAAAATATCTATAATATTAAAAATGTATCTATTTATAGATACATTTTTTGTTTATAGTATATTACAAACTTGAATTAATTATATATAGTCTATGATTAGTTTTTATGATATAGATCAATATGGTCGAATAGTTCAAGTTGTTGATGGGTACTATTTTGATGGTTATGGGAATCCATTAGAGATGGGTTCTACACAAACATCTAGTACTATTTATATAAGACAAGATGGTGTAACAAAAGTTAGTAATGTAACAACTTTTAACTTCATTGGTGCCACTGTTGTCGATGCTGGTGGAGGTGTTGCAGATATTACTATAACTGGTGTTTCAGGTTCTTCAGGAACAAGTGGTCAAAGTATTAGTGGAAGTTCTGGTACATCTGGTAATGGATCTAGTGGTTCATCCGGAAATAGTGGTTCATCAGGAAGTACTGGTTCGTCAGGAAGTAGTGGTGAAAATGGAAGTAGTGGAATATCTGGGAGTAGTGGTGTATCTGGGAGTTCTGGATCATCAGGAAGTAGTGGGTCATCAGGAAGTACAGGATCGTCAGGAAGTAGTGGTACATCGGGTACAAGTGGTGAAACTGGAAGTAGTGGAACATCGGGTACAAGTGGGTCATCAGGAAGTACAGGATCGTCAGGAAGTAGTGGAATATCAGGAAGTAGTGGTACATCGGGTACAAGTGGGTCTTCAGGAAGTAGTGGAACAAGTGGATCATCAGGAACAAGTGGATCATCAGGAACATCTGGATCAAGTGGGTCATCAGGAAGTACTGGTACATCTGGTTCTTCAGGAACATCTGGATCAATTGGGTCTTCAGGAACCTCAGGAAGTTCAGGAAGTTCAGGAAGTAGTGGAAGTTCAGGAACTTCAGGAAGTTCAGGAACAAGTGGATCATCAGGATCAAGTGGATCATCAGGAACCTCAGGAAGTTCAGGAAGCAGTGGAACAAGTGGGTCTTCAGGAACAAGTGGGTCTTCAGGAACCTCAGGAACCTCAGGAAGTTCAGGAAGTTCAGGAAGTAGTGGAACCTCAGGAACAAGTGGGTCATCAGGTTCTTCAGGAACCTCAGGTTCTTCAGGAACCTCAGGAAGTAGTGGAACATCAGGAAGTAGTGGGTCATCAGGAACCTCAGGAAGTTCGGGAACCTCAGGAAGTTCGGGAACCTCAGGAAGTAGTGGGTCTTCAGGAACAAGTGGGTCTTCAGGAACAAGTGGGTCTTCAGGAAGTGCAGGAACAAGTGGATCAAGTGGATCATCAGGTAGTTCAGGTACATCAGGAACATCAGGTTCTTCCGGATCATCAGGTGCTGCAGGATTAAATGGGATAACAGGTGGACAATTATATTTTTTCAATGAAAGTGTTTATGGTGGAACTGCATCTTATAGACAATTAAGTACTTCACCAATATCAGGTTCACAGTCTGTTATATCAGTAACTATGAGTGCTACTCAATCTGATGTAAAAATTTCTGAATATATTTCTGATAGTTTAGGACAAACGGTTATACCAGGTGGTATTCAAAGGTTTTATCTACATTTTTTAAAAGGTGCTAGTGCCAGCAACATACAAACATACGCAACAATTGGATTGGCGGATATAAATGGAGTAAAATATACTGATCCACCATATTCTATACCACAGGCGATAAATTATAGTAATGTTTCACACATTGGTTATGATGATGGATTAGAGGTAAGTTTATCATTAGATATTGTATCGATAACTAGTACAATTCAAGCAACTGACAAAATTGTCGTTACTTTATACGTTAATAATCTAGAATCCAGTACACAAAGTGTATCATTTTATACAGAGGGCAGTCAAAATTACTCATATATACAGACATCAAATTCGACTACTGGAACATCTGGTTCTTCAGGTAGTTCAGGACTATCAGGATCTTCTGGATCAAGTGGATCAAGTGGAAGTTCAGGAACATCAGGGTCTTCAGGTACTTCAGGTTCTTCAGGAAGTAGTGGAACATCAGGTAGTTCAGGTACAAGTGGATCAAGTGGAAGTTCAGGTACAAGTGGGTCAAGTGGAACATCAGGTAGTTCAGGTACATCAGGTAGTTCAGGTACAAGTGGATCAAGTGGAACAAGTGGAAGTTCAGGAACATCAGGGTCATCAGGAACATCAGGATCAAGTGGTACATCAGGGTCTTCAGGAACATCAGGTTCTTCAGGTACTTCAGGATCAAGTGGTTCTTCAGGTAGTTCAGGAACATCAGGATCAAGTGGTACATCAGGTTCTTCAGGAACATCAGGTTCTTCAGGAACATCAGGTAGTTCAGGTAGTTCAGGTACTTCAGGTACATCCGGGACAAGTGGTTCTTCAGGATCAAGTGGTAGTTCAGGAAGTTCGGGAACATCAGGATCAAGTGGAACATCAGGTTCTTCAGGAACATCCGGTTCAAGTGGTTCTTCAGGAAGTAGTGGGACATCAGGTTCTTCAGGAAGTAGTGGTACTTCAGGTAGTTCAGGAACATCCGGATCAAGTGGTACTTCAGGAACCTCAGGAAGTTCGGGAACCTCAGGAAGTAGTGGCTCATCAGGAACAAGTGGTTCATCGGGAACATCCGGAACATCCGGAAGTAGTGGTAGTTCAGGAACATCCGGAAGTAGTGGAACCTCAGGAAGTAGTGGAACATCAGGTTCTTCAGGAACATCGGGAAGTAGTGGAACATCAGGAACTAGTGGAACATCAGGTTCTTCAGGAAGTAGTGGTAGTTCAGGTACTTCAGGTAGTTCAGGAAGTAGTGGAACATCAGGAAGTAGTGGAACATCCGGAAGTAGTGGAACCTCAGGTTCTTCAGGAACGTCAGGATCAAGTGGTTCATCAGGGACATCAGGAAGTAGTGGTAGTTCAGGAAGTTCAGGTACGTCAGGTTCATCAGGAACATCAGGAAGTTCAGGAACATCAGGGAGTAGTGGTTCATCGGGAACAAGTGGTTCATCAGGAACGTCAGGAACGTCAGGAAGTAGTGGAACATCAGGTTCATCAGGAACATCAGGTTCATCAGGAACATCAGGATCAAGTGGAACATCAGGAACAAGTGGTTCTTCAGGAAGTAGTGGTTCTACAGGAACATCAGGGTCAAGTGGGTCATCAGGAACGTCAGGAAGTTCGGGAACATCAGGTACTACAGGAACATCAGGAACAAGTGGTACTTCAGGAACTAGAGGAACATCAGGAAGTAGTGGTAGTTCAGGTAGTTCAGGAGCATCCGGATCAAGTGGTACTTCAGGAAGTAGTGGTACATCCGGAAGTTCAGGAAGTTCAGGTTCATCGGGAACAAGTGGTTCATCGGGAACAAGTGGGACATCAGGGTCTTCAGGATCAAGTGGTTCATCAGGAACATCAGGGTCAAGTGGGACATCAGGGTCAAGTGGTTCATCAGGAACATCCGGATCAAGTGGAACCTCAGGTTCATCAGGGAGTTCGGGAACCTCAGGGTCAAGTGGATCGTCAGGTAGTGTAGGAACATCGGGAACAAGTGGTAGTTCAGGGTCAAGTGGTGCCGCAGGATTAAATGGAGTTACGGGTGGGCAATTATACTTTTTCAATGAAAGTGTTTATGGTGGAACCGCATCATATAGACAATTAAGTACTTCACCAATATCGGTGACACAATCAGTTGTATCAGTGACCATGAGTGCAACACAATCTGGTGTAAAAGTTTCCGAATATATTTCTGATAGTTTAGGACAAACGGTTATACCAGGTGGTATTCAAAGGTTTTATCTACATTTTTTAAAGGGTGCTAGTGCAAGTATTATACAGACATATGCAACAATTGGATTAGCAGATATAAATGGAGTAAAATATACTGATCCACCATATTCTATACCACAAGCAATAAATTATAGTAACGTAGAAGATATTACTTATAATAGTGGGCCAGTAAGTTTGTCATTAGATATTGTATCGATAACTAGTACAATTCAAGTGACCGATAGAGTTGTTGTTACTTTATACGTTAATAATCTAGAAACCAGTACACAAAGTGTATCATTTTACACTGAAGGTAGTCAGAATTATTCTTATATACAAACATCAAATTCCACTACAGGTACATCAGGATCAAGTGGTAGTTCAGGACTATCGGGATCTTCTGGATCAAGTGGATCAAGTGGTAGCTCAGGTACATCAGGTTCTTCAGGTACATCAGGAAGTTCAGGTAGTTCAGGTACATCGGGTAGTTCAGGCACATCCGGGTCAAGTGGTGTATCAGGAACAAGTGGATCAAGCGGATCAAGTGGTAGCTCAGGTACATCAGGTAGTTCAGGAACATCAGGTAGTTCAGGTACATCCGGATCGAGTGGAAGTTCAGGTACATCAGGTAGTTCAGGTACAAGTGGGACATCAGGTAGTTCAGGGTCAAGTGGAACATCAGGATATTCAGGTACAAGTGGTAGCTCAGGATCAAGTGGTAGTTCAGGTACATCCGGAACTAGTGGGACATCCGGATCAAGTGGAACATCAGGTAGTTCAGGTTCTACAGGAACTAGTGGAACATCAGGAACATCAGGAACAAGAGGAACATCAGGAACATCAGGGTCAAGTGGTAGTTCAGGTTCTACAGGAACAAGTGGTGCATCAGGTAGTTCAGGTTCTACAGGAACAAGTGGAACATCAGGTAGTTCGGGTTCAAGTGGAACATCAGGATATTCAGGAACATCAGGATCAAGTGGAAGTTCAGGAACATCAGGTAGTTCAGGATCAAGTGGATCAGTAGGTACATCAGGATCAAGTGGGACATCAGGTTCTTCAGGGACATCAGGTTCTTCAGGGACATCCGGTAGCTCAGGTACATCAGGAACATCAGGGTCAAGTGGTAGTTCAGGAGTATCGGGTTCATCAGGATCAAGTGGTAATTCGGGATCAAGTGGAACATCAGGATCAAGTGGTAGTTCAGGATCAAGTGGTAATTCAGGATCAAGTGGTAGTTCAGGATCAAGTGGTAATTCAGGTACGGCGGGTACGGCAGGAACATCAGGAACAAGTGGTGTAACACCAACAGGATTAGTTGCTTCGAATTATCTTGTTAGAGGTAATAAACAGAGTGGTATACAAACTATACCAAATAATACAGATACAGTTGTTACTTTTGGTGATGATATTGATCCAAATAACTGGTTAGTTTCTAATAAAATTCAACCTACAATTGCGGGATATTATATTGCAAATGCTCAAGTTTGGTGGGATGCGGCATCAATCTCAACCAATCAAAACAATATACAGTTTAGAAAAAATGGTTCTATTCAAATTGTTATAGCACAAACACAAACTTTTACAGGTAGTGGTTATGTACAAGAATTGAATTCTGTAGTTTATTTTAATGGATCCACAGATTATATAGAACTTACCGCATATACTGGTAATACTACATCACAAAATATAAATAGTGCGGGAAGTGGAACATGGATAGAAGCATCTTTAATTGTTGGTGGTGGGACATCAGGATCAAGTGGTAGCACCGGGACATCCGGTAGTTCGGGGACATCCGGTACTACAGGGACATCCGGTACATCTGGAAGTAGTGGGACATCCGGTGGTAACGGATCTAGTGGGACATCCGGTACTACAGGGACATCCGGAACAAGAGGGACATCCGGTAGTTCAGGATCAAGTGGTACTTCTGGATTACAAGGTAATTATGGTGGAGATAGTGTGAAATACTCAATTTCTGCATATAGTATTACAGGAACACCACCACCAGGAGGAGTTTATTTGAATGGAAGTAACTTTTCTGATACAACCGAATTGAATATAAGTAATACGGATGGAGATAATACAAATGAATACTATTGGTTAAGTGCATTATATACAAGTACAAATACTATCAAAGGAAATATTAGAATTAGTAGACCAACAAGAACTACCGATTTCGCAGATTATCAAGTAACTACTGGTTATGTAAGTTCACAAGGAACAATTTCAGTTACATATATTACTGGAAGTGGGTTTATACCTGTTGGTAGTGATATAATTTTAACATTTTCTAGAGCAGGTGATTCTGGGTCAAGTGGAACTTCAGGGACTAGAGGTACATCAGGATCTAGTGGTACTTCGGGGTCAAGTGGATCAAGTGGTACTTCGGGGTCAAGTGGTACTTCGGGGTCAAGTGGATCAAGTGGTACTTCGGGGTCAAGTGGTACTTCAGGGACTAGTGGAACTTCTGGTACAAGAGGAACATCCGGGACATCCGGGTTACAAGGTAATAATGCAGGATCTAGATATAATTTTAGTACTACTATAACCGACGCTGATCCCGGGACAGGTATATTTAGATTCAATAATGCATTAGTTGCATCAACAACTATAGTTTATATAGATGTACTTGATAGAGGATCTGTTGATATAACAACATATATAGACTCATGGGATGATTCGACCTCTCCTATGAAAGGGTATATTGAAGTAGATTCAAATGCCAATGCAGATATAACATATGCAATATTTAAACTTAATTCAATAACAACTGCGACAGGATATAGAAAGTTAAATGTTACATATTTATCTGGATCAGGACCTTCAAATTTAGAGGAATGCGTTATTAGATTCAGTAGAACTGGTGATTTCGGTGTAAGTGGATCTTCCGGGACTTCAGGTACTGATGGATCAAGTGGGACATCAGGTGCTAATGGGTCTAGTGGAACATCAGGTACTGATGGATCAAGTGGGACATCAGGTACTGATGGATCAAGTGGGACATCAGGTGCTAATGGGTCTAGTGGAACATCAGGGTCTAGTGGGACATCAGGTGCTAATGGGTCTAGTGGGACATCAGGGTTTAGTGGAACATCAGGTACTTCAGGATCTAGTGGGACATCAGGTGCAAATGGGTCTAGTGGGACATCAGGGACATCAGGGACAAGTGGGACATCAGGTACTTCAGGGACATCAGGGACATCAGGTACTTCAGGGACATCAGGAACAAGAGGAACATCAGGGTCTAGTGGGACATCAGGTGCAAATGGGTCTAGTGGGACATCAGGGACATCAGGGACAAGTGGGACATCAGGTGCCAACGGATCAAGTGGGACATCAGGTACTTCAGGTACATCAGGTACAAGAGGTACATCAGGGTCAAGTGGAACATCAGGTGCTAACGGATCTAGTGGAACATCAGGCACTTCAGGGACAAGAGGGACATCAGGAACAAGTGGTATAATAGGTGTGGGAAACTGGACCCCAAATCTTAACGGGATTATATATGGTACAAATTCAAATACATTCTACAAAACAGGTGGTACTAGTTTTGATTATGATGCATTTGTATATTCTACAGAGGGTTATAGTAGAGGATGTTACGTTTCATCTAAATTAACATCTACTGGTAATTACATAATCTTTGGATTATCAGAAAATCCCTCCACACCAAGTTTTACTGCTATTAACTATGGATTTAGCATGGATGCGGGAGCTGGTTTATCAATTATTGAATTAGGAACAACTATTACTATAAGTGGTAATACGTATAGTACAAGTACAGTATTATCAATCACATACGATGGTTATAATGTAAGATATTGGAGAGACGGTGTTATACAAAGAACAGTGGCAAGAACAATTGGCAATCCTCTATATTTCGATTCGAGTTTTTATTTTATATCAATAACCGCCGGTTTGACAAATTGTGTATTTGGACCAATGAGTGAATCAGGAGTATCAGGAACTATTGGTTCTTCAGGAACTTCAGGTACATCCGGAACAAGGGGAACATCAGGATCTAGTGGAACATCAGGTGGTAATGGATCTAGTGGAACATCAGGATCAAATGCAGTATTTAGTGGTACTCTTAATTACATATCTAAATTTACAGGAACAGGAACTACAATAGGTAATAGCACAATATATGATAATGGAACTAGTGTAGGTATAGGAAATACATCACCTAGTGCTAGTGCAAAATTAGATGTAACCGGAGTTATCAGAGGTCTATACTCTGGGGATCCAGGTGCCGGTTCAGTAACTGCAAAATTTGTATCTTTTACAAGTAGTCCATTTGGACTTATATTTAGAGGGTATTCTACCGGAGTAAACTCTATTCAAAATCAAAGAGAAGCTCTTGATTCAGAAGTATATAGTCTATCATTACAACCATTAGGTGGTAGTGTAACAATAGGAACAACAGTAGCGAGTACATCATTGTTATATATTGGTGTACAAGATGCTGCATCTACACTAACAACATCAATGATTATTCTTGGTGGAATTAACAATGGTTCTGACCAATTACGATATGTTATGAATCATACTGCGACAGGTTCTGCGGGTATGGGAACTCCTTTAGGTGGTGGTATTTTATTCGGATATATGACTACTTCAACTGGTTTGGTAAATACAGAGTGGATGAGAATTGAACCAACTGCAGGTAGAGTAGGTATAGGAACTAAAACACCTATTGGTAAACTAAGTGTTGTTTCAACCACTTCAACAGGAAACACAACAGGAAACTGGACAAGTGGATATTCAGTATTTGGACCAAATTCTGGTACAGCAGCAGGTGCTGCATTAGGACTTGGTTATAACACAACTGCGGATCAGTCAGAAATACTATCATTAGCACCAGGTGTAGCTTGGAAAAATTTAATAATATACTCAGCAGGTATAAGTTTTTATGTAGCAAACGGTAGTAGTGCGGCATCAATAAGTACTGGTGGTGTTGTTACTGCAACAAATTTTGCAGGAAACTGGAACGGATATACATATTCTGCTTCAAGTGGTGCCAATACAATGGTTCAAAGAGATGGTAGTGGATATATTTCAAATAATTATTTTTATACTACCGGTGGTGGTTCGGAAAGGAATGCATCAGGAATGTCTTATTTTGCAGGATTTAATTCATCAGATTATTATATTAGAAGTTATACACCTGCAGCAGTGGCTACTGCGATTAGTGGACAAACTATGAATATAGTAGGTAGTGCAACTTCTGCAACTTATTTAAATTCGGGTAATTATATACAAAGAGTAGGTACTACCGGTAATAGCAATACAGATTTTCAAAACACACCAGCGGGTACAGTTAGACATCAGGGTGATGATTCAAGTGTAACAAATGGACCAGGTGGTACTTGGTGGTTTTATGATAATTATAGACACTCTAATGGTACTAACTATTGGGGAACACAAGTGGCATGGGGTTGGGAAGATAATGCAAATAAATTGGCAACTAGAAATGTAACAGGAGGTAGTTTTGGTAGTTGGGTATATTATTTAAATAGTTCTAATTATAACTCTTATTCTCCAACTTTAACAGGAACAGGTGCATCAGGTACTTGGGCAATTGCAATAAGTGGTAATGCAGCTACTGCGACAAGTGCAACTTCTGCGACAAGTGCAACTTCTGCGACAAATGCAACAAATGCAACAAACGCATTAAGAATTGTATTTAATGATGGTCCAAGAAATTTAAGTGATAGATTACCAAATAATTTAACAAGATCTGTCAATTTTGACTTTGTTGGTGCAGGTACTGCAAATGGTACTGGTAATTATGGTGGTGTAATGTCATTTCAACCTTGGGATGGTACATCGGCAAGTACAGGAGATTCATCATATCAATTAGCATTCGCAAATAACTCGGGTGTTAATGCAAGTGGTATGCCAAAACTTAGTATAAGAAATGGTATTGACACAACTTGGAATGCTTGGTATACATTAATACATTCGGGTACTATTGGTGCACAATCTGTGACTTATGCCACAAGTGCAGGTAGTGCAGGTAGTGCAACAACAACAAATTATTCAAGATATGTAGATTTATTAGCAGGTAGGACTGATGCTGCTGCTTATCCAGTTTTGTGGGGAGTTAACCAAGGAACAAATCCAGTAAGTGGTAATTCAACAACCTATGCATTCTCATGTGCTGCAGTAACAATTACTTCAAGTACAGGAACTCTTACTGCAACTACTTTACAAGCAACACAGGATGTTATCGCATACTATTCATCCGATAGAAGATTTAAAGATAATATAACTAAAATACCAAACGCATTGGAAAAAATATCAAAGATAGGTGGTTATGAATTTGATTGGAATAATGTACAATCTACACACAAAGGACATGATATAGGTGTTATTGCACAAGAGATTGAGGAAATACTTCCGGAGATTGTTGTGACAAGACAAGATGGTTATAAATCAGTTAAATATGAAAAAATAATTGCATTATTAATTGAATCTACAAAAGAACAACAATCACAGATAGAAGATTTGAAAAAAGAAGTTGATAATCTAAAGAAAAAATAAACAATAATTTAAAATGTTCATATAACACTATGAACATTTTATTTTTAACACCACATTTATCAACTGGCGGGATGCCTGAATTCTTACGATTAAGAATTGAATCATTAAAAGATAATAATAATATATTTGTTATCGAATACAATTTCTACTCTGATCAATTTATTGTACAAAGAGAGAAAATTAAATCCTTATTAGGAGAAAATTTAATAAATATTTCAGGTCTAAATGATACTGAAAAACTATTTATTATAAAAAATACTTTAGTGAATGAATCTATCGATATAGTACATATTGAAGATAATCCTGAAACATTTGATGGTACTAAAATACCATTAGATATTTTGTCATTTATATACAAAAATGATAGAAAATGGAGAGTAGTTGAAACAACTCACAATATTTGGTTTAACCAAACACTTAAAAATGTAAATCCGGATGGATATGCATTCTGTACACAATACCATATTGAAAATAACTTCAATCAATCTAATATACCTTATAATTTAATAGAATACCCTATTTTAGATAAAGTCGTATCTAATACTAATAACCCATTTGATCCTACAAAAATAAACATATTAAGTGTTGGTCTGTGGTCTAGTGGCAAAAACCATGGTAATACTATTGAATTGGCTAGAAGATATTTAGAAATAAATCCTAATGTTATATTTAACATAGTTGGTAATTTTGCCGAAAATTTTAGAGATTATTGGGGCGATATAATACCAAATATACCAGAAAACTGTGTGGTTTGGGGAGAACGTGATGATGTTGAAAATTTTCATCAAAATTGTGATTTATTTTTATTTAACTCTACTTATGAATGTAGTCCTATTTCTATAAAAGATGCTATATCTTATAAGAATAAACTCATGATAAGAAATTTAGATGCTTACATGGGTAAATATAATGATATAAGTTATAATATAACATCTAATATTGAAGAAGATATTAAAACATTAACTCTTGCATTAGAAAAAGAAAATATTTATGATTATCAATATGATACTTTAGAAAGTTTTTCAAATAAACATATCAATTTTTATAAAAATTTATTAGAAGTTAAACCTACTCAAAATACATATAGTTCATATATACCAAAAGTAATAGTAACATATAATACTGTTGTAAAATGTGAAATAATTGGTGGTGGTAATTACGACTATGATTATAATGTTTCATTTTATGATAATGATACTAATAGATTA
>Ga0208916_10000853_pt1 | contig 13723 bp, 13 predicted proteins | sample DEB19_08_DNA_5_FD_184523 | JGI IMG/M metagenome (GOLD analysis project Ga0208916, IMG submission 184523) | Aqueous microbial communities from the Delaware River and Bay under freshwater to marine salinity gradient to study organic matter... | ecosystem: Environmental > Aquatic > Marine >... | reverse complement strand
TTCGATGGGAATCGTGCTGTATTGCTGCGTGGTCGCATTGCTAGGGAGCGCTACTGCACTGATATCGACAGATTTGCCATTCACCGGCTTCAGGCATGTGGTGAAGGGTGCGTTGCAAGCTTTCAAAATTTAAAGGGTAAAACCATGTTTTCATTGAAGCTTTTGCCTGGTCAAGATGCTCCATCAGGCCCTAAGGAACCCTCAGAGTCTCAGGTGGTGACGCGCAAAAGAGATCGCCCACATCCGCGATTTGCGTGACACTCAACGATTGCACAGTGTCCTGAATGGTCGTGGGCCGATGGGTGAATGACCATGAGCGCATTCAGCGGGTCATGCCTTGAATCAAACCCCGATGTAGCGGTGCCACACATCGGGCTGACTGCTCAATGCTTGCGAGCTGCCCTGCCAGACTACGCGGCCCCGCTCGATGATTGTGTGCTGGTCTGCCAGTGTGATCAGCTTTTGCACGTACTTGTCGATGACCAGAATGCTTTGGCCTGTTTGCTTGAGCGTCTCTAGGCAGTGCCAGATGTCCTCACGCACCAGCGGTGCCAGTCCCTCCGTGGCTTCGTCCAGAATGAGCAAGTGCGGATTGGTCATCAACGCCCGGCCAATCGCCAGCATCTGCTGCTCGCCACCGGACAGCTGGTTGCCCATGTTGCGAGATCGCTCCTTGAGTCGAGGAAACAGATGGTAGACGCGCTCTAGCGTCCAGGGCTCAGTGCTGTAGCAGCGGTTGGCGGCAAAAGCCAATAGGTTTTCTTGCACTGACAAGGTCGCAAAAATCATGCGGCCTTCGGGTACCAGCGCCATGCCCATCCGTGCGATTTTGTCCGTGCTCAGGTGCTCGATACGCTCACCCAAAAAATGCACGGAACCGCCATTTGCCTTGGTCAAACCCATGATGGAGCGCACTGTCGTGGTCTTGCCCATACCGTTGCGCCCGAGCAGTGCGGCCGCCTCACCGGCCCGCATGGTCAAGCCGATGCCAAATAACACCTGACTGCTGCCGTAAGCCGTCTGCAGGTTCTCGATTTCAAGCAGTTGGGTCATGTCAAACTAGGGCCTCGTCGTCGCCGAGGTAGGCGCGTCTGACCTCTGGGTTGTCCCTAATTTCTTGGGCTGAACCGGTCGCGATCACTTGACCAAAGACCAAGGTAGAAATCGTGTCGGCGAGTCGGAAAACGACATCCATGTCGTGTTCGACCAGCAATATCGTGACCTCACCGCGCAGGCTTTGCAGCAAAGCCACCATGCTCTCCGATTCGTCGGGCCCCATGCCGGCCATGGGTTCATCGAGCAGCAGCAATTGCGGCTTGGCCGCCAGCACCAAACCCAACTCCAGTTGGCGTTGTTGACCATGGGAGAGCAGACCCGACAGCGTGTTCATCCGTGGCCCCAAGCCGACGCGATCAGCCACGGAAGCCGCCTCGGCGTAGCGGGTCGTTTCACTGCGTGCAGAAGTCCAAAAGCGCATGCTGCTCCCACTGCGAGCTTGTACCGCCAGTGCGATGTTGTCGAGCACAGAGAGTTTTTTGAAAATACTCGTGATCTGGTAGGAACGCAGCAGACCGCGCAAAGCGCGCTGGTGCATCGGCATGGCCGTGATGTCTTGCCCGGCAAAGTGCACGCTGCCCGAATCGGGTTGGAGTGCACCGGAGATCTGGTGGATCAAGGTGGTTTTGCCTGCGCCGTTGGGACCGATCAACGCATGCAATGCGCCACGTTTGACACTCAAGTTGGCGTGATCGGTTGCCGCAAAACCTCCGAAGCGCTTTACCAATTGGTTGACATGCAACAAGACGTCGGACGCAGCGGACATCAGCCGATCCTCCGCGATTTGAGCAGACTGGCCAGACCATTCGGGGCGACCAGCACCACCAACAAAAGAACAACACCCAGACCAAGTTGCCAATGGATGGTGTAGTGGCTCAACAGCTCTTCGAGGAGCAAGAAAAAAACCGCTCCGAGAATGCCGCCATAAAGATAACCCACGCCGCCCAAAATGGCCATCACCATGAGCATGCCTGACTGACTCCATTGCATGATGGACGGGCTCACGAAGCCGCCTAAATTAGCCAGCAAGACCCCCGACAGACCGGCCATGGCGCCCGCCAGCGTGAAGGCCACCAGCTTGTAGCGGTAGACCGGAAAACCAATCGCCGTCATGCGGGTTTCGTTTTCACGGATGGCTTGCAGCACGTGACCGAAGCGGGCATTGAGCAAGCGAGCCACGGCATAGATAGACAGCACGACCAGCAACAGCGTGACATAGTAAAAGTCCCGGTCGCGCGTTAGATCAACACCGCCGCCGATGGCTGAGCGTGCAGGCATCTGAAGTCCGTCATCACCACCGTAGGCCTTGATTGAGATCGCCAGAAAATACAGCATTTGAGCAAAGGCCAGCGTGATCATGATGAAGTAAACGCCCTGGGTGCGCAGGCTGATGGCGCCAATGAGCAATGCGAACAGCGCACTCACCCCCATCGCCAACGGCCAGGCAACCCACGCACTGCCCAGACCTTGCTGCATGGCAATCGCCACGGCATAAGCACCCACGCCCATGAACGCTGCGTGACCAAAACTCACCATGCCGCCAAAGCCCAGAATCAAATTCAAGCTGGTGGCCGCCAGCGCAAAGATCAGAATTCGACTGGCCAGCGTGACATAAAACTCGGCATCTGCGGCACTGGCCAGCAGCGGAAAAGCCAGCAGCAGCATCAGTGCCGGTAACGCCCAACGCCAATGAAGCCGGTGGTCCAGAATATCGGCGGCCTCATCCATGGACAGGGAACAAGCCTCGCGGCTTGAAAAAAAGCACGGTGGCCATCAGCAGGTAAATCAACACCGACGCCACGGCCGGGGCTGCATTGGCCGCAGCCTCGGGTGACATCAGTTGGGCAAACAGCATGGGCATGAACGTGCGCCCAGCTGTGTCGATGATGCCGACAAAGAGCGCCCCTAAAAATGCCCCGCGTATCGAGCCAATGCCACCAATGACGATGACCACAAAAGCCACAATCAAAATACTCTCGCCCATGCCCACTTGCACCGCCATCACCGGGCCCAACATGCCGCCGGCCACGCCGCACAAGGCAGCGCCAGCGGCAAAGACCATGGTGAAGAGTTTTTGAACATCCACGCCCATGGCCATGGCCATTTCGCGGTTGGCCGCACCTGCGCGAACCTGCATGCCCAATCGAGTGCGCGTGATCACCCAGTACATCAAGAGCGCGACCAGCAGGCCAACACCGATGATGAATAAACTGAAGGAGGCGTAATAAAATCCGCTGAAGATTTGGACCGGACCCGACAGACTTTCAGGCGTGCTCAGGGCCACCGGTTGTGAACCCCAAATCAGGCGCACGCCTTCATTGCACATCAGCAAAATAGCGAAGGTGCCAAGCACCTGCGACAAGTGGTCACGTTGGTAAAACCGCCGCAAAACAGACACTTCTAGCAGCGCGCCAAAGGCCGCCGCACCCATCACGCCAAAGAGCAAACCCCACCAATAGTTGCCAGTGGCTGCGGTGATGCTGGCGATCAGATACGCCCCTACCATGTACAGCGAGCCATGGGCCAGATTGATCATGTCCATGATGCCGAACACCAGCGTCAAACCAGCCGCCAGCAAAAAAAGCATCAGGCCGAACTGCAAGCCATTCAAGGCTTGCTCTAGCAACAAGATGTGGTTCAAGCTCAAGCCGGCATTTTGCAGCTGGCCACGTAAGCATCGCCGTGATTTTTCAGCACCGTACCCATGGTCCGATTGGTGACGCGGCCTTTGGCGTCCTTGACGATCACACGCATGTAGTAGTCCTGTATGGGGAACTGATTTTTGTTGAACTTGAAGGACCCGCGTACCGAATCGAACTTGGCCGCTTGCAGCGCTTTTCGCACGGCGGCTTTGTCGCTTAGCTTGCCCTTGCTGTCGCGCACGGCGGCATTGATCAGCAGTGCCGCGTCATAGCCTTGGGCCGCGTAAAGCGATGGCAGGCGGCCATATTCTTTTTCGAACTCAGCCACAAAGCGTTTGTTGGCCGGGTTGTTCATGTCGTGGCCCCATTGGCTGGTGTTGAACATGCCAAGCATGGACTCGCCCACCGCCTTGATCACATCCTCATCACCCGAAAATCCCGGGGCAAACAGCGTCATGTCTTTGGACAGTCCCGCCGCCACAAACTGTTTGATGAAGTTGATGCCCATACCGCCGGGCAGAAAGATGTAAACCGCGTCAGCCTTAGAGGCGCGCAGCTGCGAGATTTCGGTGCCGTAGTTCAGCTGGTTCAGCGCCGGCAAGGTTTCGGAGGCAATCTCACCTTTGTAAAAACGCTTGAAGCCGGTGATCGCATCTTTGCCGGCGGGGTAGTTGGGGGCAATCACCGCCACGCGCTTGAAGCCTTTTTCTTGCACGACTTGGCCGGCGGCTTCGTGCAGATTGTCGTTTTGCCAGGAGGCGCTGAAGAAGTAGGGGTTGCACTGGTCGCCAGCGTATTGCGAGGGGCCGGCGTTGGCGCTGACGTAAAAAGTCTGCGAGGCAAAGGTTGGTGTGCCCACGGCCAGCATCACATTGGAAAACACCACGCCCGTCATGAAGTCAACCTTGTCGCGCTTGATCAGGCGGTCAGCGGCTTGGCGGCCGACATCCGGGCTGGCTTGGTCGTCCGCAATGATGATCTCTGCTGGCCTTCCACCCAGCTTGTTGCCCGCCAGTTTCACGGCGAGCTGGAAGCCGTCACGAATATCCACGCCGAGTCCGGCACCGGGGCCCGACAACGTACTCAGGAAACCAATCTTCACTGGGTCGGTGGACTGTGCCGATGCCGCTAAGGCGACACCGACTGCAGCGCAGACGATCGACTTGCGTAAGAACTTTGAAAACATAACGATTTTCCTTTCGTTGGGGGAGGCATTCACTTCAGGTTAACAAGTTGGGTACAGGACTCGCGCAGCTTGAATCGCTGTCATTTTTGCCATTTTAGAGTCGGCTTACCAAGGGTCGTGTTTACCCGAGTCAACCGTTTCAAAGTTAAGACATGTTGGTTGGGCGCAAGGACATCGCAGGAATAACCTCAAACCGATCCGCGTCATGATGAAATAGTCAAAATAAGCTTGGATATTTTGATTGGAAGTCTATGCAAGACAACGAACGCTGCTGTGGGACGGGCACCTGCATCATTGACGCACAAGGCGCCTGTTGGTGCGGCCAAGTGTGGGATGGCGTAAAAATGTGCCAGCCTGCTCATTTGCCGCTCAAGCCTGATGCGGACGACAGCCTAGGCGCCGCGTGATGCGTCGCGTTAAGGCCGTGCTGCAAGAACTGGCAGAAGCCGACATTTCACGCATCGTCGAGATGGCTTGGGAAGACCGAACCGCTTTTGAGGCGATTGAGGCGCAGTTTGGACTGAACGAGCCGTCAGTGGTGTGCCTCATGCGACTTCACATGAAGGCTTCTTCATTCAGGATGTGGCGCAAAAGAATGGCCGGTCGCGTGACCAAACATGCGGTGCTGCGTGGCGCTAAGTTGCTGCGCCATCGTGCTGCTCATACGCGGCAGTCCTGAGTTTGGGGCATCGGCTTGATCTTGCCTCAACGTGCTTTGGTCTGGTTCAAGCGCGATCTTCGTGTGCTCGACCACGCGCCGCTGGCGGCTGCGCAAAGCCAGCATGACGCCTTGGGTCTGTTCATCATCGAACCCGACTGGTGGCAGAGCCCGGAGTGCGACGCTATTCACGTTGACTTTGCCCTTGGCTGTCTGCGCGAATTGCGTGTCGAGTTAGCTCAGCGCAACATGCCGCTATTGGTGGCTGTGGGGCCTGCGCTGGAGGTGCTTGAAAAACTACATGCCGAGGTCGGCTTCACCCATGTTTACAGCCATGAAGAAACCGGTACAGGTTGGTCGTACCAGCGTGATTTGAAGGTCGCTGCGTGGTGTCGCTCGCAGCAAGTGCCGTGGCGAGAATTCACGCAGACGGGTGTTGTCCGCCGTCTGCGCAGTCGCTCGGGCTGGGCCAAACGCTGGCAGTCGCGCATGGACGCCCCCCTGATTCTGCCCAACGATAGTTTTAACGCAGCAGTTTCATTAGACCAACCTGACTTGCCGACGCTTGCCAACTTAGGGCTTTCGCCGCACGGCAAGACCTTGCAAGCGGCGGGCGAAAAAACCGCTCAGCAAACACTCCAATCTTTTCTGCAATCACGCGGCCAAAACTACCGCAAAGCCATCTCAAGCCCACTCTCTGCGCAAGACGGTTGCAGTCGCTTGAGCCCGCATCTGGCCTTTGGCACGTTGTCGATGCGAACTGTGCACCAAGCCACTGAGGCCGCTATCGCCAGCACCAACGACCGCGGTTTGGCCTACGCGCTGCGTGGCTTTGCCGGGCGGCTCCGCTGGCACTGCCACTTCATGCAGAAGCTGGAAGATGAGCCTGCCATTGAATTCAAGAACTTTGCGCGCGCCTGCGACGGGCTGCGTGAAGACGAGTTCAACCCAGATTACTTTACGGCCTGGTGTGCAGGTCAAACCGGCTTCCCAATGGTGGACGCCTGCATGCGTTCTCTCAAATCCACCGGCTGGCTTAACTTTCGGATGCGGGCGATGCTGGTGAGTTTTTCAAGCTACCACCTGTGGTTGCACTGGCGGGAACCGGGCCTCTTTTTGGCTCGCCAATTTTTAGACTTCGAGCCGGGCATTCATTGGAGCCAGATGCAGATGCAAAGTGGCACCACCGGCATCAACACCTTGCGCATGTACTCACCCACCAAACAGGCGCATGACCAAGACCCCGAAGGTCTTTTTATCCGCCGCTGGGTGCCCGAGTTGGCGCGTGTGCCACTGCCTTACTTGGCCGAGCCGTGGAAGATGGACATCACTGTGCAGCGCATGGTGGGCTGCCTTATCGGCGTGGACTATCCGGCACCTGTCGTCAACGAAAAGGTTGCACTGAAGTTGGCTAAAGACCGCTTGTACGGCCTGCGGCAAACCTCTGCGGCGCGGTTGGAGGCGGGTGGTGTGCAGGTCCGTCACGGCTCACGTAAAAGCGGTTTGCCGGCTACCGGGCAAGGCACTCAGGCCAAGCGTGTGCCCAAAACGTCTCAAGAGCCATCACCGCAAGGCGACTTGTTCTGATGAATGCAGCGATGAAAAAAGACTTCAAAGGTAATAAAAAATCCCTGCCCAGTAAGCCCTGTGCGGTGTGCGGGCGCAGCATGACGTGGCGTAAGGCCTGGGCTAAAAATTGGGAGTCTGTGTTGTATTGCTCAGATGCCTGTCGTGCTCATAAGAAAAAGAAAACAGTGTGCTGACCTGCACGCCGTTGACTACTCCGCCTGATTCTCTAAGGTGCTAAGTGGCCCATTTTCAAAGACAGTTCGGGAGCTATTTTTTTCAGCAACTGAGCCGCGGCACCCTCCAGGCTGGCATCAAAACTAGGTGACATCCCCAGAATAGTGATCGCTGCAATCAGTTCGCCTGTTTGATCAAATAATGGCGCCGACAAAGCATTCAGTCCCGCCCGCCTTGAGCCCAACGAATTTGCAATGCCGGTTCGACGGATTTCCGCATAGTTCGCGTAAACACGGCGGATCTCATTGGGCGTGCAGGTCTTTTTTTCTAGCAGTTCAGCACGGACCAAGGGCTCAGTGATGTCGCGGGGCCGATAGGCCGCCAGCAACATGGCCGTCGCCGAGGCGGTGATGCTGAGGTGGACCCCCGGCTTCATACGGATGGACAGGGGCGAATTGCTTTCAAACCACTTAACGATGGTCGGTCCGTCACCGACCCATTGCCCAATACCAACGGCCTGTCCCAGATCGGGGTTGGTTAACTCGGCGACAAAATTTTCAAAATACGGCTCCAGAAAACTGAGCAGCTCCTGTCCGTGCGTGGCTGTCTGACCCAGACGATAGGCCAACAAACCGAAGTCATAACGACTCCCAGTTTTATGCTTGGCAATCAGGCCAGACCTGGCCATGCTGACCAAGTACCGGTGTAATTTTGCGGAATGGATACCGGTTGCCGCCTCGAGCTCTTTCAGCCGAGCAGGCCGTGCGACCTGCAGCATTCCGTGCAGGATGGCCCCGACAGTTTCGGCCGCTTCAACGCCTTTTTGCTCACGCACCATAACTTTCCCGTTGACAGATCCCAGTGAAAACCCGAATGACTTCAGAAGGAAGACATCTTATAGTTAATTACTTTACACGTAATTAATTACTCTCTGAATAATTTTAGGATACCATGAAATTTTTCAAAGTGAATCTCGCGCTTGTTTTTCTATTGGCATGCTTAGGCGGTCACAGTTGGGCGCAGGATGCCAAAAACTATCCCCAACGAGCTGTCAAGCTGGTGGTTCCCTTCACTGCCGGTTCAACGGTTGATGTTTTAGGTCGTGCCATCGCTGAAGAGTTGCAGGCTGAACTCAAGCAGCCCTTTGTGGTCGACAACCGTGCCGGTGCGAGCACGCTGCTGGCTGCCAAGATCGTTGCCGCCGCACCGCCCGATGGGTACACCCTCATGTTTCCGACGGTCACAACCCTTAGCCTCGGACCTCAGTTGATGACGAACCCTGGCTTTGATCCACTGAAAGATGTCACGCTGATTGCGCGACTCAGCCTGACGAACTTTTTTTTAGTGGTGGCACCGACTTTCCCCGGCCGCACCATGAAGGAATGGATTGAGTTGATTCGGAAAAATCCAGGGAAATACAGCTATGCATCGTCGGGCAGCGGATCACCGCAACATATCTTCATGGAGCTGCTTAAAAAAGAACTGAGCCTAGATATTGTTCACGTCCCCTACAAGGGCAGCAACAACTCCATGATGGATCTCTTGTCTGGCAAAGTTGAAATGTCATTTATTGACGGAACGCTGGCGATCCCGCACCTCAAAACCGGAAAGCTATTTGCCGTCGGCACCTCTATGGCCAAGCGAACGGTATTGATTCCCAGTGTCCCGCCGATCGCGGAGACTGTTCCCGGTTTCGATTGGTCGGGATGGATCGCTTTCGCCGGCCCACCCAACATGTCGGCACAGATTGTTGACGTGCTGGCCGAGAAAATTAAGCGTTTCCAAGCCAGTCCGGCCTATGCAAATTTGTTGAACAAGGCAGCCATGGAACCCTCAGAACCTATGACGCCCGCAGCAACGGCAGAGTTCGTCAAAAAAGAACACAAGCGCTGGACGCCGGTGATTGCAACGTCGGGCGCGGTCGTTGACTGAGCCGTGTTCATTAAATAGAAAGAAAACATGCCTCATCGCATTCGCCGCATCGTCACAGGCCACGATGATTCCGGTAAAGCCATTATTGAAATGGATGGACCCGCACCCAATCAAAAAATACGCGAAGGTGCGGGATTCGTGAGCACGTTGGTGTGGGTCACCGATGAAACACCTGCACGACTTGATTTGAAAATGGACCGCGCTGATAGAACCATGGCTGTGCCCCCACCGCCCCACGGTTCGGTGCTGCGGGTGGTTGAGTTTCCGCCGGTCACCAAGGAGGCTGAATCCATCAGCCAAGACGACTTGTTGAAGTCGATGGGGGTGCCTCAAAGTTCAAAAGAGGGGCAGACAGCGCGGCACGCCTTCATGCACAGGACCAAAAGCGTGGACTACGTCATTGTGATGTCGGGCGAAATTGACATGCTGCTGGACGACTCCGAAGTTCACCTCAAGGCTGGCGACATCATGGTTCAGCAGGGTACCAACCATGCGTGGGTCAATCGATCCGCCGCCATGTGCCGAATTGCATTTGTGCTGATTGATGGCATTGACCCCCTGGCCATCTGACTCCTTGGTTTGCGCCTCCAACGTTTGATATTGAAAGACGAGTTGTTATGAAATTTGGTGTCTTTGACCATTTGGATCGTGGTTCGGTGTCGTTGGCGGAGCATTTCGAAAACCGCCTCAAGTTGGCTGAGGTCTATGACCGGGCGGGATTTCACGCTTATCACATTGCCGAACATCATGGCACCCCGCTGGGCATGGCCTCATCGCCCAGCGTCTTTTTGGCCGCAGTGGCGCAACGAACCAAGCGTTTGCGTTTCGGTCCACTGGTGTACACGTTGAGCCTGACCCATCCGCTACGCATCATTGAGGAAGTCTGCATGCTCGACCAGATGAGCGGTGGGCGATTGGAGTTGGGGATTGGTCGGGGTAGCTCACCCTATGAGATGGGCTACTTCGGCGTGAATGCGCAGAACTCCGGCAAGTTGTACATCGAGTCTTACGACGTTGTGATGATGGGGCTCACGTCTAAGGTCATCAACTTCGAGGGGGAGCACTTCAAGTTCAAAGATGTGCCGGTTGAACTCGAATGTGTGCAAAAACCGCACCCCCCTATTTGGTATGGCATGTCAGCGCCGGCGGCCGTTCCGTGGGCTGCTCAAAACGGCGTGAACATCGTTTGCAATGGACCTTCGTTGCCTGTAAAAGCCATCACGGATCGCTATCGTGAGGTCTGGCTCGAGAAGTTCGGCGCTGATGACATCCCCATGCCCTTCATGGGGCTGGGTCGTCATATCGTCATTGCCGACACGCACAAAGAGGCCTATCAGATAGGTGAGAGAGGGTTCAACTGTTGGTACAACAGTCTTCAGCATCTTTGGCGTGCCAATGGCAATCCGATGAAGAGTTACCCCATCCCCGAGGACTTTTCGGCCGCTGTCGACAGGGGCATTGTTTTGGTTGGAACGGCTGATGAAGTGGCAGAAAAGCTGCAGCAAGAGATCGATATTTCGGGTGTTAACTATGTGTTGACTCGTTTTGCCTTTGGCGACTTGACCTATCAAGAGTCGTTGCACTCGCTGACGCTTTTTGAGCAAGAAGTCATGCCCCGGTTTGATCCAGAAGTCGTGATGGCCTGACGCGGCCATGACCATAGCGACATCTTTGAAGCGTTGACATCTGTCTTTGGCATCGAACTGTCTCTTCTATTTTTGAAGGCCAACAATGCGATTTCTCAAGCATCTTTCACCTTGTATTTTTTTAATCATTCTTGGCACGCAGCTCTTGCCGGTCGCACAGGCGCAGGTGTTTCCTGCTCGCGCGATCAACCTCATCGTTCCATTTGCGGCAGGGGGGCCGGCGGACATTCATACGCGGGCGGTTGTCGAAGAAGCCAGCAAGGTTTTGGGCCAAACCATTGTGGTTGAAAATCGGCCCGGCGCCAGCGGTACCCATGGCGCTCTGGCCTTGCTCCGTGCCCCTGCCGATGGCTACACACTGGCATTGCTCACCTCGACGCTCTACCGAGAGCCGCACATGGCCAAGGTGAAATATGACCCTTTGAAGGACTTTGCCTACATTCTTCTGATGTCCGATTACACGCAAGGCGTTGCCGTGCGGGCTGATGCGCCTTGGAAGACTTGGCAGGAGTTTGCGAACGATGCAACCCTCAGGCCAGGCAAGATCAATATCGGGGTGAACGGTGTCATTGGGACGCCGCGCCTTGTGATGGAAGAGGCTGCGGACGCCAGTGGCATACAGCTGAACATGATCCCGTACAAGGGCGACTCCGAAATTGTGAACGCGCTGCTAGGCGGTCACCTTGATGCCGCGCCTTTGTCTGGGATCACCACTGCGTATATCGACGCGGGAAAGCTGCGCTATTTGGTTTTGCTCACGGAGAGCCGCGTCAAGCGGTATCCGGCTATTCCAACGCTGAAAGAAGGCGGCATCGATGTTTGGTTGAGTTCACCTTATGGCATTGGGGCACCCAGTGGAACAGACCCGGGTCGACTCAAAATTCTTCATGATGCCTTTAAGCGTGGGCTTGAGTCACCCGGTAGTCAACGGGCCATGCAGCAGCTCAATCAATTGATGTATTACCGGAACCAAGAGGACTACCGCAGCTACGTTGTCACTACGTTTGCGCAAGAGAAGGTTCGTGTGGAGCGGCTCAGAAAGAAGGGTCTCTTGGATTGAGCGGCATCCCACTGCGCTCAAACATGGGTCTACAGACTTAGGAGAATTTGACTTGAACACCAAAAAGGGGGGCACACCCATGAAACTACATCTTTTATTCGCCGCAACCGTCTGCGCGTCATTGACCGCCATCCCCGCCATGGCAGACGTCTACCCGTCTAAGCCGATCCGCCTGATCGTCTCAAATCCGCCCGGTGGCACGGTGGACCTGTTGCCGCGCATCCTGGCCGATAAACTTCGTCAGCGACTTGGTCAGCCGATCGTCATTGAAAACAGGGCTGGCGCCGCTGGCAACCTGGCCGCCGAGGTCGTTTTCCGCGCGGAGCCTGACGGCTACACCTTGCTCGTGTCGCCGCCACCGGCACTGGTCATCAATCAAAATCTTTACCCCAAACTGGCGTTTGACTCAACGGCCTTCACGCCGGTGTCGGTCATGGCCAAAGTGCCCAACGCGCTGCTGGTACGGCAGGACTTCCCTGCAAAGAACATTGCAGAATTCATCGCCTATGCGAAAGCGCGGCCGGGTAGCGTGACCTATGCATCACAAGGCAACGGCTCCACCAGCCACCTCACGGCCGAACTGTTCAGCACCATGAGTTCAACCAAGATGCTGCATATTCCTTACAAGGGATCGAGCCCGGCACTCAATGACTTGTTGGGTGGGCAGGTGAACGCCATGTTCGACAACCTGGGTGCTTCGCTGGAGCACGTCAAGGGCGGCAAGCTCAAGGTGCTGGGCGTGGGTAGCGCCACACGTGTTCCTTACCTGCCTGATGTGCAGGCCATTTCTGAAACATTGGCGGGTTTTGAGGCGGTGACTTGGTTCGGCATTGTTGCGCCGCCCAAGACACCGGCCGCTGTTGTCGAAAAACTGTCCGCAGCGGTGGCCGACGCCTTGAGGGATGAAGGCGTGCGCAGCCAAGTGCAGAAACTCAGCGCCACGCCCGTCGGCAGCACTCCCGCAGAGATGGGCGCTTTCATGAAATCGGAAACGGCTCAGTGGGGCGGCGTCATCCGCAGTGCCAACGTGAAAATCGACTGAGCGTGCGTCTCTATTCCATTCCTATAACAGGTTGAACTTTGAAAAGAATTGCCATCCTCGATGACTACCAGGGCGTGGCCCTCTCACTGGGTCCATGGGACCGACTGCAGGGGCGTTGCGATATCCAAGTATTTCGCCACCACATTGAATCTGAAGACGAACTCGTTGCCAAGCTCGCTGGCTTTGACGTCTTGGTGGCCAACCGGGAGCGCACCGCGTTTCCCCGCAGCGTGCTGCAGCGGCTGCCTCAGTTGCGGCTGATGGCGACCTCCGGCAAGCGCAACGCATCCATCGACATGGCGGCAGCGCGGGACATGGGTGTGGTGGTGTCCGGCACTGACACGCTGGGCTACCCCACGGCCGAGTTGACTTGGGCCTTGATTCTTGCGCTGTCCCGCGGTCTCGTTGCTGAGGTGAACTCGGTTCGGGAAGGCGGATGGCAGCAGACGATCGGAACTGGCCTGCACGGAAAAGTGTTGGGCGTGGTCGGTCTAGGTCGGCTCGGCAGCGCGGTCGCGCAGATTGGCACCGCCTTTGGAATGAAGGTATTGGGGTGGTCCCGCAGCCTGACCGCTGCGCAGGCCGAGGCCATGGGTGTGCAAGCGGTGTCGTTTGAAGAACTGCTGCGGCGCTCGGACGTCGTGACGCTGCATGTGCCACTGAATCGGCAGAGCCTCCATCTGGTTGGCGAGGCGCAACTGAAACAGATGAAGCCGAGCGCCGTGCTGGTGAATACCGCTCGAGGTCCAGTCATCGAC
>Ga0208916_10000851_pt1 | contig 13744 bp, 12 predicted proteins | sample DEB19_08_DNA_5_FD_184523 | JGI IMG/M metagenome (GOLD analysis project Ga0208916, IMG submission 184523) | Aqueous microbial communities from the Delaware River and Bay under freshwater to marine salinity gradient to study organic matter... | ecosystem: Environmental > Aquatic > Marine >... | reverse complement strand
GGCACCGTTGCGCTACAGCGCTGGCTGCAGCAAGCGTTGTACCAGCGGATGATGGACTTTTCTTTCGGTGCCAATGGCAAAGAAATGCTCTGTCACGCCTTCACAAGGTCCCAGGCGTTGCACAGAATAATGGGCCAGCAGGTCGTCATGCTCCCACTCGGCCGCAGGAAAAACACCCATGCCACTGGCGCCAAAGGTCTTGAGCAAGGCACTGTCCTCAAACTCGCCCACGATGCGCGGTCTGATGGCGCGTTGATCAAACCACAGGTCTAAGCGGTCTCTCACCGCTGTATGCGCCGTCGGCAGCAAAAGCGGCACTTTACCAAGGCTTTGAGGGAAGCCCTCTTGCGTCGCTGCGGCCATGTCAGACGTGCCGTACCAGGCAATTTGGGTGGCACCAAGCGCGTGACTGTAAAGTTTGATGTTGGGGTTGACGGGTGCAGGGCGGTCAGACAAAACGACGTCAAGTCGATGCAATGCAAGATCGCCCAACAAGTCTTCTAACTCGCCCTCATGGCAGAGTAGCCGTAAGTTAGGCGTCTTCACCACGGGAAGCAGCAGGCGATGGGCCAGCATCTTTGGCAAGCTGTCACAGATGCCAACGGCCAATCTCACAGTAGGGGCGCTGACCGCATCACGCACTCGCGAGGGGAGTGCTTCTCCGAGCTGAAAAATCTGGTCCGCCTGCTGCATGGCCGCTATCCCGGCGTCGGTCAACACCAAGCCGCGCCCGGCGGGTTTGAGCAGGGCATAACCCAAAGAGCGCTCGAGTTCTCGGACTTGGGCACTCACGGTTTGCACTGCCATGCCCAACTTGTCAGCGGCCCGCGAAATACCGCCTTCTTTGGCAACGACCCAAAAATAATAAAGGTGCTTGTAATTAAATGGGGCGCTCATGGTCAGGTTTTTCAGGAATTCTGGTGATAAATTATCTGCTTTTCCAGAAACAACCTGGACACGTCCGTTCACACGTCTAAAGCCCAGAAACGCCAACGCAGTCCATGTCCGCCAATCGCTATCCTGATTTCGACCCGGCTCGACTTGACGAGCAGTCCGCGCGCCTGCGTGCGATGGCCACCGATCTGCCGACTGCGCCTGGGGTCTACGTCTTTCATGGTGAAGACGGCGATCTGCCGCTCTACATCGGCAAGAGCATCAACTTGCGCAGCCGGGTGCTGTCGCACCTGCGCAACCCCGACGAGGCCAACTTGCTGCGCCAGACCCGGCGGATCACGCACATTCGAACGGCCGGAGAGATCGGTGCACTCCTGCTGAACCAAAAACTGCGGCGTAATCGGCAACTGTGTTCGCTGCGTCTGGTGAACGGAGTGCCCGAAATTGTTGACTCAAAAGACTTCAATTTCGCCACCGAGCCGGCCCTCTATGGTTTGTTTGCCAGTCGCCATGCGGCCATTGAAGGGCTGCACCAGCTGGCAGACCAGCACAGGCTTTGCTACGGTTCACTGGGGTTGGAAAAGCTCAAGCCGGGCCGGGCCTGCTTCAGGGCAACGATCAAACTTTGCAGCGGTGTTTGCCGCGGTGACGAAAGCCCACAGGCGCATGGCCAGCGGCTTGTCACCAGCTTGGAGAGTTTGCGGGTGGCCTGCTGGCCTTATCCAGGCGCCATCGGCTTGACTGAGCGCTATGAGGATGGCCCGCACAAAGGCAAATGCCAGATTCACGTCATTCGCAACTGGTGTTACTTGGGCAGTGCGAGCGATCTGGCCAAGGCACGCGAGCTGGATGTGATGGCCGCCGGCTTTGACGCTGACGGCTATAAGATTTTGTGCCGACCGATTTTGAGCGGCAGCGCCCACATCACGCGGCTCAATCCGATCACCTCACCAGCGGCCGGATGGTCGTGAAACCGCCATCGACGGCCAAGACCTGACCGGTCAGCCGTGAAGCTTCTGACGACAGCAGCCAATCCATCACCGCGGCCACTTCGTCAGCTGTTTGGACGCCGCCCAGTGGGTACTGCTTAGAGGCACCGTCGCGCATAGCGGGTAACTTCAGCATGCCCTGCGTCATGGGTGTCTCTGTCATGCCGGGCGCCACGGCATTGACACGCAAGCCTTGTGATGCATAGGTTGCGGCAGCACCGCGCACCAAGGCCTCAATACCCCCCTTGGCGGCTGCAATGGCCTCGTGGTTGGCGACCCCTATGCGCGCCACAACCGAGCTCACCAACACCGCGGCGCCTGGTGCGCCATTCAGCGACGTGATCCAAGCCTGCAAGGTCCAAAGACTGCTTTCAAGATTGATGCGCAGCACGTCTCTGGCTTGTTCAGCCCGCGTCCGGTGCAGCGGCGCAATCAAGGTACTGCCAACCGCATGCGCCAGCCAGGAAGGCGCCGCCCCCAGCTGTTCGCGGCAGGCTTCAAACGCGGCCGCGGCGCCCTCGGGTGTGGTGGTGTCGGCGGCAATGTGGGCGTCAGCGGGTACCTCACTCAAGCTGAGGCTGTCGCGGCAAACCACGGCAACGCGCAGGCCTCGCGAGCGCAAGCGCGCAACCAATGCGCGTCCTATGCCGCCACGTGCGCCGGTCACCAGTGCAATGTCATTGGTCGTCATGGGGATCCTTGAATATTAGAGTTTTGAACCATTTAAAGCAGCTCTTCGGCGCAGTGGATGCCGCGGGTGGTCCGCGTCCACCACTGCGAAAAACTGCTGCAAGGTCGGTCGACCTGAGGGAACAAGGCGGGTGCGGGGTCTAGCTGCGCCAAAGGCTTTAAGCACGCGGTGACATGCGGGTCATCGACACTGCGCACGCTCGCAGCGCCCTGCAAAACGGCGTTCAGACTCGACGAGTCGAGCCACCAGCGCTGCTGAGTCACTTCGGCCATGGCGCTGTCGACCCAGCGCCAACGCGGCTCAGACCAAGGCCAAACGGCGTGGTGTTCCTGCAGGTAGACGCCAATGATCAGCGCATCTTTGTTCAGGTCAGCCGGCGGAGCACGCAATGCCCATGGGTGCACCAGCCACACGTCACGCCCCGTCAAGCACTGAACAGCGGTCGCGTCGGGTGCCTTCAAATCAAGGCCTGCGGGCGGGCTGTTGTGCAGCATCGGCTCGGGTGAATATTCAGCACCCCTTACACCCTTTAATTTGGCACGGCTGACAACGCTTGGTCTCGCACGAACAGTCCGAGCGATGCGGTCTAAGCCCTCGTAGGATTGATCGATCACCGACTTGGGGCTGTGCCAATGAACTGGGGCGAAGCGCGCCACGTTGTCGGCATTGAACAAATAGGGTTTGTGACTGCCAGTGCCCGCGACCCATTGCCAACTCAGATGGTTGCTGGCGAGGTCGCCGTCAAGGAGGTGAGCCACCAACCAATCGGCACCTGCCCGCCAATGCACTTGACGAGTGTGGACCACATAGCTTGCAAGCCACATGCGGGCATGGTTGTGCAGCGTCCCGGTGGCATAGAGCGTGCGCACAGCTTCGTCAATGACCGGCACGCCGGTGCGGCCCTGACGAATGTCGTCAGGCAGCACCGCGTCATAAACGTCGTCTGGGAGTGGGCCCGGGTGCAGCGACTGCATGATGCCCGCCCCCGTGTGGGACCCAACGTGACGGAAGAATTCTCGCCAGCCTAATTCGTAAACGAGCTTGTGATTCACAGCCAGTGGTTCGTCTCGCAGCAGCTCAAGCAACACCTCGCGCAGCGTCACCAGACCATGTGTCAGATAGGGTGACAAGCCTGTCACGGCACCGTCAATATGGTTGCGTGTCCGCGCGTAATCGGTGGGCCGAACACCTGCAATACGCGCCATCGCAGCAGCGCGCGTGGGCGGCAAAGCGGCGTCAATCGCCGCGGCCAAGGCGCCATCGCTGGCGGCCTGCACGCCGCCCTGTAGGGGGCTGGCACTTGGTGGGGCGGCGGTTATGGGCAACTGTTTCATTGATGTCAAAAAACTGAACACCGTTTGTATCTCAACGAGTGAAGCTGTGCGTTTTCCGGGAAATTAGGCTGCCAAACGCAGCCAGGGTGCTGGCGAAGTTGCGGCTTGGCTGCGAAACCGCTCTGTGCGTCGAGGTTCGCTGTAAATGCCGTTGCGAGACCCTCTTGGGAGCGTCAGACTTCTGCACCCGTTGTCAGCATTTTTGTGCTGAGCGTTGGGCGGCTCCCCAAAAGCCGGGGACGTCATTCCACCGAACAGCTGCGATGACAGGCAGAACGCAGCCACGTCCATCGCGTTTCACCAGACCACTATGCAAGACGCTTCATAACTGGAATACCCGCTCTTCATTCAACGCCACTTTGCCTAAGATAAACGTTCATTTAGATCAACCGGCAATCGCCTCTTTTCGCATTAACTGATTTGCACACCACCCGCAAGGCGCAAATCAAGCACCCCGTTTTTTGCGGGCAGTGACGCCTGAACACCCACCAGTGACCCCACATGACACATCTATTACTGACAGCGCTGGCCGCAGCGACTCTGCTCGGCTGCGCCGCGCCTGCTGAAATGAGCTTGTCCCCGGAACCTTTGCCGGTCTTCGCCGCTGGCAGCTTGCGGGAAGCGATGACGGACATTACGCGTGACTACGAAGCCCGCACCGGCCAAAAGATCGCCCTGACCTTCGGCGCCTCGGGCTTGCTGCGTGAACGCATTGAGACAGGCGACGTTGCGCTGGTCTTCGCGTCGGCTGACACCCAGCACCCGCAGCGCTTGGCCAATGCGGGGGCGTGGGGCGCACCATCGGTGTTCGTGCGCAACAGCTTGTGCGCCCTGACGCAAGCCAACCTGAAGACGGCACCGGCCTCGCTGCTTGACACCTTGCTCGACCCGACGGTGCGCTTAGGCACGTCCATGCCCAAGGCCGACCCCGCAGGCGACTACGCTTGGGAGCTGTTCCGCAAAGCCGACAGCGTCAAGGCGGGCGCGTACGCCACGCTGGACGCCAAAGCCTTGAAGCTCACCGGCGGTGCCGACTCGCCCAAAGCCCCGGCCGGTCGCGGTACTTACGCTTGGGTGATGGACAACCACCAGGCCGATGTTTTTCTGACCTACTGCACCAACGCCGTGGCCGCGCAAAAAGAAGTGCCGCGCTTGGCCGTGGTGGCCTTGCCGGCCAATTTGCAGGTGGGCGCGGCTTATGGTGTGACCGTTAAAAACGGCGCGCACCCGGCAGCAGCGGCGTTTGCCAAAGCCCTGCTAGCCACGCCCGCACAAACCACCTTTGCGCAATACGGCTTTGGTGCCCCCTGAAAGGCCCGCCGGCTGGATGGTTTAAAGTGCAGCCTGCCCCGCCAACAGTCGCTGTCCGACGTGGCTGGCGGCAGGAGCTTTGACATGAATGCACCTCTCACATCCGAACAGCAAGCCTCGCTGGCGCGCGCCGAGCGTCAGGCACAGGTTGTCGCCGCCTTGCAGCAAGTCGTGCCGCAGCACGCACTGCTGTGGAACCGCGAAGACACCACGCCCTATGAGTGCGATGGCCTGACCGCTTACCGCCAGCGCCCGCTGGTGGTTGTGCTGCCCGAAACCTATACGCAAGTGCAAGCGGTACTGAAGACTTGTCATGCGTTAGACGTGCCCGTGGTGGCACGCGGTGCCGGCACCGGCTTGTCCGGCGGAGCCATGCCGCACAAGCTGGGCGTCACGCTGTCGCTGGCCAAGTTCAACCAAATTTTGAAAATGGACCCGGCCAGCCGAACCGCCGTGGTGCAAGGCGGCGTGCGCAACTTGGCAATCTCTGAAGCCGCTGCCCCGCATGATTTGTATTACGCGCCCGATCCGTCGAGCCAAATCGCCTGCACCATCGGCGGCAACGTCGCCGAAAACTCGGGCGGCGTGCACTGCCTGAAGTACGGACTCACCGTGCACAACGTGCTCAAGGTGCGCGGCTTCACGATTGAAGGCGACGAGATTGAGTTTGGCAGCGACGCGCTGGACGCGCCGGGCTACGACTTGCTCAGCGTCATCGTCGGCAGCGAAGGCATGCTGGCGGTGACCACCGAAGTCACCGTCAAGCTGGTGCCCAAACCGCAGCTGGCGCGCTGCATCATGGCCAGCTTTGACGACCTGCGCAAAGCTGGCGACGCGGTGGCGGCAGTGATCGCCGCCGGCATCATTCCGGCTGGGCTGGAGATGATGGACAAGCCGATGACTGCCGCGGTAGAAGACTTTGTACACGCGGGCTACGACCTCAGCGCGGCGGCGATTTTGCTCTGCGAAAGCGACGGTACGCCCGAAGAAGTTGAAGAAGAAATTGGCCGCATGAGCGAGGTGCTGACGCGCTGCGGCGCCACCGCCATCACGGTCAGCCAAGACGAAGCCGAACGCCTGCGCTTTTGGAGCGGACGTAAAAATGCTTTCCCGGCGTCTGGCCGCATCAGCCCCGACTACATGTGCATGGACTCGACCATTCCGCGCAATCGCCTGGCCGATATTTTGCTGGCCATTGCCGAGATGGAAAAGAAATACCAGCTGCGCTGCGCCAACGTTTTTCATGCCGGCGACGGCAATTTACACCCGCTGATTTTGTTTGACGCGAACGATGCCGACCAGCTGCACCGCTGCGAGTTGTTTGGTGCGGATATTTTGGAAACCAGTGTCGCCATGGGCGGCACCGTCACCGGCGAACACGGCGTGGGTGTCGAAAAACTCAACAGCATGTGCGTACAGTTCAGCGCCGCTGAAAACGAGCAGATGTTTGGCGTCAAGCGGGCCTTTGATGCACGCGGTCTGCTGAACCCCGGCAAGGTGATTCCGACGCTGCAACGCTGCGCTGAGTACGGCAAGATGTTGGTGCGCGGCGGCCAAATCGCGCACCCTGATTTGCCGCGCTTCTAACGTCGATAAATCCACATGAACGGACTGCGTGGCCTCGGCTGGCTGCTGGTGTTGCAGTCGATGGGTGAGCTGCTGTCACGCGGCTTGTCGCTGCCTTTGCCCGGCCCGGTGGTCGGCATGATGTTGCTGCTGGTAGCGCTGCGCTGGGCTGTGGTGCGAGAGCCGGTGTCAGCTTGTGCCGATGTCCTGCTGTCACATTTATCACTGCTGTTTGTGCCGGTGGGCGTCGGCGTCATGACGCATCTGTCCATCGTCAGCCAATACGGCGGCCGCATGTTGTTGGTGCTGGTGGTCTCGACGCTGATCGGGCTGGCCGTGACGGCGCTGCTGCTGAACTACCTGTGGCGTCATGATGACGCCGGCAACACTGACGAATCAAGCCCCAAGCATGGCTAATTTCGTTGAGCTGTGGGTTTACCTGTCGGCCACGCCCTTGTTCGGCCTGACGGCCACGCTGGTGGTTTATTTGCTGGCGCAAGCGGCCTACACCGCTGTCAACCATGCACCGTGGGCCAACCCGGTTTTCTGGACGGTGACGGCAATTGCCTCGGTTCTGTTGCTCACTGACGTGCCCTACCCGACTTATTTTGCCGGCGCGCAGTTCATTCACTTTTTGTTGGGCCCGGCCGTGGTGGCCTTGGCCTGGCCGCTGTGGCAGCGCCGTGCAGACCTGATGCGCCGCTGGGGCCGTCTGCTGCTGGCCGCCTTGGCAGGCGGCGTGGCCGCCAGTGGTTCAGCCTTGGCGCTGGGCTGGGCAGTGGGCTTGCCAAACGACGTGTTGTTGTCGCTGGCCCCCAAGTCGGTGACAGCGCCAGTCGCCATGGGCATTGCCGCGAGCATCGGCGGCATTCCGGCATTGACCGCCGTATTCTCCGTGGTGACCGGCCTGATCGGCGCACTCAGTGGCAAGTATTTGTTTGACGGGTTGCGGATTCCGACCGATGCCGCCGGCTGGACGGCTCGCGGCTTTGCATTGGGCACTGCGTCGCACGGCATTGGCGCAGCGCGGGCGATGCAGGTCCATGCCGATGCTGGTGCCTACGCGGCGCTGGCGCTCGGCCTGCAGGTGGTGCTGGCATCCCTGTTACTACCCTTGCTCATGCGGCTGATCTGAGCCCGCTACGGGATGCTGCCTCAACAGGCTCGAGATCAACCACCGCGACCAACTCACCCCCAAAGCGGCCAACACCCCACACCCGCATCACCTGCGCATCTTCCTTTTCTGATTGCATGTGCCAAAAACACATGGCTTGGCGGTGACCGGCTTGTTCGACCAGAAATACGGCAAGCTCAGCCACAACCCCGAGCGGCGCACACAAAGTTTGCAATCTCGATCGCAAACTGCCGATGTCGGCACACGTCTTCAGTTGGTCCAGCGGCGGCTTCATGAGATCAATTTGTTGGCAATCGGGTCGGCACTTCAACGGCAAAACGCCGGCCCAAAAAGGACGGTCAAACAAGCTAAAGCGAACACGAAAATTTTGACATCGCCAGCCGCAAGTCGGCTAGGCCGTCAGCGGCAACTGGCGTAGGACTTGACCGTTTCAAGCGCTTGAGGTCTTCACTCAAGTCGCACAAAGCAGTAATCTCACGTCAGGCGTTTTTTTGTCCAATCTACTGGTCGCGACTACACCCACAGCCGGCCAGATGTCCCATTCCAGCCATGCCGCAGCCAGCCAAAGTCAGCCCGTGAACGAAGCCACTTTGCCAGTGCAAAGCTGGCTCAGCCTGCTTGAGCAGAGTGTTCAAGCAGGCTGCTGGACGCTTGACCTCACCGGCCAAAGGCTGCGTATGACGAACAACTTAAGGTTGTTGCTGGCGCTGAGTCAAGCGCCTGATTGGCCGGCCTTTCTCGCGCTTTTTTCGGCCGAGACACGCGTCGCCATGCAAGCGGCGGTCAACGACTGCCAACGTCAAGGCACGGCCTTCAAATTAGAGGCTGACATCTGCACTGCAGCGGGTCGAAGGTTGTGGGTCCAGGCAGTGGGTCAGGCCGTACATGACAGCACAGGCGCCATCATCGCGGTGCAGGGCGCACTGCTCGACTTGTCTGAAAAAATGCGGATTGCACGCGCATCAGAACGTGTGTTGATGCAGCTCAGCACCACGCTAGCCAGCCTCGATGAGGCCTTTGTCACGCTCGACCGTGAAGGACGCTTCACCTACGTCAACCCGGAAAGCGAACGTCTCTTAGGGCCTCAAAACAAGGCGCTTCTAGGCTGCCATATTTGGGATGCGCTGGAACACAACGGCAGCAGCCGGTTGCACAAAGAAATCAACAACGCGTTGCAGAGCGGAAATTTTTCAGAGTTTGAAGCTTTCTACCCTTTGCAAAAAAAATGGCTGGCCCTGCGCGTCTATCCTTTTGCAGAGGGCTTGGCGGTTTACTTGCAAGATGTCACTGAACGCCGCCACGAGCAGGAACGGATGCGACTGCTGCAGACCAGCATCGCGCGACTCAACGACATTGTGCTGATAGCCGAAGCCGGGCATAAAGAGACATGGCCAAAGATCGTGTTTGTCAACGAGGCTTTTGTCCGGCAGACAGGTTATAGCCAGGCCGAGGTGCTGGGCCGGACGCCCGAGCTGCTGCAAGGCCCTCAGACCCAGCGCGCCGCACTGAACCGCATCAAGCACGCCCTGCGCAACGCGCTGCCGGTGAGTTGCGATTTGATTTGCTACAAAAAAAATGGTGCGCAGTTCTGGCTAGAGTTGAACATCGTGCCAGTGGACTATGAGAAACGCGGACTGACGCATTGGATCGCTGTGGGCCGCGACATCACCGCGCGCAAAGTGGCCAATGCACAGATCGAGCACCTGGCCTTTTACGACCCCATGACGCAACTGCCCAACCGGCAGTTGTTGACAAAGCGCCTAGAGGCCGTGCTGGCAGCCCGGCATGAGCATCCGCAAATCGGCGCACTGCTGTTCATCGACCTCGACAACTTCAAGGTGCTGAATGACACACTCGGTCATTCACGCGGCGACATGCTGCTGCAGCAAGTAGCCGCACGTTTGCAAAACTGTGTACGTCGTAGCGACATGGTGGCTCGACTTGGCGGCGATGAATTTGTGATCATGCTGGAAGACCTGTCGAGCGACCCGGCAAGAGCTCAGCAAAAGACCCGCTTGGTGGGTGAGAAAATTTTGGCTTCTTTGAGCACGCCCTACAACTTGAGTGGCAATCAATACCACGGCACCTGCAGCATAGGGGTGACACAGGTTGGCCTTCAAAGAGAAGGCATGGGCGACGTTCTTAAACAGGCCGATCTGGCCATGTATCAGGCTAAAGCTGCAGGCCGCAACACGATGTGCTTTTTTGACCCTGAAATGCAGATCGCCTCAACCGCCAACGCCACCCTCTCCAGCGATCTCAGGCAAGCTTTTTTCAGCCATGAGTTTGTCCTGTATTACCAACCGCAGGTCGGGCGCCAGGGCCAGATGGTCGGCGTTGAAGCGTTGCTGCGCTGGCAACGTCCAGATCGTCTGGTCATGCCTGATGCCTTCATTGCGCAGGCTGAACAAAGTGGCTTGATCTTGCCTCTGGGTAACTGGGTCCTGGAAACTGCTTGCGCACAATTGGTTGATTGGGCACGACGGCCCGAGACTGAAAAACTGTGCATCGCTGTGAACGTCAGCGTGCGGCAATTTTGTCACCCTGAGTTTGTCGACCAGGTGATGGCGCTGATCAGGCGCACCGGCATTCAGGCGAGCCGGTTAAAACTCGAACTCACGGAGAGTTTGCTGGCCGTCGATATTGATGTGACGATTGCCAAAATGGGCATGCTCAAAGACGCCGGCGTGACGCTGTCGATCGACGACTTCGGCACTGGTTACTCAGCGCTGTCGTACCTTCAAAAATTACCCCTCGACCAGTTGAAAATTTGCCGTACCTTCGTCAAAGATGTGCTGACCAACCCGAACGATGCCGCCATTGCCCGCACCATCATCGGCTTAGCGCAGAGCTTGGGTCTGGAGCTCATGGCCGAAGGCGTGGAAACACAGGCGCAACGCGATTTTTTGATGCGCCACGGGTGCGACAGCTACCAAGGATATTTGTGCAGCAAAGCCTTGCCCATTGACGAGCTTGACGCGTTCATCACAGCACATTTTGCGGCGCAAGCGCTTGGCGAACATGGCTGAGCTTAGCGGTCAGTATTAACCGCGACCCCCAAAAATAGCCGTCCCGACGCGCACCACCGTGCTGCCCGCAGCAATGGCGGGTTCGAGGTCTGCACTCATGCCCATTGACAAGGTGTCCAACGGCTGCGGCAGCCCACCTGCGGCGTTGATATCCGCCAGCAATGCGGCCGTCAGGGCATGCACAGCACGGGCGCTGGCAGCGTCTGGCGCGGGCTCCGGAATCGCCATGAGGCCGCGCAAGACCAAGCGCGGCAGCCTCGACACAGCCTGCGCCAACGCCAAGGCGTCCTCTGGCGCTACGCCAGATTTGTTGGCACCGCCGTCGATATTCACTTGCAGGCAAATTTGCAGCGGCGGCAAATCAACCGGCCGTTGCTCGCTCAACCGTTGGGCAATTTTCAGCCGGTCAACCGACTCCACCCAGTCAAAATTTTCAGCCACCAGGCGCGTCTTGTTGCTTTGAATCGGGCCGATGCAATGCCATTCCAGCGCGGCTTGTCCGGACTGCGCTGGCTCGGCACGCCACTGCCGCAACGCTTGGATTTTCTCCACTCCTTCTTGGATGTAGTTCTCGCCAAAAGTTGTCTGCCCGGCCTGCACCGCTTCGATCACGGCATCAGCGCCGAAGGTCTTGGAGACCGCGAGCAAGCGCACGCTGCCCGGCTCACGTCCGGTCGCCAGCGTGGCCTCTGCGATGTGCTTGCGCACCTGCGCGATTTGCCTGGCGATGGTTGGCGCGGACGTGTTGAGACGCTCTGGATTCTGGTGTGTGGTCATTCCCCAGACTGTACCCAACTGCCAGACGGCTTTCGCGCCCGATGGTCTGCTTCTTTTGACCTACAGTCCATGTAGCCACAAAGGATCTCATGGAACTCACCGAACTGCTGACCGCCGCCATCCACCGCAACGCCTCTGACCTGCATCTGTCGACCGGGCTTGCGCCCCTGTTGCGCGTGCATGGCGACATCCAGTCGCTGGACTTGCCGGCGTTGGAGGCTGAGCAGCTGGCGCAGATGTTGGTCCAAGTGATGAGCCCGGACCAGCAAACTGCTTTTGCGCAATCGCTGGAACTGGACTTTGCCCTGGACGTGCCGGGCTTGTCGCGTTTTCGCGTGAACGTGTTTCAGCACCGCCGCGGCGCAGGCGCGGTTTTTCGCAGCATCCCGTCGGTGGTGCCGATGCTTGAAAACCTGGGCGCACCGGCCATCGTCGCCGAGCTGGCGCTCAAACCGCGTGGGCTGGTGCTGGTGACCGGGCCCACGGGGTCGGGCAAGTCGACCACGCTGGCGGCGATGGTGGACTTCTACAACCGCACAGAACACGGCCACATCATCACGGTGGAAGACCCGATCGAATTTGTCCACGAGGCCAAAAATTGTCTGGTGAGTCAGCGCGAAGTGGGCCGTCACACGCACAGTTTTAGCGCCGCCCTGCGGTCTGCTTTGCGGGAAGATCCCGACGTGATTTTGGTCGGTGAAATGCGTGACCTAGAAACCATCCGGTTGGCCTTGTCGGCCGCCGAAACCGGTCACTTGGTGTTGGGCACACTGCACACCGCCAGCGCCACCAAAACCATCGACCGCATCATTGACGTCTTCCCCGCCGACGAGAAAGAAATGGTCCGCAGCATGTTGTCAGAGTCGCTGCAAGGCGTGGTGGCGCAGACCCTGTGCAAGACGGCAGATGGACTGGGCCGCGTGGCGGCGCACGAGATCATGCTCGGTACGCCGGCCATCCGCAACCTGATCCGCGAAGGCAAGGTGGCGCAAATGTATTCGAGCCTGCAGACCGGCCAGAGCCAAGGCATGCAGACCCTAGACCAAAGTCTCGCAGACCTGCTCAAACGGCAACTGATCACGCCTGCAGAGGCACGCAACAAAGCCAAAACGCCCGCGCAGTTTCCGGGCTGAGCGCTGGCAGTTTGTGTCAGAATCATTTTTCCAAACAACCACCACAGCACACAAAGACAACACCATGAGCTCCAGCACCAACGCCAAAACATACACCCCATCAACCTCTCGCAAAGTCGCCTTCATCGGCTTGGGCGTGATGGGCTACCCCATGGCCGGTCACCTGGCTTTGGCCGGTCACCAGGTCACGGTCTACAACCGCACCGCCGCCAAGTCGGCGGCCTGGTGCGCTGAGTTTGCCGGCACCGCCGCACCGCGCCAAGCCGCTACGCCGCGTTTGGCCGCGGCTGGCGCTGAGATTGTTTTTTGCTGCGTCGGCAACGACGCTGACCTGCGCGGCGTGACGCTGGGTGCAGACGGCGCTTTTGCCGGCATGCAGCCGGGCGCGGTATTCGTCGACCACACCACGGCATCGGCCACAGTGGCGCGCGAGCTCTATGCGGCCGCCAACAACCTCGGCCTGCACTTTGTGGATGCGCCTGTGTCAGGTGGTCAGGGCGGCGCCCAAAACGGCGCGCTCACCGTCATGTGTGGCGGCGACGCAGCCGCCTTTGAGAACGTCAAGCCAGCCGGCATGGCTTTCTCCAAAGCCTTCACCTTGATGGGTGACAGCGGCGCCGGTCAGCTGACCAAGATGGTCAACCAAATTTGCATCGCCGGGCTGGTGCAGGGTTTGAGCGAAGCCATCGCCTTCGGCCAAAAAGCCGGCCTCGACATGAATCTGGCGCTCGACGTGATTGGCAAGGGTGCCGCCCAAAGCTGGCAGCTAGAGAACCGCGGCACCACCATGGTCGCCGACAAGTTCGACTTCGGCTTTGCCGTCGACTGGATGCGCAAAGACCTGGGGCTGGTGCTGGACGAAGCCAAGCACAACGGCGCACGCCT
>Ga0208916_10000849_pt1 | contig 13791 bp, 9 predicted proteins | sample DEB19_08_DNA_5_FD_184523 | JGI IMG/M metagenome (GOLD analysis project Ga0208916, IMG submission 184523) | Aqueous microbial communities from the Delaware River and Bay under freshwater to marine salinity gradient to study organic matter... | ecosystem: Environmental > Aquatic > Marine > Coastal... | reverse complement strand
GCCTGTGCCAACTTTCTAGCTGTAGCTGAATCCTGGCGCTCTTTTTTAGAGATACGGCGGCGCTGACGTGGATCAAAGGCATCACGCAGACCATCACCAATAAAGTTAATGCTCAATGCAATAGAAATGATGAACAGACCTGGATACCAGAACAACCATGGACGTGTTGTGAAAGAGTCCTGATACTGGCTAATAAGAAGTCCCAATGAAACATCTGGTGGAACCACACCAAAGCCAATATAACTCAGCGCAGTTTCAAGCAAAATTGCACCTGAGAGCAAGAGCGTCACAGAAACAATGATGACGCCGATTGCGTTAGGCAGAATGTGCTTAAAGATAATTCTCTTATTTGTCGCTCCCGCAACACGGGCTGCATCGACAAACTCTCGCTCACGCAGGGAAAGAAACTCACCGCGCACAAGGCGTGAAAGACCAGTCCAAGCAAATAAACCAAGTAAGAAAGCTAGGAATGTTGCTCCTAGGTTTCCATAACGGTAACCAATAACAGAACCGATAATGATTACTGGGATAGTGATCATGAAGTCAACAAAGCGCATCAAAATCGCATCGATGCGGCCGCGATAGAAACCAGAGATTGATCCAACAATAATTCCAAGGGTTGCAGCCATTCCACCGATAATAAACATTACCGAGAGCGAACGTTGTGTGCCCTTCATGACGAGAGCAAAGAAATCACGTCCAATGTCATCTTGACCAAATGGGTGTGTTCCAAGTCCAATTCCCTGTCCACCTAAAGACTTAGGAAGAAGTGAAATTGTTGGACAACCCACAGTGTCATTTGGACAATCACCAAAGCGAAGCTCTGGCAGATCCTCAGGAGTCCACTTCCACCAACCAGGCACTCGCCAGATACCAAATAATCTAAAGTCCAATGCAGTAAATGCCATCACAACAATTGTAATAATTGTGAAAAGTGAGATAACTGCTGCACGGTGGCGGAAAAAGCGCTTGCGAACAATTTGTCCTTGGCTTAATCCTTCAATTTCTTTATTTTGAATTGCGTTTTCACCAGAAAGAACTTCAGTTGACTCAACGCTGGCCTTTGATTTACGCGCCATAATTTACGCACCACTTCCTACTCGAATACGTGGGTCTAAGGCTGAGTACAACAAATCTGCGACAAAGTTAGCCAGAACTGCAAGGGTTGCCGTAATGAAGAAAACGCCCATCAATAAGTTGAGATCTTGTCCGCGAATTCCTTGCAAAGCAAGGGTTCCCATTCCAGACCAGGCAAAGACGCTCTCTGTAATGAATGCTCCGCCGATCACACCGGCAAAGTCAGCGACCAAGATAGTTGCGATAGGAATCATTGTGTTTCTGAAAGCATGGCGCATGATCACTGTGCGCTCTGAAAGACCTTTAGCGCGGGCAGTGCGAATGTAATCCTGATTAAGTACTTCAAGCAGAGTTCCACGTGCAAATCTGATGTATCCAGCAAAACCAATCAGAGTCAGCGCTAATGTTGGCAAGAATAGGTGTGTCACGATATCCAAACTTGAAATCCAGTAATCACTAGTATCGAGCAAGTCATTTCGTTGTCCCACAGTTGGAACAGGGCGATAGTTAATTGCATCGGTTTCCATATATGGCTTCCAGGTCTGCATAAACTTATCTACCAGCACCAAGCTAGCTGATAGAACTGCAGTAATGATTGAAGTTCGAACAATTGGAGCTCGATCAACTTTAGAAAATGCCAGGCCAACAAAGACTGCTGTTGTAATTAACACACACACCATCAAGAAGATGCTCAGTGCGCCTGGATAGTTATCGAAAACCCAGTTAGCTGGATAAAAAGCCACAACTGAAAGTCCGGCCATAGTGAGCGAAGCTCGCAATGCAGCTTTATTGATCAGGCCCACTGAAAGTTGTGTAACACCAAAAGCGATTCCAATTGAAAGTGCCAAAATTACTATTGGCCCAAGTGAAGGGTTGAGCAACCAACCTGTTATTCCAAAGATTGCTACGAGGCTGCTTGAGATAGCAAAGGCAGCAGCATAGGAAAGCCAAAACGTTCTACGTGTTCCGCCAATAACCGAAGCCCAGAAGAGACCACTGACAAGTCCTATACCGATGATCCAACCAATTGGAATCTGAGGTTCTCGTAAGAAGTTGTTAAATGAGATCGCTAGGTACTCTTTCAAGAGAACTGCAACCCAAAAAACTGGAAGTGAGAAAAGAAGGAAAGCTACAAATGTCATTGAGTAGTCAAAGCGGCTGTACTGGCGAAGGGCAGTAACGATACCGATCATGATGCCGAGCACTGCTGCAAAGAGTGTTGCAGCTGCTACAAGGCGCAAAGTAACTGGGATAGCTAGGGCTAGAGAGTCAACAACTGCTGATCCATCTCTACCCATACCAAAATTAGGATTTCCAACAAATACTCCGAGGACTCCCTTGAGCCATAAAAAATAACGGATCGGAGGTGGAACATCGAGTTGAAGTTCGCGAGTCAGAGCTGCGATTAAAAAATCACGGTTGGGATCGGTGCTAAGTCGCAGATCTGCCGTTGGGTCACCTGAAATAGCGGCGACGTTATAGAGAATAAAACTTGATCCAAAGAGAATGACACCTAGGACGCCGAGCCGTCTTAGAACAAAGGCCACCATAGTTCGAGTATTCCCCTCAAAATTAACAAACTTTCAAATTATTGCCTGACTATACAGCCAAAGGACGCCCGGAGAGTGATCTCCGAGCGTCCAAAGGACTGTCTAGGTAAAGCTAACTAAGGAGATTAATCCTTAGTATGTCCACTCCCAGTAGTTCCACACCATCTGTGGAGATAGTGGGCCTGGCTTTACATTCTTTAGATCCTTGTTAACTGCAACAACACCTGGGTGAATGAACACACCAATTGTGATTGCGTCAGCGTTAGTTAGACGCTCGATCTGAATGTACTTAGCTAGAAGAAGTGACTCTGACATTGGAGCATCAAGAGTTGCGATGATTGCATCGACAGCCTTGTTGCTGTAACCCGTGATGTTGTTTCCACCATTAGAGTCAAAGACTTCAGCTGACTGACGCTGAGTTACAGATGAAGCAACCCATGCGAAGAAGTAAGCATCGTAATCTGAGTTACCAAGCTTTGATGGCCAGTCAGTACGTACGTCACCAACTAGATCAAAACCAACCTTTGCCATGTTTGCCTTTGCAAGTGCAAATTCAGAAGCACGACGTGGGTTGTTACCTGGAACAAGAACGCGAACCTTTAGTGGGCTCTTCAATGCATTTGGATAGTACTTCTGTACCAATGCAAGTGCAGACTTGTTACGAGTTTCTTGAGTTCCACGTGAGTAGAAAGCAGAACCGTTTGCAGCAATGAGCTTGTCATATGCAGCAGATCCTGGAGCTAACCAAGTTGAACCGATTGGAGTTGTCACACCGTTAATTGGCGCAATCAACTTCTCCATGATTTCGTTGCGTGGAAGTGCAAGCAAGAATGCCTGACGTAGAGCCTTTGACTTAGCGCCATCCTTTACAGAGAACAAACCTGTGTATGGAGCCTCATCTGGGACTGTGTCGTAGTGAAGATCCCAGTGCTCGTAAGCAACTTCGTCCTTACCGACAACGTTTACGTTCTTGATTGCCTTGAGCTTTGCTACACCGTCAGCAGTTGCCTGACCTGCGTAAACATCAAGCTCTCCATTTGCAAGTGCCTGTGCAGCAGCTGTTCCATCACCGATGAACTTGAATACAACTGTATCAATTGAACCGCTGAGAGCTGGTCCTGAGTTGTACTTAGGGTTCTTCTTAAGTGTTACAGATGTCTTTGCAACTGCGCTTTCAATCTGGAATCCACCGTTACCGACAAGTAGCAATGGGTTTGTCTTAGAGTCAACAGTTGTGATTGTGTAATCCTCAGACCAGACTTTACCCATCTTCTTAAGAAGAGTTGAGTCCTTGTCCTTGAATGCCTTGATGAAGCGATCACGAGCTGCTTCATTCTCAGCAACAGTTCCAAGCTTGTCCTTGCCTTCAGCCATCAACACAAGTGTGTGAACTGGAGATGGTCCTGGACCATAAAGATCCCAGTTAGCAATCTTCTTCTTGAACTGAAGAGTTACTGTCATCTTGTCTGCAGAGAGAACTGGCTCGCCAACGATGTTTGAATCGTAAACTCCTGAGTATCCAAGACCGTTGAATGCAGGCTTTGCAGTCTTGCTCTTTGGATCACCTAGACCAGCTGCGATTGAATATGCATCGCTGCTTAGAACGTGTGACAGAAGCAGATCTTCTCCAGTAATTGGAGTTCCATCTGACCATACACGGCCTGGGTTAACAGTCCATGATGTGCGGAAATCTGTTGCTGTGTTCTTTACAACCTTGTATGAACCGAAAACTGTGTTCTTAACAAGTTCCTTCTTATTGTTGTAATAGTTAAAGCCAGCACCTTGTAGGTATGAAACTGCAGAACAAGTTGTTGAGTTTGTAGCTGAAAGGCTGCAATTCAAACCTGTAATTGAGTTTGTCTCATGCAAGATAACTGTTGAACGAGTTGCAGCTTGTGCTGGTGTAAGCAGTGAAACTGCCAACGCCGCTGATGCTGCAGCTGCAAGCGCAAACTTTGCGCTACGTGTGAACTTCATAGATCCTCCTCGAGGGATAAGTAAAAGCGTCTGTGGAGAGTCGACCTGCCCCATAGGCGCTTTTGGTGGAGTGAGTCTGCCCGAATTGAGCGTATTAACGCAACAGGGGAATCATTTGCATGAGCGTGGGATTTGTAACGATGTTCGTAATAAAGAAGGTATGTGGGTCTGGCGAAGGGGTGATTTTTAACCGGCCTTGCGGGCTGCCTCGATTTTGGCGGTAGTCAGCCGAGGGGCAGCTAAGGCCCACAACAGCAGACCCAGGACCACACCAAAAAGGTAGGGAGCGCGCAGAGCGTTTTCACGCGAGAGCACAAGGGTTAGTGCACTGACTAAGCCTCCCCCTACAAACATCCCAATGGGAATTGAACCCCAGGCAAAGAATCTATAAACGCTATTTACTCGACCTAGCAAATGAGTGGGAATGATGCTTTGTCGAAGTGAGACAGTGATCGTGTTCCATAAAACTGCAAAGAAGGTTTCAAAGACAACAACAACCCACACCACTTGCCATGTTGTTGTTAAAGCAATGATTAATGAGCCAATAGGTGCGGCAGCAAGGGTCATTGCAAGTGAGCGACCACTTCCAAGCTTTGCAGAGATTTTTGGAGCGAGCAATCCCCCAACCGTTCCGCCCACAGCGCCCGCTGTGCCAAGGAGTGCAAAAGTAAATACTGATGTTTCTAACACTTCTTGTGCAAACAAAATAAAGGTTGCTCCAATCATGGTGCCCAGACCATTCATTGATCCCAAAATTATTGCCATGGGGCGAAGTAATGGATGGGCCCACAACCACACATAACCTTCTTTAATCTCTGCCTTGAAATTTATCTTCTCTCGTGGTTTGTCATCACTCACAGGTTTGAACGTGCCCTTAAGGGAGGCAATAAGTGCAACGGCGAAAAAGAATGAGACTGCGTCAAAGAAAAATGGAATAAAGATTGCAATACCTATCAATAGTGAGCCTAGAGGAGGCCCAATAAAGCTATTGGTTAACGACTCCGCCGACCACATGCGCCCGTTGGCTTTTTCCAGGTTTTCTTTATCAACAACCGATGGCATCAATGTCTGGGCACTGTTATCGCGCAAAACCTCAGCTAAACCAAAGAGAAAAGCGGTAATGAGTAAGGTGAAGTAAATCGGCCAATTAGTCTCTAGGTTTGTAATGGTAGTTAATTCATCAAGTGCTGGAAATGAATCTTTATTGAAGAAAACTACAAGCCCCACAAAAACAGTCAATAGACCCCGCATGAAATCCATTGCCACAATGAGCTTTCTGCGATCAAAGCGATCAGTTAGAACTCCGGCATGTAATGTGAAAATCAACCAAGGCAAACGTGATGCAAAGCCTGCAGCAGCAATCAAAATCGGTGAGCGAGTAACAGCCGATGCCAGCCATGGATAGGCCACCATGGAAACACCATCACCAAGGTTAGAAATAGCCGTTGCAGTCCAGAGTTTCCAATATGAAGAGCCGAGCTTTTTACTCATTGTTTAGCGCCTCTTTTGCTGTGCTTTCACCAACATGGAGAAGAAACTTCAGTGAAAGGAGTGCAATCACTGTTGCAATTGCACCACCAATCAATAGCGGAAGGCGCAATCCACCTTTAGCAATGAATCCACCTAGGAGAGATCCAAAGGGCATTAATCCCCACACTAATGTGCGCCTAGTTCCATGTATGCGTCCAAAGAGATGTCCCGGAATAACGCTTTGATAGGTGGCCATGAGAAGAATATTCCAGTTGGTTATTGTGAAAGAGGCAATGAAAGCTAGAGCAATATAGACGTAGATATTGGGTGATAAACCTTGTAGAAGAATGAGAAGAGAGCTTAGAAAAATGCATATAGCCATCACTCTGCTGCGACCAAATTTAGTAGAGAGCTTGGGTGCCAATAGCGCCCCAATAATTGCTCCGGATCCTTGAATAGTTAAAGCCAGCCCAAAGAAGGCAGGTTTGAGATTTAACTCATTTAAGATAAATAAAATAATGGTGGATGTGGACATGGAATAACACACACCAATGCTGGCAGTTGTTACAACGAGTCTGAGTAATGGCTTGTTGTTATAGAGGTAATGAATTCCAAATCTCATATCCTCTACAAAATCTGGTTTCTTCTCAGCGCTTTCTTCGATGCGTATATCTTGCAAGAACTTAACTGGGATAGATGCAGCTAAGGCTGCTGCAACTAAAAATCCTATGCTGTTGATGACAAAGGGCAGATAAATAGCTACAGCATAGAGAAGGCCACTGAGCGGAGTTCCGATAAATCCTTGAACTACAGTTTCTGAGATTTGAAATCTGGAATTGCCTTTTTCATACTCACTCTTATCCAGAATCTGTGGAATCAGAGACTGCGAAGTGATATCTGCCGTTACTTCACATATCCCAATAAGAAAAGTTGCTAGAAGTAATATGTAAATTGTGATCGTATCCGTTGCAATCGAGAGTGCAATGAGAGCAGCAATCACAAATCTGGCAGCGTTTGCACCGGCTAATAGGAATCTGCGATCAACGCGATCAACGATTGCCCCAATCGGAATGGCGAATAGGAGCCATGGCAGCATGACCAAGGCACTAATTGCTGAGATTAGGACAGGGTTTTTAGTAAGTGTGACTGCAAGAAGTGGAGCAGCTGCAATTAGAACCCCATCGGCTAAATTCGAGGTAAGGCTGGCGCCCCACATGCGGTTAAAGGCAGGCCCCAGAGATTTCATGCGCGCCAGCCTAGTGCGCGAAACTAAATAAGTAGGAGCTTTTTAGCCTTTTCGACAGCGCTATGGCGACCATCTGCTTCTAACTTTCGGTAGGTGTTGCGCAGATGTGTCTTCATGGTGTTTTGTGAAATATGTAGAGTCTTAGCAATTGCAGAAATTGGATTACCTGTAGTCAGGTGCTTAAGGATTTCTAGTTCACGTTGAGTTAACTTTTCTTCTAACTCGCCAGAGTCTGTATTGATGGTGTGAAGACGTTCAGTCATGGCTTGAACTAACCCTTCCATATAGATAGTTGGCTTTGCTGCTGCAGCTTTAACGATGAGTGAATACATTCCACTCTGTCGGATGAAATACTCGTGATAACCATTTTCAGCGCCAAGGGCTAAGGCTTTGTTAAGAGATTTAAGTGCAACATTTTCATGATCTAAATTGATGCTCACCTCTGATAACCACTTATTGATCTTCTCTCGCACTGTTCTCTCTGGCAGTGCATCAATAAGTGAGACAAGCTTTTTTGGGTCCTTGGCAAATTGAATATTTCCTTCAATTTGGCGCACTAATTCAATTTTTGGCATTCGCTTAACAAGCTCATCTGCCCGTGGCCAATCCTTTGTGGTAAGTCGCAAGAAAACTTCGCTCATATCAATCATCCAACTCAATTGATTTGGCATTTGAAGTTTTGATAAGAATGCACGCTGTTTGGCTATTGCTTCAGATCCGGTGGAGATCGCACCTTGGCTTATTTGGATGCGAGTGAGAGTTCCTTCGGCCATGAGATACCAGGGCCATATTTCCCAACCGGATGCTTCACTCATCAATGCATTAAGTGTCTCTAGGCAGTTATCTAAATCAGATGCTTCTAGCTGGGCACGAGCCAAGACCAACATCGCATCTAACGGTCCATTAATTCCAACAAAGCCAGATTCTTTGGCTTGAGATATTGCAATTTGTGAGATCTCTGCAGCTTGGAAATATTGGCCCTCTGAATAAAGGACCATGGATTGTATGCAAGCAAGTTGATATGAATTTAACTGAGGCTCGCCACCTCCGGGCAATGATTTTGCTTGTGAATAAGCCTCTGCTAACACCGCAAAATCATCATAGAGAAATGCTTGACGTGCTCGAAGTCTGAGGAGTGCGAGCAAATCAGATGAATCTAAAGCATCATCTGTTTCAAGTTTGGAGATTGCAATATCTAGAGACTGCGTGGTTCGCTCAAAATCTCCTCGTGCGAAATAGATATTGGCTTTAACCATCGCACTTAGACGATAGAGGAATTTTCCATCTGGGGAGAGTCCAGCGATGTATTCCAGCTCTGATGCAAGAGCCTCAGCGCTTTGAAACTCCGAACTCACAAGATGGCCAACAACTCGAATTGCTTTCTTCATCACCTCACCCTGAGCAGATGAATCACCGGCAAAATGTGCCCATTTAATAAGCAAATCTCCTCGACCAATGGCAGCCATCTGCCGCACGCTGGATCTAAAAGTCTGTACAAACTGCTCTTCATTTCCAGACGCATGCGCAAAGTGCAATGCCTTTGAGTAGTCCCCACGCTGTGTGAAGAGTTCGGCTAATTTTTGCTGCACTGCTTTCATCTCATCCCAATTCTCCTGAGGAATTTGAGTCAAAGCCTCATAGATAATTGGGTTAAAGCGATAAGTGCGATTTATGGTTGTTGACGCTGTCACAAATAGCCCATCTATGGCTATTCGGTTGAGGAGTTCCTCTGAATAATCCTTACCTAAAATTACTGAGGCTATCTCTAGGTCAAACTCTTCGATAATCGCTAATTTGCGCAGTTTCTCCCGGGTGGCCTGTGAAAAAGTGTTATAGCTTTCAATTGCAAGGACCCCAAGAGGATTAACATTTGCGGAAATTGCCTTTGAAAAGGTTGTATGAGAATTACCTTTTGAAATATTGCGACACATCAACTGCACCGCTGATGGCCAACCTTCACACAATGCTAATTCTTTGGCATTTCCATTCTCACTTAAATCCACGCCATTAATTGCTGCTACCAATTCAACTTCTTCTTTTGAAAACTTTAGTTCTTCACTTGTAATGACACTTAAATTTCCTAATGCTGCATACCTTGCCAAAGATGTCATCGGTGTATTTCTGCGAACAATTACCAAGTGGCAATTATCAGGAACGCAATCTGCAATCAGCTGTGCATACGGTGCAATATCGTAATTGTCTGCGCGCCCACCATCGATAACAAAGTTATACTCACCATCTAATTGGCCGACCGCAGCTGCTAACAATTGAATGGATTCACCTGGTTCAAAGTGTTCTAATTGATCAACGTTTGCAAAGAAGTTAGGAAAGTGCGCAGTTATTGCTGCAATAACATGTGCTTGAAAATCCTGAATGGTGTCGGTGACATCGACGGTGTACCAAAAAGTTGCGCGATCATTTTCTTTCACCCATTCAGTAACTAAGGTTGTTTTTCCAAACCCAGCTGGGGCGACTACTAAAGTTGCGCCAGGAACGCTGCTCTCGAAGAGATTAAAGAGGTGCTTGCGAGATAAGAAGTTGGCTGAGAGAGCAGGTGGTTGCGAGCGCGCAAGACTCACCTCAGAGGAGGTGATGTTGTGAGGGCTCATATGACAAGGGTGATACCAGGCGGTGCTAAAGACAAGACAAAATCACCCCCAAAGGGGTGAGATAAGAGGGGGATTTCCCGTTAGCTAAATCTATAGCGCCAAGTTCTTAGTGATCTGATCTGCGTGCTCAATGGCATGGCGGGTGTAGGCCTTGAGCCATTGCTCAAGTGAGAACTCCCCACGCTCTGAGTGAATACAAAAATTCTTTAGCTGCTCTGGCTCAAGACGTTTGATAATTTCAAGTGATCCCGCACGCACTGCCTTAAAGACAGCAATCGATGTTTCTACAGGCAAAACCGTATATCCAAGAGTTGGATTCTTACCCCAAGCACCTTCGTCATAACCTTGAATAGCAGAACCTGGTTCTGCAACTAAGCGCTTTAGGCGCGCAAAAGACTGTGCCTCACTATCGGCGCAGTGGTGAATAACTTGGCGGGAACTCCAATCCTCCCCCACGCACACATCTAGCTTTGATTCAGGGACGTTGGTAGCAATAGTTAAAAACTCATTTGTAGCCTTCTCATAGGCTGCGGCAATCTCAGTAATTGTTGGCATAATCTTTAAGCATACGTTCCTGTTACAAGGAAATAAACTCTGCGAGAAATTGATACTGCGTGATCTGCATATCGCTCGTAGTAGCGCCCCAGCAACGTTAAATCTATTGCTGTTTCAATTCCATGCTTCCATGTTGGCTCGATTAATACTGCGATTAGCTTGCGGTGTAAGTCATCCATCACATCATCATCACGCTCTACTTCAAGGGCCATTTGGGTATTGCGCGTAGCAATAACGACACCAGTCTTTTCGGTGATTGCAACAGCGGTAACTCCCATTGCTTGAATGATTGCAACCAGCTCTGGTGGCACTGCTGCATTTGGATGACGCAGACGAGCAACCTTGGCAACGTGGTGAGCTAAGTCGCCCATTCGTTCTAAATCTGAACCCATACGTAGTGCTGTTACTAGAGCGCGCAAGTCTGATGCGACCGGCTGCTGTCTTGCAATAATGTCGATGATACGTGAATCAGTTTCGTGCTGATAGTCATCAATCTTTACATCAGTTGCAATCACTTCTTCAGCAAGTTTTAAGTCACATGAAAGAATCGCAGTTGTTGCTTTAGTCATTGATGTAGAAACCATCGCAGTAAGGTCGACCAGAGACTGCGAAACGTTATCTAGTTCATCTTGGAATACAGATCTAATGAGGGCCATGGCGCTAAACCTACGTGGAGGTGATGAATAGAGTCCATTTGTTAGGTGAACGGAAGGTAAACTGGCGATTTGAGCCTATAGAGTGAGGGCTATGAAGTTCTTGCGCCGGGATTTAGAGGCCCCAGAACCTAGAGCCTTGCCTGAAATGCTGCTGGAAACCCTGGATCTCCTCGATGGGGATTCCATGATTCTAGCCCCGGGTGAGATTCCTTTATTTATCACCGCCGGTGTTGAAACTCTTGGAATTCTAAAAGATGGACGCATACAAAGCTCTGAGTTACTAGCAACAGTTCGTGTGGTTCGGCGAACACACATCCAGCAAGTTGGAATGATTGAAATCCCCCGCGGCCCCATTGGAGAGGGCAAGCACGAGTTGACTGTGAAAGTTCTTCCTTTAACAAGAGATGATTTGGTTTTAGTTCTCATTAGTGATGAAAGTGAAGCACAGCGCGTGCATGATGTTCGTCGAGACTTTGTTGCAAATATCTCCCATGAGTTAAAGACTCCAATCGGTGCGCTTTCTCTACTGAGTGAAGCAGTCCTTGGTTCAAAAGATGATCCAGCATCAGTTGTTAAATTTGCCACCCGCATGCAATCTGAGGCAAAGCGCTTAACAGATTTAGTTCAGGAAATCATTAATCTGTCTCGCGTCCAGGATTCTGACCCATTACAGCTGGCACAAGAAGTAAGCGTTGAATATCTCATCAGAGAAGCAATTGATCAGTGCCAAATCACGGCAGATAGTCGCAATATTACTGTGAGTTATCTTGAAAATAGTGATGCAGTAGTTTTAGGTGATCGCGACCAGTTGATCATGGCAGTTCACAATTTGATAGAAAATGCCATCAACTATTCACCTGAAAACACCAAAGTTTCGGTCACCACAACGAGTGAATCTGGAATCATTGACATTTCCGTTACAGATCAGGGAATTGGAATCTCTGAATCTGAGCAAGATCGAATTTTCGAACGTTTCTATCGCGTTGACCCAGCACGTTCTCGCCAGACTGGTGGGACTGGCTTAGGTCTTTCAATCGTTAAGCACGTTGCAGCAAAGCATGGCGGTGAAGTAAAGGTCTGGAGCGTCGAAAACGTCGGAAGTACTTTTTCAATCCGACTACCCATCTATGAAACATCTATGGAGATCGTCGAATGACAAAGATACTTATCGTTGAAGATGAATCATCATTTTCTGAAGCACTAGCTTTCTTGCTCGGAAAAGAAGGTTTTGAAGTCAGTGTTGCCGAAGATGGCCGGGCTGCACTCAATCTCTTTGCAAAAGAAGGTGCGGACCTAATTCTTCTTGACTTAATGATTCCAGAAGTTTCTGGTGTTGATGTGTGTCGCACAATTCGCACAACGTCACAAGTTCCCATAATCATGCTAACTGCCAAGGATGCAGAAATTGACAAGGTTGTTGGCCTTGAACTTGGTGCAGATGACTATGTCACTAAGCCTTATTCATCACGCGAACTCATTGCTCGCATTAAGGCAGTTCTGCGCCGCGGGGTTTCAGACATTGAAGATCATGGTGATCTTGATGTTGTTTCAGTTGGCCCAATAAGACTAGATACCGCAAGACATCAGGCATCTATTAATGGAGCACCAGTTGGATTGCCACTCAAAGAGTTTGAATTATTAGAGTTTTTGATGCGTAATGCTGGCCGTGTTCTAACGCGCTCCCAGCTCATTGATCGTGTGTGGGGCGGGGATTACTTCGGCGACACAAAGACACTAGATGTTCACATCAAGCGTTTGCGTTCAAAAATTGAAGCAGACCCAGCTAACCCTGTATTGATTCAGACCATTCGCGGTCTTGGTTACAAGTTAGAGAATTAGAGAGAAGCGAAAGCATCATCAAGAACGCTTAGAGCATCCTTGAGAAGAGCATCTGTAATTACTAGTGGTGGCAAGAAGCGCACAACGTTTGAATAAGTACCAGCAGTAAGAACTAACACGCCCTGACTTTGGCAGTACTTAACAACTGCGCCCATTGCAGCAGTGTTGGGATTCTTAGTTCCTGGCTCTACTAATTCAATTGCCTGCATGGCACCGCGTCCACGTACCTCACCAATAACTGGATACTTCTTGGCAAGTTCGCGAAGTGATGTTCCTAGAATTTCACCAATGTGCTTGGCACGGGCAACAAGGTTTTCTTCTTCCATTGTCTCCATTGCGCCAAGGGCAGCAGCACAGGCAATTGGGTTTCCGCCATATGTTCCACCAAGACCTGAAGCATGAACTGAATCCATGACTTCTGCGCGCCCAGTTACAGCTGCAAGTGGAAGTCCACCAGCAATTCCCTTAGCTGTTACAACCATATCTGGCACAACGCCTTCTTCTTCAACTGCAAACATATGTCCTGTGCGAGCAAAGCCAGTCTGAACTTCATCTGCAATAAAGACGATTCCGTTGTCTTTTGAATATTTTGCCAGCGCAGGTAGGAATCCCTTCGGTGGAACGATAAATCCACCTTCTCCTTGAATTGGCTCAATCAAAATCGCAGCAACGTTATGTGCTCCGATTTCTTTATCAATTTTATGTGTGACCATATCGATGGCATCTTCGGTAATAGTTGCTTGATCGCCAACCCAGTGGAATGAGTAAGGCATTGGCACGCGATAAACCTCAGGAGCAAAAGGACCAAAGCC
>Ga0208916_10000847_pt1 | contig 13813 bp, 11 predicted proteins | sample DEB19_08_DNA_5_FD_184523 | JGI IMG/M metagenome (GOLD analysis project Ga0208916, IMG submission 184523) | Aqueous microbial communities from the Delaware River and Bay under freshwater to marine salinity gradient to study organic matter... | ecosystem: Environmental > Aquatic > Marine >... | reverse complement strand
CGTCACGCGCTTGCTGCAAGGTCAGCGCCACCACGGCGACCACCGCTTCACCGACAAAGCGCACCCGCTCATGGGCCAGTGCGCGGCGCTCAGGCGCTGCGCAGGGCACCGGATCAATGCGCTTGAAGGCCGAGCCCGGAATCGGTTTGACGCCAGCCGCCACCAAGTCAGCGCCGTTGACGATGCTCAGCACCCCGGGCATGGCCAGCGCGGCCGTGCTGTCGAGCGAGACAATGCGGGCGTGCGGGTAAGGCGAACGCAAAAAGAAAATATGAACTTGGTCTGACGGGCTGACGTCGCCGGCAAACTGGCCTGCGCCGACCAGCAGTTTGTCGTCTTCCAGACGGCGGACGGACTGACCGCTGCCAAAACGGGCTGAAGATTCAGCGTTGGATGAAGAAGTTGAGAGAGCAGCAGGAAATGAGGTGCTTGGCGTCAAGGCAAATCCAAAGTTTGTTAGTAAAGTCCGGCATCACTATAAGTGGAGCCGGACTTTCATGTTGAAAAATGGTCTGCCTGTGCAGCGCGTCAACCCGCCGTGGTGACCTTGGCTTCTTTGATGACTTTGGCCCATTTGGCTTGTTCCACCTTGATGAATTCGGCAAAACGCTCGGTCGAGCCGCCGCCATCTTCAGCGCCGTATTGCTCGAACTTCTCCATCACATCGGGCATCGTCATGACGCGGTTGATGTCTTCGTTCATGCGCTTGGCCATGGCTTGTGGCAGCTTGCCCGGGCCGACCAAGCCGTACCACGTGGTGGCGTCAAAACCGGGGAAGCCTGATTCGTCCATGGTCGGCACGTTCGGGTGGCCTTTGGCGCGCTTGGTGCGGGTTTGGGCTATGGCTATCGCCTTGCCGCTTTTGACATGCGGTGTGGCCGAGGTCATGGTTTCAAAGCAATAGTTCACCTGCCCGCCGATCAGGTCGATCAAGGCCGGGCCCGAGCCTTTGTAAGGCACATGCAGCGCGTCAATACCAGCGCGCAGCTTGAACATCTCAAGCGCCAAGTGCTGGGCCGAACCACCACCCGCGGAGGCAAAACTGATGTTGCCAGGGTTCTTTTTGCACAACTCGACCAAATCTCTGACCGTTTTTGCCGGCTGGGCTTCATTGCAGATCAACAAGTTTGGCGTGACGCCGACCAGTGCGATCGGTACAAAGTCACGCTCGACCACGTAGCCGAGCTTAGGCACCAGACTGGGCGCCAGCGCATGGCTGTTGATGTGCGCCATCAGCAAGGTGTTGCCGTCGCTGGCTTGCTTGGCAACGTAGTCGGCGGCGATCACGCCAGCAGCACCGGCTTTGTTGTCAATGATGATGGACGTATTCCACATCACGGACAACTTTTGCCCGACCACCCGCGCCAACGCATCCGTGCCACCACCCGGCGGAAAGCCAACGATGATGCGGATCGGTCCATTGGGCAAGGTTTGCGCCTTGAGCATAGGCGCGGCGATCAAGGCTGCGCCGGCAACAGCGCTGCTGACAAAAATTCTGCGTTGCATGATTTGTCTCCTTTTGGTTATTTATCGTCTTTGCGAGCGCAGCGCGGCAATCCATCCCGTTCGTCTTTGCGAGCGAAGCGCGGCAATCCATGGCTGCGAATTCGGGCTCTGGATCGCCGCGCTTCGCTCGCGATGACGGGCAATGTTCGCTCGCGATGACGTTGAATTTGCACCGACGGGCATTTTGAGCTCGGGGCTCAAGCTGCTTTGCGAACCTGAACTGCCGACGCGTGACTTGAAAAATAATCCATCGCTGCCTGCACACCCGAGCCGGTGAGCTTGACGCCGGCCAGCTTCAAGCCCATCTCACAGCCGGACAGCGCTGCCAGCAGTGTCAGATCGTTGGTGTCGCCCAAGTGCCCGATGCGGAACATCTTGCCCTTGATCTTGCCCAGTCCGGTGCCCAAAGAGCAGTCAAAGCGCTCGTGAATGATCTTGCGCACAGCGTCGGCGTCAACGCCTTCTGGTGTCATCACGCCGGTCAAAATCGGTGAATAAACCGCTGCGTCCGCGCATTGAATCTGCAGTCCCCAAGCCCGCACTGCCGAGCGCACACCTTCGGCCCAGCGCTGGTGGCGAGCAAATACGGCCTCCAGCCCGTGCTCTAGCAACATGTCGCAGGCTTCACTCAAGGCGTACAGCAAGTTGGTGTTCGGGGTGGTCGGCCAGTAGCCGGTTTTGTTCATCTCGATGATCTCGTCCCACGCCCAGAAAGCCTTGGGCAGTGTGGCTTTTTGGCTGGCGGCGATGGCTTTGACCGATAGCGCGTTGAAGCTGATGCCTGGCGGCAACATCAGGCCTTTTTGCGAACCGCTGATGCTGACGTCAACACCCCAGTCGTCGTGCCGGTAATCGGCAGAGGCCAAGCCCGAGATGGTGTCGACCAACAGCAGCGCCGGGTGTTTGGCGGCGTCGATGGCTTTGCGCACGGCGGCGATGTTGCTGGTGACGCCCGTCGAGGTTTCGTTGTGCACCACGCACACCGCCTTGATGCTGTGGCCCGTGTCGGCTTTGAGCCGCGCTTCAATCAGGTCAGCGCGCACGCCGTGTCGCCAGGCGTCCGGTCCAGGCAAGCCCATCACTTCGGTCTTCAGGCCGAGCCGCACCGCCAGCTTGTTCCAGAGCGCGGCAAAGTGGCCGGTTTCGTACATCAACACGTGGTCGCCAACGCTCAAGGTGTTGACCAGTGCGGCCTCCCAAGCGCCCGTGCCGGAGGCCGGGTAAATGATCACCGGTTGCCGGGTTTTGAAGATTTTCTGGACATCGGCCAGCACCTTGAGACCGAGCAACGCGAACTCAGGGCCGCGGTGGTCGATGGTCGGGTAACTCATGGCGCGCAGCACACGATCAGGCACGGGGGAAGGCCCTGGGATTTGCAAAAAGTGGCGGCCAGTGGGGTGAAAGTCAAGCGTCAGCATAGGAAGAACTCCGTGAATGAGTTGTTATTTTTTGCATACAAAATATTTTTGTCAAGAGGATCGACCCGCTGCTCAACCGCAATAAACCCTATATATATTGAAATTTATTGATCTGAGTCAGCATTTGACATCGGGCAATTTTGCATACAAAATTTCGCCATGAGCGCTGAAATCATTTCAATCAACCCGACACCCCGATCCGCCCTGCATGAACAAGTGGCGCTGCGCCTGCGTGAAATGCTGGTCGAAAGCCGCATTGCCCCGGGTGCCAAACTCAACGAACGTGAACTCAGCGAGGTTCTCAACGTCTCGCGTACACCCTTGCGTGAAGCCATCAAAATGTTGGCGGCCGAAGGCTTGGTCGAGTTGCTGCCCAACCGCGGCGCGATCGCCGTTGAGCTGAGCCAGGCAGATGTACTCAACACCTTTGAGGTCATGGCCGGGCTGGAAGCGCAGTCCGGCGAACTGGCGGCTGAGCGCATCACCGACGCCGAGATGGCCGAGATCCAGGCCATGCACTACGAAATGCTGGCCGCTTACACACGTCGCGACCTGCCGGCCTATTACCGGCTCAACTCGGCCATCCATGCAGCCATCAATGCCGCCGCCAAAAACCCGGTGCTGAGCGCCACTTACCGGCAAGTCAATGCGCGGCTGCAGGCCTTGCGTTTTCGTTCCAACCAAGACGGCGACAAATGGGCCGCAGCCATGAAAGAACACGAGCAAATGATCGAGGCCCTGACGCAACGCAAGCCGGCTGCCATGCGCGCCGTGCTGCTCAGCCATTTGAACCACAAGCGTGACGTGGTGATGGCGCAGTTGGTGCAACAGCGCAGTGCTTCAGCGGCCCAAGGAGAACAAGCATGAACGCCCCGCTGCCCGCCAACGTGGTCAAGCAAGCAACAGCCCACGAAAAAACCTACAACCAAGTCGCCCGCAGCAGCAACGAAGTCGCCGGCCGACTGGCAGCAAGGCTGTCTAGCGACACCCAAGGCGAGGTCTTGTTTTCAGCCGCCGACCGTGGCCGCTACGCCACCGACGCTTCGATCTACCAAAGCATGCCGACGGGGGTCTTTGTGCCACGCAGCAGCGCAGACGTCGCGCTGGCGCTGGAGATTTGCCGCGACCTAGGTGTGCCCATCGTGGCGCGCGGCGGCGGCACCAGCCAATGCGGCCAGACCGTCGGCGCAGGGCTGGTCATCGACCACTCAAAATACGTCCGCAACATCTTGGCGGTGGACCCTGCCGAACGCATCGCGGTGGTCGAGCCCGGCTTGGTGCTCGACCACTTGAACGCCAGTCTAAAAAAACACGGCCTCTGGTACCCGGTGGATGTCTCCACCAGCGGACAAGCCACGCTGGGCGGCATGGCGGGCAACAACTCCTGCGGCAGCCGCAGCATTGCTTACGGCAACATGGTGCACAACGTGCGTGGCGCACAAGCGTGGACGTCAGACGGCACCTTGCTGACGCTGGGTGACTACGCCAGCAGCAGCGGCAAGTCTCGTGAACTGGGCGACTACGTGCGCGCCTTGGCCGAGCAACTCGCGCCCGACTTGCACGCCCGCTGGCCCAAGGTTTTGCGCCGGGTCGGCGGCTACAACCTCGACATCTTTGATAACCAGAACGAACGCCCTTACACCGCTGACGGTTCGGTCAATCTGGCGCACTTGCTGGTGGGCAGCGAAGGCACGCTGGCGTTGACCAAAAACCTGACGCTGCAACTGAGTGAACTGCCACGCGCCAAGGTGCTGGGCGTGGTGAATTTTCCGACCTTTTACGCGGCCATGGATGCCGCGCAGCACATCGTCAAACTCGGTGGCGGCCTGTCGGCAGTCGAGTTGGTCGACCGCACCATGATCGAGTTGTCGCTGCAAAACCCGGCCTTTGCACCGACGGTTCGCACCGCCCTGCTGGGTCAGCCCGACGCGATTTTGTTGGTTGAATTTTCAGGGGCATCCAAGGCCGACCTGCTGCCGAAAATACGCGAGCTGGTTGAACTGATGGGCGAGCTCGGCCTGCCCGGCTCGGTGGTCGAAATGACTGACGACGCACCACAGAAAAACCTCTGGGAAGTGCGCAAAGCCGGCCTCAACATCATGATGAGCCTGAAGGGCGACGGCAAGCCGGTGAGCTTCATCGAAGACTGCGCGGTGCCGCTGGAACACCTCGCCGAGTACACCGACGCGCTGACCGAAGTTTTCAAACGCCACGGCAGCAAAGGCACTTGGTACGCTCACGCCTCCGTCGGCACGCTGCACGTGCGGCCGATTCTAGACATGCGCCGCGAAGGTGCCAGCAAGATGCGTGCAATTGCCGAAGAAGCCTCCGCGCTGGTGCACAAATTCAAAGGCGCTTACAGCGGCGAGCACGGCGACGGCCTGTGCCGGGGTGAATGGATTTCGTGGCAGTTCGGGCCGCAGATCACGCAAGCGTTTGCCAGCATCAAAGAAGCCATGGACCCGCTGAACTTGCTCTGCCCGCAGCGCATGGTCAACCCGCCCAAAATGGACGACACACGGCTCATGCGCTTTCCGCCCAGCTACAAAGTCATCCCTATCAAGACCGCGCTCGACTGGCGCGCCTGGGACGTGCAGAGCAACCCGGTGACCGAAATCACCAGCGCGCCCGGAACCGGCGGCGACCCGGCCCAAGGCTTGGCCAAAGCGGTCGAGATGTGCAACAACAACGGCCACTGCCGGCAGTTTGACGCCGGCACCATGTGCCCCAGCTACCGAGTCACACGCGACGAAAAACACCTGACACGTGGCCGCGCCAACACGCTGCGCTTGGCACTTTCGGGTCAGCTCCAAGGCGCTCAAGCCAGTGACAAGCCTGAAGACGCTTTCACCAGCCAAGCGGTGCATGACGCGCTCGACTTGTGCGTCGGCTGCAAAGGCTGCAAACGCGACTGCCCGACCGGCGTCGACATGGCCAAGATGAAGGTTGAGTTCTTGCACCACTACAAGGCACGGCACGGCTACACGCTGAAAGACAAACTCATCGCCAGCCTGCCCGACTACGCCCACTGGGCCAGCCGCTTCGCGCCGCTGCTGAACCTGCGCGACAAGCTGCCAGGATTGGCTAAGCTGAGCGAAAAAATCACGGGCTTTTCTGCCCGCCGCACGCTGCCGCAATGGCAACGTCAGACCTTCTGGCAACTGCTTTCAAAAACGCTGCCACCACAACTCAAAACCGCCACGTTTGAAGAAGTGATGACCGCCCAAAAACCCGTGGTGCTGTTTGTCGACACCTTCAACGGCACCTTCGAGGCAGGCAATGCGCTGGCGGCACTGCAAGTGCTGCAAGCCGCCGGCTACACCGTGCATGTGGCCACCAAGGCCCAACCCGATGGCAAGCACTTGTGCTGCGGCCGCACCTACCTGGCCAACGGCATGGTTGACGAAGCCAAAATCAAGGCCCGTGAGGTGGTTGCCTCGCTACTGCCCTTCGCTGAAAAAGGCATCGCCATCGTCGGCCTGGAGCCCTCTTGCCTGCTCACCCTGCGCGACGAAATGCTGGTGATGGGCTTGGGACAAGTCGCACAAACCATCAGCGATCAAGCGCTGCTGTTTGAAGAATTTTTGGCGCGCGAAGCGACAGCCGGCAAGCTCGACGCGCTCAAGTCAAAACTCCAAGCCACCGACCAAGCCATCTTGCTGCACGGTCATTGCCACCAAAAAGCCTTTGGCGCGGTCAGCCCCATCATGGACGTGCTGAAGTTGATTCCGGGCGCAAAGCCTGAGCTGATCGAGTCGAGTTGCTGCGGCATGGCGGGCAGCTTTGGCTACGAGGCCAGCCATTACGAAGTGTCGATGCAGATGGCCGAACTCAGCTTGCTGCCTGCCGTGCGGAAACAGCCCGACGCCATCGTGGTGGCAGACGGCACCAGTTGCCGCCATCAGATCCGCGACGGCGCGCAGCGCGAAGCGATTCATGTGGCTGAGCTGCTGGCGCGGCAGTTGATGAAGTGACGTGACGACGGCCAATCTGAGCTTCAGGGTGGCAATCTGTAAAGGTTGAAACCACACCGTCAAAAACAGTTTGGGCGTCGATAAAACAAGGTTAATAGAGACTCATGGAGAAAAACATGGGCCTCAAGCAACATTGGAAAAATCCGTCTTTCTGCTGCCTTCTGTTGTGCTGTTCTTGGTTTGCGCAGGCGGCTGACTGGTGCGCGAAGCCAGAGCTCAATGTGAATGGCTTGTCCAAGCATTTCGATGACACCAACAGTCCACCGGGCGACAGAAGGAACGAGGTCAACACCGGTTTAGGTTTGACTTGTGCACTCAAGGGCGTCGGCAACTGGCGGGATGAAATAGAGGGCGGTTTTTATAAAAACTCCCACTTCACCAACTCGTTTTACGCTGCCTACGGCATTTACTACCCGCTCAACTCAGTGCTGTTTGCAGGCCTGCGCAACATCATCGCCACAGGCTACCCGACGGACACTTATAAGACAGGCCTCGTTGCGGGGCCGCTGCCCACAGTCAAACTGGAACTAAGCTCCGCCATGTCTCTGAACGTGAGCTTTGTCCCCAAACGGAACGCCATTGTTTTTGTCAACTTGGGGTACAGGTTTTAAGGGATTCGTCACTGCGAGCGCGAAAAATTTCGTCACTGCGAGCGCGAAAATTTCCGTCACTGCGAGCGCAGCGCGGCAGTCCAGAGCCCGCATCCGCAGTCATGGATGGCCGCGCTACGCTCGCCATGACAACACCTCGTCACTGCGAGCGCAGCGCGGCAGTCCAGAGCCCGCATCCGCAGTCATGGATGGCCGCGCTACGCTCGCCATGACGGAGGGGATGGATGGCCGCGCTTTGCTCGCCATGACGGAGGAGATGGATGGCCGCGCTACGCTCGCCATGACGGAAAAAATTCAGCGTGCTACGCCTAGCAAGCTGTCTAGCAACTCGGGGTTTTGCTGCAATTCTTGCGCCGTCCCCGCGTGCGCCACGCTGCCCCGGTCGAGCACCACGGCCAAATCAGAAATGGCCAGCACCGCTTGAGGGTGCTGCTCGACGATGATCGCCGACAAACCTTCTTCGCGGGTGATGCGGCGGATGGCCCGCAGCAGCTCTTCCACAATGATGGGCGCTAAGCCTTCCAGCGGTTCGTCTAGCAACAACAGACGCGGATTGAGCACCAGGGCACGGCCGACGGCCAGCATTTGCTGCTCACCACCCGACAACTGCGTGCCGAGGTTGGTCTTGCGCTCGGCCAGGCGCGTGAACATGGCGTAGACGCCATCAGGCGTCCACTTGCCGGGGCGCGCCACTGCGGTCAGGTTTTCATGCACGGTCAGCGACTTGAAAATATTGCGCTCTTGTGGCACCCAGCCAATGCCGGCCGCGGCCCGCTCATGCGGGGCCAGCGTGTGCAGCAAGCGGCCCGCCAGCGTGATGCGGCCACCGTGCTGCCGCGTCGCACCCGCCAAGGTGTTGATCAGCGTGGTTTTGCCGGTGCCGTTGCGGCCCAGCAAAGCCAGCGTTTGACCTTCGCCCAACGCCAGCGAGACGTCGTTCAAGACAACCGCCTCGCCGTAGCCCGCGCTCAATTGTTCAACGCGTAAAAGTTCAGTCATGGTGTGCGTCCTCGCCGTGGCCCAGATAAACGGCCTTCACTTCAGGGTTGGCGGCAATCTCATCCGGCGTGCCTTCAGTCAACAAGGTGCCGTTGACCAGCACCGTCATGCGCGTGGCAAAACTAAAGACCAAGTCCATGTCGTGCTCAATCAGCAGCACCGACACATCAGCCGGCAAGGCGGCTACGGTCTGCAGCAGCTCTTCGCGCTCGCCAGCCGGCACGCCAGCCACCGGCTCGTCGAGCAACAGCACGCGCGGCTCACAGGCCAGTGCAATGGCGATTTCCAACAAACGCCGCTTGCCGTAAGCGAGTTGGCTGGTGCGCTGGTTCATCACTTCGGTCAGATGAAATTGCGTCAACAGTTCTTCGCAGCGGCGCGCCACAGCCGCACTGTGGCCGAGCGAAGGCCACCACTTGCGACCCAGACCGACGTGCTGCGAGACCACCAAGGCCAGCGTCTGCAGCGGCGTCATGGTGTCAAACAACTGGTTGATCTGGAAGGTTCTCACCATGCCGCGACCGACGCGCTCGTTCGGTGCCAGCGTGGTGATGTCTTCGCCATCGAGCACGATGCGGCCAGCCGTCGGCTGCAACACGCCCGTGAGCAGGTTGATGAAAGTGGTTTTGCCGGCACCGTTGGGGCCGATCAGCGCGTGGCGTGCGCCTTTTTTCAGATCAAGGCTGACTTTGTTGGTGGCGACAATGCCGCCAAAACGCATCTCCAGGCCTTGCGCGGAGAGCACGGTTTCACCTGGGTTGATGGCGACGGTGCTCATGATTGACCTCCACGCGCTGAGCGCCACCAAGTCCAGGGACGAATCAAACGATCACGCCCGACCAGCACCAGCACCACCAGGAAAAGGCCAATCCAGAACATCCAGTACTGCGGCGTGATCGAGGACAAAAAGTCCTGCATCAGCTTGAAGACGATGGCACCGGCCACACCGCCATACAGCCAGCCTGTGCCGCCGACCACCAAAATCAGCATCACGTCAGCCGAGCGATGGAACTCGAATAAATCCAGCGACGCAAAACCCGTGGTCTGGGTCATCAGCGCACCGGCCGCACCAGCCACCGCCGCCGACAAGGTGTAGGCCACGATCAAGCGCTCATTCACCGGAATGCCGATGGCCATGGCACGCAGCCGGTTGTCGCGAATCGCCATCAAGGTCCCGCCAAAAGGCGAGTGAATGACGCGCCGCAGCAGGATGAAAAACACCAGCAACACGCTGAGCGAGTAATACACGGCGGTGAGGCCCGACAAATCAAACTCGAAACGCCCCAGCAACGGACCCATGACGACGCCTTGCAAGCCGTCCGCGCCACCCGTCAACCAGCCGAGCTTGTTGGCGATTTCCATCATGATCAGGCCCAGACCGAGTGTGACCATCAGTCGCGTTAAATCGCTGCCGCGCAAGATGGTGAATGAGGCCAGCAAGCCCAACAACGCCGCAGCACCAATACCGACCGCCAGCCCGACCAGCGGGTCCGGCATGACCAGCTTGGCGAACAGCGCGGCGGCATAACCACCGAGGCCGAAGAAAGCCGCATGGCCGAGCGAGACGATGCCGGTGTAGCCCAGAATGATGTCCAGCGACACCGCGAACAGCGCCACGATGGCGATTTCATTGATGATCAGCACGTGGCTGGGCGAAAGCAGCGGTGCGGCAAAAGCCAGCAACCAGAACAACACTTCCAGCCACTTGAGGCGGCTTTGCTTGAGCAACGATGCGTGCGCATTGATTTGCAGGTTCATGCTATTTGCCTCCCTTGCGAACAAAGAGACCTTGCGGGCGCCAGATCAGCAGCACGATCATCAGGCTGTAGACGATGAAGGCACCAAAGTCGGGAATGTAGTATTTGCCAGCGACGTCCGCAATGCCGAGCAGCAGCGCCGCCAGCAGCGGGCCCGTGATCGACGAGGTGCCGCCAACCGCCACCACGATCAAAAAGTAAACCATGAACTTGAGTGGAAAGGTCGGGTCCAGCCCCAGCACTTCTGCGCCCAGCGCGCCGCCCAGACCGGCCAAGCCTGAACCGACGGCAAAGGTCGACAAGAACACCAAATTGACATTGATGCCCAAGCCCGCCGCCACGCGCTGGTCGTCCACCGACGCGCGCAAGCGGCTGCCAAACCGGGTCTTGGTCAGCACGTACTGCAGGGCCACCGTCAGCGCCGCGCACACGGCGATGATGAACAGCCGGTAGTGCCCCATGCCCAAAACGAAAGGATCCGTGCCGATTTCAGTGCGGCCTTTGAGCCACTCCGGCAACTGGACGTTTTGCGGCGAAGAACCTAAAAAATAGTCAACGCTGGCGACCGCCATGAACACCAGACCGATCGAGAACAGCACCTGGTCTAAATGCGGTTTGTTGTAGAGCGGTCGGTACAACGTGCGCTCTAACAACGCGCCCAACAAAGCTGAGCCTAAAAAAGCCAGCGGCAAGCAAATCAAAAAAGGCAGGCCAAAGCGCTGCATCAACAGCACCGTGATGTAGCCGCCGGCCATGGCAAAAGCCCCGTGCGCCAAGTTGATGAAGTTCATCAAGCCCATGGTCACGGCCAGCCCCACGGCCAAAATAAACAGCAGCATGCCGTAGGCAACACCGTCGAAAAGAATAGTCAGCATGTTTTGAAAGGCTCAGAAAAAAACCATGCGCAGCGTCCGGCAGAGCTGCGCATGGTTCGCACCATGGCTGGTTGGTTGACTCGATTGACTTGGTTTATTTGGTTTTGCCTGGGTCTTTGACGTCTTTGATGACGTCAAATTCGACGTTGAACAACTGACCGTCTTTCTTCTCGACCTTGCGCAGATAAACGTCTTGAACGACGTCGCGGGTTTGCGCGTCGATAAAAATCTTACCGCGAGGGCTCTCAAAAATCTGGCCCTTCATGGCTTCTAACAAAGCATCGCCTGTCGGCATGGCTTTGCCAGTCGTTTTGGCAGCGCGCAGTGCTTCGTAAATCACGCGCATACCGTCATAGCCACCGACGGCCATGAAGTTAGGGCGCAAGCCTTTGTTGGCTTTGCCGAAAGCCTCAACGAATTTTTTGTTCATGGCGGATGGATGCGCCGCCGAGTAGTGGTGCGAGGTCACCACGCCCAACGCGCCGTCGCCCATGTCGTTGAGCTGGTCGTCGTCGGTCACGTCGCCGGTGCCGATCAGCTTGATGCCGGCTTTGTCCATGCCGCGCTCCAGGAACTGCTTCATCACGGCCGCGCCGGCACCAGATGGGACGAACACAAACAAAGCGTCGGGCTTGAGGTCACGCACTTTTTGCAGGAAAGGGGCGAAGTCCGGGTTGCGCATGGGCACGCGCAGTGCTTCCGTGACTTGACCGCCGTTGAAGGTCAGGCGCTCTTTGAAGTACTTTTCAGCGTCAATGCCGGGGCCGTAATCGGACACCAGCGTGACGACTTTTTTGATGCCATTTTTTGGTGCCCAGTCGGCCAAGGCGACAGAGACCTGAGGCAAGGTGAAACTGGTGCGCACGATGTACGGCGAAGCCTGTGTGATGCTGGAGGTGGCCGCAGCCATCACCACCAACGGCGTTTTAGACTGCGTGGCGATAGGCGCTGTGGCCAAAGCGGATGGTGTGATGCCGAAGCCGGCCAGCACGTTGACTTTGTCGTTGACGACCAGTTCCTGCGCCAAGCGGCGTGTGGCGTCTGGCAACGAGGTGTCGTCTTTGACGATCAGCTGAATTTTCTTGCCGGCCACGGTGTCGCCGTTTTGCGCCATGTACAGCCGGGCGGCCGCTTCGATCTGGCGCCCCGTCGTCGCCTGCTGGCCGGTCATCGGCAGGATCAGGCCGATCTTGAAGGTGTTGTCTTGGGCCAGGGCCGGCAATGTAGCTGAAAAAGTAGCCGCAACCAAGGCGACTGCGGTGAAATGGCGTCTTTGCATAAAGTCTCCGGTTTTTTTAAAATGAGTCAGCAAGATTAATACAAAAAAACAAAAGCGGAATTATCAACCACTGGCGCTGGCTGGAAAGCCGCTATCCTTGCAAGCTCACATTTAAGCGCGACCTGGAACCCAACATGCCTTTACCTGAACAGCCGACCCGTCCCCTGACCAACACCAAGAGCGCCAAAGCCGACAAGGAACTGCTCTTCAAGGCGGTGCTGTGCGTGCTGATCGGACTCGGTGTGCTGATCTCGCCTTACTTCATCAAGTCACCTGGCATGCAAGGCATCGTGGCGCAGTCGTCTTTGGTGGGTTGGTTTTCTTTGGCACTGGGCATTGGCTTTGGTGTGGCTTATGCCCGCCGCGTGATGCGTTCGCGGCACTGAGCCAGCGTCAAGATCATTCGCTGCGTCGGTCCACTTTGGCCGGACGTGGCACTTTTTTCAGCTTGATCAGCCGCTTCAACTCCATATCGTCCTTTTTAACTTGTCGCTCAGCGTCGAGCTTTTGGCCGGCTTCCAGCCACAACTGAAACTCGGTCGGCGTTTCCAGCGTGATGCGGCCCAGCGTGGCTTGGCGAAATTCGTACATCACGATTTCGGCGGCTTTTTGCAGGTTGATGCGGCCTTTGGACAGCACCGCTCCGCGCTTGCGACCAATTTCTTCGAGCAACTGCTCGTCGGTGGTGCCCGCCGGCAGCTCAACTTTGTAGCGGGCCTTCAGAAGTTCAGGGTAATGCGGGATCAAATAATCCAGCAACTCCAGCGCAACTTCTTCTTCATCAAAGGCATTGCGACCGATCGCGCCGCTGGCCGCCAAGTTGTAGCCACTCTTGGCGACGATGATGCGCGGCCACAGCATGCCTGGCGTGTCGAACAGATAAAAGCCGTCGGCCAACACGATGCGCTGCTCAATTTTGGTGACACCCGCCTCGTCGCCGGTTTTGGTGGCGCGCTTGCCGGTGAGCGTGTTGATCAGCGTCGACTTGCCGACGTTGGGAATGCCGCAGATCAGCACGCGCATGGGTTTGACCATGCTGCCGCGCGTCGGCGCCAACACGTGGCAGGCCTCGATCAGGGCTTTGGCGGGCGTGCTCATGCTGGCGTCTAAGCCAATGGCGCGGGTGCCTGGCTGGCTGTTGTAGTGGTCGAGCCAAAGCGGCGTGCAAGTCGGGTCGGCCAGGTCTTGCTTGTTCAGCACTTTCAGGGCGGGCTTGCCCTCGGTCAGCTCCGCCAGCATGGGGTTGGCGCTGGAACCCGGCAGACGGGCGTCCAGCAGCTCGATCACGACATCAATTTCCTTGATCCGCTCGCTGATGGCTTTTTTGGTCAAGTGCATGTGACCGGGAAACCATTGAATAGCCATCTGTGCGTGTTCTTTCTTTGAAAGGTCAG
>Ga0208916_10000846_pt1 | contig 13819 bp, 16 predicted proteins | sample DEB19_08_DNA_5_FD_184523 | JGI IMG/M metagenome (GOLD analysis project Ga0208916, IMG submission 184523) | Aqueous microbial communities from the Delaware River and Bay under freshwater to marine salinity gradient to study organic matter... | ecosystem: Environmental > Aquatic > Marine >... | reverse complement strand
GCTTGTAAGCCTACGATCAACCCCAGTACCTCAAAAGAGTTAACATCTTGTTTCGCATTCTGATAGATCGCTATAAATCGACCTCTCATCATTTTCTCTATGTTGTTCTTTTGAACCTGAGAGTAAGCGTATAGGAACCATTGCGCACGATGCTTATACATAGGCTGTTGAGACGCACTCAATACCATGTCGTGGCTAGGCTTGAGTGAATCCCTGATGCCCTCAAAGGCATACGCTGACTTTCCCGACTTCAGGGTCAATGCAGTGATAAGACCATCAGTAGAGCCGGACTCAGTATGAGAACTGAGGTCCGACTTGTTGATAAGTATTAACCTGCTATCGCCTCCTATCCCGCCTTGAAACGGATCGGTACAGTCGTGAGCATAGCCTATTGATATTTCATTGCATGAACTCATAGGCGTTATGCTTCAACCTCCCGTGAACAAATGTGGATAGCTGCGCCATCGAATACACCCCATGCAACCGCGCTCTTGTTCGCTGTCACAGTGAGTGCCCCGCTGTCTTTGAATCCTGTTCCAAATGTTACCGCGCGGTTTGTGCCGTCAGCGGTGAAGAAGAAAAATACTTTATCAAATTGCTTCAATGCAGATACAGTGATGTTTATCGTCATTGCACCTGTTAACAATTCATACACAAGGTATTGCTCTGCTGCCTCCACACAGGTAGGCGCAGAAGTGGCCGCATAGGCAAGAGCCTGAGCTTTTCGGCCTTGTCCCTCAAAGCTGTTGTTTTCGAGGGCGTTGGTAAATCTTGATACTGTTACTATTGCCATTTTCTTATGGTTTAAATGTTAGAATTATGATGGTTGGTAAAGAACCATTTCACTAGCAAATGGGAAGTTCACCGCCATGCTGAATGTCGCCTTCAGGAAATAAATATCTCCCTCTGGTCTCCACTTTTCGATCAAAAGGTTCTCTGGATCATTTGACGCGTTAACAGCCGCATGAAGCGAAGTGTTAGTTGTCCTTCCTGACTTACAAATCAACACATAGTTGTTAGGGAATCCAGAATAATTCTGGATAGGAATGCCCTTAAACTGCGATGCAGGTTGACGGTCATAAGCTGGCCCTTTGTAGGTCAAAGCGTCCATTGCATCACCGTAGTATCTCCAATCGCGGGTACTCATGTGAATGGTCAAATCAGGGTCACCGATTATCGAGTTATCCACGGTAGCCAACGTTGCTGTAAGAACAGCAAGGACATTTGATGCGGTAATGTTACCGGCTGGTGTCGGTCCTGTAACAGAAGCCGCAATAGCTTTGGTAACGATCATTGCACCTGTTAACAATTCATACACAAGGTATTGCTCTGCTGCCTCCACACAGGTAGGCGCAGAAGTGGCCGCATAGGCAAGAGCCTGAGCTTTTCGGCCTTGTCCCTCAAAGCTGTTGTTTTCGAGGGCGTTGGTAAATCTTGATACTGTTACTATTGCCATTTTCTTATGGTTTAAATGTTAGAATTATGATGGTTGGTAAAGAACCATTTCACTAGCAAATGGGAAGTTCACCGCCATGCTGAATGTCGCCTTCAGGAAATAAATATCTCCCTCTGGTCTCCACTTTTCGATCAAAAGGTTCTCTGGATCATTTGACGCGTTAACAGCCGCATGAAGCGAAGTGTTAGTTGTCCTTCCTGACTTACAAATCAACACATAGTTGTTAGGGAATCCAGAATAATTCTGGATAGGAATGCCCTTAAACTGCGATGCAGGTTGACGGTCATAAGCTGGCCCTTTGTAGGTCAAAGCGTCCATTGCATCACCGTAGTATCTCCAATCGCGGGTACTCATGTGAATGGTCAAATCAGGGTCACCGATTATCGAGTTATCCACGGTAGCCAACGTTGCTGTAAGAACAGCAAGGACATTTGATGCGGTAATGTTACCGGCTGGTGTCGGTCCTGTAACAGAAGCCGCAATAGCTTTGGTAACGATACCGTCAATCCACTTCAATTCATTTGTAAGGGATGTGTCACCCTTCCAGATCAACGCTCCGAGTTGGTTGTTAGCTCTTTTCACGTAAGCATCAACCAAAGCCGCCTGAATCTGAGGATTCAAAACCTTGTCAGCTAACGGCCCTTCTTGCTGAAACTCTTTCCAGTAAGCTTGATAGGCCATAGGGTTGATATGGTCGTAAATCTGAAGCTTGGTAGGAACCAAAGTTCTGTTCGTGTGACTCGCAGCGTTAGATGGAGTCGTTGGCATAGAACTATAAGCCTGAATGATGTTACTGTTAACATTCAGCAAGGCAAGCTCTAAACCTTTATCGTCTACGTCCTCATGAACCATGAACTGCCCTTTTTCAAAGGCTTCATTTCCGAGAACCATGATTTGCAAAATGTCTCTGGTTGAGACACCCGCGTAGTTTGTGGTTATTGATGGATTTGGCATTTCTTTACGTTATTTTGTTTCTTCTTTTACTCCCCTCTGATAAGCCTGAATAGGACTTAACTTTACTTTTTGCTCTGGCCTCTGCACGAAGTTTCTTTGTGCGCTCACCGGAACTTTCACGGTAGACATTTGATTTTTGATCTCAGTCAATTCCGCTTTTAATGCTTTGATTTCTTCCGACTCAGAACCGCCTTTGTTTTCGTCCTTAAAAGCTTGGATAGCCTTTACAAGCTCTTTTTGAAGTTCTGGTTTGTTCGCGTTGGCCGTTACGATGGTGTTTAATTTGGCCTCCAAAGCCGCCAATCTCGAAGCGATGGCCGCGTCTGGTGCTGGCGTTGCTGGTGCTGCTGGCGCTGCCGCAACTGAGGCAACTTTTCCTTCCGTTACGGTGATAACTCGACCGTCATTAAGTGTGTGCTGACCGTCTGGTGCTGGCTCTTGAGTTGGATTTCCCGCCTCATCGACCATGTAAACAGAAACCCCCTCCAACATGGAAGCGTCCTCCGTTTCAACAAATACTTTTTTACCGTCCTGAAGCTCTAGCACCATTGCCTTAGCCTCGGAGGTAAAAGCTTTTGTAACAAGGGCCAAAATTTTGTTTAGTGACTCTTGTATACCGTTTTCTTTTTCTTTGCTCATTGTGGATTTATTATTGGTTAAATAGGCCATAGCCTTTACTCTGGCTTTCAGTTTCTTAGTTGCAAATCCCAGTGCCACAGCTTGATCTGCGCTCATGTCTTCCTCATTGTCCATAAGGTGAGACAATCCAACCTCGTCTATCTTGGTAGTTTGCTGATAGAATGCCCTTAGTGCTGATTCGGTTTGCTGTAGCGCGTGGGCTTCGAGCATCTTTTGCTTCGCGTCTCCCGCGCTGGCCATCCAAGGGTTATGAATAAAAAATTTGTGATTCTCGTAGATGTAACGCTCGTCACCGGCTAGGTAAATCTTAGTAGCAATCGAACCAACGTCCCCCGCTGTGATAGTTTTTACTTTTGCAGTTTTCTTGAGAGAAATCAGGTAATCATAAATCTGATCACCGTCTTCAACATTGCCGCCCGGGCTGTTGATGTGGATTAGGTACTCTTTTGCCTCTGGAAAGGCTTTTACCTGAGCGATGACGTCAATAAGCCGAACGCCCTGAACGGTTACCCCGTTGTCTTCGATGTTCCCGATTGGCTTATCTATGTAGATATTTGCAACGCTCACGGAAGCAAATAACCGTATAAGCGATTATTAAATTATTGCAAAGTTTTGCAATTAGATAATCTTGTTTACAAAATTATAGCTTCTCAGTACGGTTGAATCGTCCAATCGGCACTCTAAAGCCACTTCCTGAACCGCGCTCATCTTGTTTTTATCGGGGTTCTGATCGCGGATAATTTGCACCCGCTCCCAGATGTATACCTTTGTCAGTACGGTCAGAGGGACTATTCCCATTTGTCCGAGGTGTTGTAACGTGCCGTCTTCGATGTAGTTTTTTAGCGTTTTTTTCATGCTATCTGTGCCCTTGAAATTATCTCGTTTTTCTGTGTGGCCTTGTATTCAAAATCTTCTAATACTAGCACCGGCACCACTTGAGCCTGACCTAAATCACCCCTGAAATCCCGTGTAGCTTGTCTTGAATCGAATTGAACAAACCCCCCGTTGGCGTAACCCTTCAATCTCTCTCTTTCGAGGGCATTGAATAGAGCGGGGTTCTTTTGAATCTGCCATTTTGGAGCCACCCATTCATCTTCATGGACAATCCCAGCGGGTTTAAATCCTGATGAGTCGGCAACGCCATAACCGTCACCTGTAAAACCCCCACGCGAAAACCCGATGTTGTTGATTTGTGCTACCCTCGCAAGACCACCGGTAACGGCAACGGCTGCGGCTATCGCGCCCCTAATAGGCGAGGACGGATCGGGAACGGGAAGAAACTGAGATTCAAAGGCTTTTTGTGCTGAAAAATACGTGGAGATCAGCGCGATTCCGCTTGATAGTGCTTTTGATTCTCCCGCTACTTGTTGCGCTATCGCTCCAGATTGTGCAACGGCCTGAGCCGCAAGGTCTGTGTTTCTTCTTTCTTCCAATCTGACCATTGCAATTTTTTTCAATTCTTTTGCAAGGTCAGCGTTAGCGTCTGCTGATTCGTCTGTTAGATCGGCCTCTAAATCGAGTGCTGAAATCCGATTCCTTAATGCCTCCTCTTCTGATACATAGGCTTGGATTCTTTCGTTGATCTGCTCAAGCTCTCTCTGGTGTCTTTCTTCTTCTACCGCTGCCCTGATCACCGCGTCAGCTTCGCGTAATATCTCAGCGTTGTGAGCATCTACAATGGCCTGTCTTTCCTTTTCAAGCAATGCAATAGACTCCTGACGTAGTGCCTGATTCTTGGTCACTATTTCCTTGCTCTTATCCGCTCGGTCTTTCTCAACTAGAAGTAATTGAGCCTGCAATTCTGCTTCCTCCTTCAAATCTTCTTTTGTGGAATCCGAAAGGGCGTTTTCCCTTTGCTTTATGTCAAGCCTGTTCTTAGCTACCGTTACGGCAGCATCACTCAGTTCATTTTGAAGTTTTAGAGCCTCATTCAATGCCTCTTGTCTTTTCTCTGCGCTTAGGCTTTTATCTTCAGCCTTTAGTTTTAATTCTGCAATCCTCGCTTCATTGGTAGCCTTCAGAACTATCAACTGTCTTTCAAGTACATCGGTTTGGGCTTTGAGATTTTCAATAGCAATGCCCTCCTCCAACTCATTGGCGGTATCGGATACTATGTTTTTGATCCCCTCAAATCCTGCCTTCAAGTCGTCAACAGCTCCTTTAAAATCCCCAGTAAAAACTTTGAATAAAGCTCCGCCAAAGTCGCGAACGACATCAAGTAGGTTTCCAAGTACTACTGTCCCAACCCTTACAACCTTGTTGAAGTTATTTTGACCCTCTTCAGATCCTTTGAAGTAGGCCGTTAATGCCCCTATAGCTAGGCCCAATGCTCCTATTACTGCTCCTATAGGTGTAGCGATGAACGCCAATGCAGCCTTGGTCATTCCTTGGAACCCTGTGACAGTGGCCCCTAATCCCGGAACAAGCCTATCCAGTGCCCCGGTATAGTTACCCACATTCAAACGCTGCTTTTCAAGTGCGGACGAGTTCTCTTTTATTTTTGCGTTGTTCGCGTCTAGTTGCTTGTTAATTTCCTGAACCCTCTTTTGTCCTTCAGCGGTGTCGAGGTTCAATTTTTTGCGTTCCTCGCGTAACTTCTTATTTGCTTCCGTCAGACTACCGATAGACACGGTCATGTTATCGACACTCTTGGTGTCTTCTTTTACCTGTAAGTCGAATAAAATTGTCTCCTTCTGCTCTGCCATCGCCTCTAAAGTTTAAGTAATTGAACCTTACACGGTTGATCTGGAATATACGGCCCCACCTTGTTTAAAATATAGTAACTGTCATTATCAAACACCGGCAAGAAAAAATCCAGATTTTGAATGTCGGCTTCAGTCAAAATATACTCTCTCTCTACCATTTTGAACCTCTGCAAGGACTCAATGAGCAAAGGGTAATAATCATCTATCGTGTCCTGATATTTGCAACTGTAAGTCTGATTTCTATCATGAAAATATGCGACCTTATAACTCGAAATTCCCGTAATGGCCCCACCGTTTGCCGTTAGAGTTGGCTCATCGCTTGACTTATCCCTCACAAGCAAAACACGGAGGCCGGGACTAAACTTGAATGTCTCCATGAAGCTTGATTCTGTATCATCGTATAGCGGAACCTGAGCGCAATATATCTGGCCGGTGTAATCTGTCTTCGATGCTGAAACTGCATTGTAAAGGGTTACCTCGTCTTTCAATCCGGGGTTAGTTATTGTGAAAGACGCCTCACCAAAGTCCTCAGGGGTTTGAAAGTCTACGGATTTATAGGTTAAGAAATTGTTTTTCGCGTACCCGCTCGGAACGTACGAAATCCTATCCGGTGCTTTGACTCTCTTAGAGGTCCAGTCTACTGCGTTTGACTTATCGTTTATGATTTCGTCTATCGACTTACAATAAACTACTCCGTCTTTCTCTTTAAACAATTGGCCAAACCTTACGGAAAAGTCTTTCAAAAAATCCCTCTTTGCCATGTCGGGAAGTAAAAGATTATAGTACATATGACTATTTGACCCAAATTGCGGTTGGTTTATTGGTGTGATTGTGAGTCGTCCGCTGTTAACTGTTACACTGGGAGTTCCGCTGGCAGAAGTTGCGCGGATATTGTAGCTGGTGTTTACCAACGCTGACGCAACGTTTGCCGCAGTGGTCGCTGTGAAAGTTGAAGTGCCTATACCCGTAGCCAAAGCCGGAAAGCTTGAATTTTGAACTATAATGTCCACTGTTCCGCCTGTGACCGTTATATCTAACGTTAATTCAACTTGAATGTAGCAAAGTCTTTCCCCGGTTGAAGCGTCAGCCTCCACAGGTGTGTAGTCGCTTGTCGCGTTATTCCACCATCCCTCTGAGCCTTCATAAATGACACTTGGGAAGGTAATATTGGTAGTTGGGAGATTTGCGTTTGAAATTGATTGCCCGCTTGTCTTCTCAACGATAACCAAACGCTTGTCTATGAAGTCATTCGTATACGCGTACCTACTTCGAGCGAAAGGGATGATTGTATTGAGATACTTGTTATCGCTGAATATCGACCCTGATTTGCTTACCCCTGCATCATCAAAGATGGAATCAATCAAAGAGTGATAGAAAAAAGACGGGATATAGATTTCTTCTAACAGGTCGGCCCCATCGAATCTACCGTAATTCAACACGGGGTTAATCCTTCCGGTAGTAGCCGTGTAGATAGGATTAGATGATCCATTGTACCCGGTTCCAGAGGCAGTGAAGTCAAGCTCAGTTAATTTCTCGCTCCCGATCGTCTCAAATACGTTTAACCCCGAGAGAACAAAAATATCATACCCATTGTCTGAGGCTCTAACAATAGGGGTTCCGTTGTTGACAATCTCTACCCCGTTCTGGATAATCCTACAGGTGTTCGAGGAATAAATAGTAGCATCGTCAGAGGATAACACCCTAATGTTGCCCAATATTCTGTCATTGTTCTCGGTGAACGGTACTTTGAAAGAGTTAGTATAGTTCCTGAAACTTACACTGAACGAGAATAGATCGAAAGATTTGAAGTTCTGAGCTATAACGGTGTTATCGTATAGATCGAGTAAATCATCATTGAACCATATTTGAACGTTTGGCCTCATTGCAAGAATGTCTCAGGGTATTCAATCGTAACTACCGCGCTGTGCTGTTGCTGCTTTGTTTGGGTTACGTTAGTTTGGTTTATCACCACTACCCCCGTCTTTGACCCGTCTGAGTTTAGCACGTATACCGATTGTCCTACCTTTGATGAGGTCCGGTTTAGGCTTGTAGTCATTTCGGTAATGTTGTTGCGGTACTGCTGTCCTGTTGTGTTTAATCCGTTGATGGCTTCCCACTGAGTTAAGGTCAGATTTTCAGCAAACAGTGTTAGCCGCTTTGCTTTCTTCCCGTTTCCGTAATCCCAGGTGTATTCCTGATTATAGGTGAAGGGGTAAGATTCCCACCCTCCTAGGCTGTTGCGCCATGCGAGCATTACTATGTTGTTGCAATCTTCTAGTATGTTGATAGTCTTGGTTTCGGATAGCTGTGCGTCTGTGCCCTCATCGGTCACTGATACAAGTGAAAAATTAGCCCCGCATAACCCTACTGTTGTTATTGTGGCCTTTATGTATATCCTATCAAATCCGCCTGATACCGTTATTATTCCGGTATCCTGTTCATTGGCATCCTGATCAGCCATAACCCAAGTACAGTCAAAATCAAGGACATCCTCTACGAGCGTATTGCCTGTATAGGTAGATACCTTCAAATTAAAATGCTCTGCCAATACATCCGTATAGCACTTTATTTTAAATCTAAAGTCGCCTACAGATTGAGCTGTGAAAGATTGCACATAGTTTTTTGTAGTCGTATTTGTGGTGCTGTCTAATGATGCAGATGCCGGGCCGCCAAATCCAGTAGACCAACTTACGCCCGTTCCTACATTGCTCCAATAAGTGCTACCTAGAGCGAAATCACCGTTTAATAGTAATTCAGTAGAGTCAGGTCCCCATATTGAAACGTCTATCCTGTCTGCTGTTGAGGTTTCTTTTATGCGCCCTATCCATGCGCCAACGCCTGAGAAATCGGAGCTATCCGTTGTGTTTAGTAGCGATCCGTTAGCATATCTTTTGACCCTCAAGAATTGATTAGCCCCATTTACAATAAACCCAAATAGGAAATTGTAGTTTACTATGGCTGTGCATTCATCCGGTAGAGTTAAAAAATTAAACGTAGGATCTACATAATCTGAGAAATCATTGGCATTACCTAGCTGCACGCCTCCGTATATCGCCCATCTTGGATTTGCTGAGTCGTTTACCTGTGTCTCGCTGGATGCCGTCCAAACTTCTTGATATTTGATGTAGTAATTAATCCAGTTGACATCTTGGTAAACAGTGCCACTTGTTAGGTCGGCTTCCAAATCCAAGCTCATGTTAGACCTCAGGAATGCGCTAACATCAACCGTCACCGCTCCACTTCCGTTGGCGTAATACTTTGCGTCCGCAATCTTGGCCGCTGCAACATTATCCCATATTTCTACCTCCATCCGGTAACCAGCGTTAGCGTAGTTTGTGGAGGTGAACTTATAGAGAATCGGGGCACTGGTACCCGACCACGTTGCAGGTCTTGAGTTTACTGTCGGCTGACTCATTTCAGTAAATCTTGAGGTAAAACATTCTTTCCGAGATAATACCCTAAGGCAAAACAGGACGCTCCTACAAGGCAGTAGTTCTTAATGTTAGGCCTGTCGTTTGGTATCCTTACACCGTTGATACTCCCAACGCTACCACACCCGACCAAACCCGTTAAAGCGATTATTCGGATAATAGGGTATAATGAGGGTAAAAAATTTTTCATATTGGTATTTTTTCGATCCCTACCGCCTTTTTAAGTGTAAGCATATCACAATTAGGACACTCAGTAAATGATCCTTTTATGCCTGTTTCATTGATAAGCCTTATGTGTTCTTCTGTGTATTCTCCATCCCACAAATTATATGAATTTACTCCGCAGCATTCGCATTTTGATAGAATGCGTATCTTAAATTTATCGGACTTTTCGTAGTGATGTGATTTCATGCTTTCAATGCCTCCGCAGATTGTTTAAACGCCAAAGAAATAGTAGCCCTGATAACCATCGACTGTTCGGCAATCAGGCTATTTGTAAACTCGTCCTTATGCTTATCAACCGATTCCTTTATATCAAGTCCTTCCCGATCTCCCCTGTAAATACTTGTGCCTCGTCTCGCTATGCTCTTGGCCACAGCCCAAGGGCTTAGATCGAGTCCCTTCGCCTGTATCCAGTCCTCGATAGCTTGGATTGGCGGCATGGCCCCCGGTCGTCTTCCTAAAACCATCTGCACCGCATGGCCGGGGCCGTAGATTTTGCCGCCTGTTTCGTCAGCTGTGTGTCTCAGCTCCTTCTGAAAAGTACCAAAAGCACGCAAGCCCTTTGACTGATATTGCGCAATCAAAGAGCCTTGTATGTTGGTCAGGAAGCTGACTATTTGTTCTTTCATTTACTCTGTTTTCTTATTTCCTCCATTGCCTTAGCGTACCTCTTACCATACTCCGCTTGCTCGTTCCACCTCCACATAAAGTTGATAATCATGTTAAAAGGCTTATGATATACCTCGTCCGGGTCAAGACAGAACTTCTGAGCAAATACATCAACGATCCCAAGATAGAAAAAAGGCTGTAATCTATCCGCATCAGCAAGCTTCGCAGCCATCTCTTCCATAGGGTCAGTCTTGGTAGAGGATAGTTTCTTGTTGGCATCATCCCAGACCTGTTTAGCCGATTTAAGAAAAAAAAACCAATCGGATAAGTATAGGTTATGGGCATTTTCAAAACCTCATCTTCTAATTCCCTCACTCGCTCCATATCAAAAGTTGCTTTCTTGAATCTGTCGTTAACAGTCTTGCCGTCAAAATACGGCTGGATGAAAACAGAGCAAGCAAAAGAAATCAACTCCCTTATGTCCTTTACCGTGTCCATCCGCTGACGTATCTGGATAGCCTGACCTGTTGTCATTCCGCTCAAATCCTTCGGAATCTTGACGGCCTTATCCTTCAACATAAATTTATCCTTTACATCAGTCGGAAGGTCGGTATAATACACGTACGCGCAAACCGCGTCAAGCAAAGATTGAAGCTCGTAATTCTCGCTCTCCATTACTTCGGTGTAATCCTGACCGGAAATGATTGAGAACAACTTCACACGATCCCGTTCGGCTATGGGCTTGTCCATGTCCCACTCTTTTATGATTCGCTGGAATAAGAATGTAGAGGTTTCACCCCACGATGTAGGCACGTTTAAAGTCTTGGTCTTATTGGCGATCAGTTTTAGCATCAAAACCAGTTAAAGCCAAACATGAACGCCTTACAAACGATCTTTACCGCTAGTCCTATGACAATAGCTGCCAAAGCGAAAACAGGGGACGAAATCACAACCGTAACTAGAATCCCAAAAACACCTGAGTAGGTCTGTATTACGCCCTCCTTAAACGAAATCTTTTTTGATACTTGGTACATATAATTTGGTTTGTTGTTTAGCATCCTGTTTTTCTCTCGTCTACCGGCCAGTCCATAGTAAGCAATACCCCGAATACGTTAGCGTCAAACTTTGAGTAAACGCCTACCGTCTTCCAATCTACAATCCCCCCGCGCTGCATATCCGTTACCGCTGTTACCGATTGCTTATTCAGATTATAAACCAGCTTGCTCGCCAGTGACTCCATGTCGTCAATGATTGGCTCTACCTGTTCGCTCGTGTAGTCCTGAGTCTCGAAATTTGGACGGTCAAGGAAATAACCGCTTACTGAAATAGTTCCCTTGATTGATTGCGTGTTGTCTTCGAGCTGTCCCCGCTTCTCAACCGGGGTAAGGTAGATGAACACCGGCCATGAGCTGTTACCCTCAAGCTGATCGACAAGGAAGTTAGATCGGAACAGGTCGGCATGAATCCAAGTTACCGGCCTCCCTAGTTTTGTAGTTACTACCGTCTTTAATTCGTCTTTAGCGTTTAGTGCCATATCACATTGCGGTAAATCTTACTCCTCGCTTTAGGTTCGGATTGATGTAATCACAGGCGTAGCGCAATGCGTCCATAAGGTGATTATTCCTATCCTCAGGCTCACCATCCACCGGCATCTTGTATTGATCTAATCGCCATTTGTAATCCTCAACCTCCTTCCACAAATTTACACTTTCTTCCAATGCAAATACTTGCTTGTCCTTAACAAATTTTATCCCGTTCCTTACCGAGTCTGGGCCTTTCTGGGCGGCTATGACATTCCATCCCATTTTCTTTAAATCCTGAATGTCTTTTGGCTCCGCTGAATCTGCGTAAATCGGTGCGCGTCTGTTGATCCCTAATTGATCCATAAGCCTTGAAAGCTCACTGTTTGTCAATCCCTGTTGATACACAACCTCTCTAATCCAAAGCGTGTTGTTATGATGCTGGCACTCAATCAAGGCCGTAGGGTCGTTGTAACCCCAGTCAAGGCCGTAGAACTTAGGATATGAATCCGATATAGCCGTAATAGGCTGAAAGTGTTTATATACCCTACCGCGAACTCCCTCGCTTATTAGTCCGTTGATTATCGTATGGTAATACTCAGGGTCTGTCTTTTTGTAGTCCTCCCATGCCTGCAGGGATGATTTGTGAATGTTCTGGATATTATCCCGGTAAGTGCTGAATATGCTCAATAAGTTTGGATCTGCTTTCGGGGTTGCCTTATAATACCCTTCAACTTCTGCAGGCATCAAATTGTACTTTCCCCAAAGCCAGTGATTCTTTGAAGGCGGGTTGAATATCCTGATTATTTGTATGTTTTCGGCTTTCTTGGTTCTAAGGGTATCGTCAAGCTGATTGAAGTCTAATTGCGCTATCTCCTCCGCCTCCTCTATTAGTACATGGGTTGCCCCGGCCAATGACTTTAGTTTTGCCGTTCGGTTCCCCTGAGACTTCTTAAACCCCCTAGATAGAACAGTATTGCCGGTAGGAGTGTATACCGCGCTCATGCTGGTCTCATTGATCTCGAATAGTTCTGATAGGTCTGCCTCATCGATCCTGTCCTTGAAATCACGCCAAAGCGATTCCCGTATGTCTCCCGCGATTTCCCGCATGAAATAACCCCTGAAGTACTCGGGTTGGGTGATGAGGTGCAAAAAGTATTGAGTTCCGGTGAAGGAACCCCCGCGACCTCGCCCTCCCCAAAGATCAATATACCTAGCCTTAGTTTTGAATATCGGTTCGTATAGTTCTGAAAACTCAAGGCTTATCATTGTAACGCCTGAAAACTATCTCTTTCGATGTAGGGAGGTCTTTCCCGTTGGTGGTTACGTCTACCTTGTCTTGAGGCTTTCCGTACTTGTAGGCTAGTAAAAGTGCCTGATGTTGGAATGATCCTTTCTTAGCTTCTTTGAAGGCTGATTGCAAAATTTCATCATCCCAATCATCGCCTAACGCGCTGCTCATCCTTTCAAGGAGCTTCAACTCAACCGCTTTGGGTTTTCGGCCTCCGCCTTGTCTTGCCCCTCCGTGTCCGTTAGCCATTTGAAATAACTTGTTTAGCCATGTTCCACAGTGAAACTATATACCCGTTTAGGCAAATATACTAAAAATTACTATCTTGCAAGCGCACCGGCCTTACTTTTAGGGACTCCACCCCCTTTATAGGAAACCGGAAAGATTAATCTTAAAGCCTCATCATTCATTGGTGGGGCTTTTGATCTTTACTAGGGTATCTGATTTTTTTGTATTCCGTCAGGCAAGCCTGAAACATCCTGCACCTGTTAAAATCATTTTTTATTCTCCATTCTTTTACCGCCATGTCTAAAAGATCCTCCGATAACTTTAGTTGGGATTCTAGTTGCTCAATTTCAGTCCTTAGTTTTTCGTTTTGCTTCTTTTCGGCTATTCCATCAGTGTATTTGACCTCATCCCTTAGCCGCTGGTTCTCCTTCTCTGCATCAATCAATTTTTTATGAATCTCTGATTTTTGATTCAGTAGATTGCCGTACATATTAGAACCAACCTCAGCGGAGTTTCTTAGTTCTATGTTCTCCTTCTCTAGCTCCTGAATTTCTTGGCGCAACGTCTTCTCAGTTAGACGTGTTGAACTTGCCATCTGTAATAACTCATTCTCTAGCTCTGAAATGCGATTATATGCTTCCCCATTTAAGAGATCACAAACATCTTTTGCTAATTTCTCTTGCCCGTACTGAAATGTTACAACGTGCGTGCCATCTATTTTTAAAATAGCTCTCTTTAAATGCCTACCTATTCTAAACTTCGCT